>Ga0210056_1000612_pt1 | contig 30108 bp, 31 predicted proteins | sample CryGeyCG2014_080_2_FD_183965 | JGI IMG/M metagenome (GOLD analysis project Ga0210056, IMG submission 183965) | Groundwater microbial communities from aquifer - Crystal Geyser CG07_land_8/20/14_0.80 (SPAdes) (version 2) | ecosystem: Environmental > Aquatic > Deep subsurface > Groundwater | place...
TGTGTCAAAGCCAATCACTTTGTATCCTTTCGCCGAACACAAAACCGCCAGCGGAAAACCGACGTAACCAAGGCCGATGACGCACACTTTTTGGTTATTTTTCATACCCGGTAGTAGAATTTTGACTTTGGTTTTTCAAATATATCAAAATCAAAACCCAAAAATATTTTATTCTAATTCTTCCCGCGAAGTGAAGTTTATTTAGCCAGAGGCTAGTCAAAATTTCACTACCGGGCATATAAAAAATCGTACCACAATTGATACGAAAAAACAACTCTCTACTCGCGACTAACTACCAACTACTAGCTACTATCCTACCGGCAGCTCAAGTATAAATCTGCTGCCCTTATTCTTCCCCTCGCTCTCTGCCCAGATTTTGCCATGATGGGCTTCGACCATTTTCTTGCCGACATACATCCCGAGTCCTATCCCGTCAGTATGATAGTGGGAAACCTCTTTGCCTCGTTCGAATTTGTTGAATATGCTTTCCAGTTCTTCCTTATTCATCCCAATTCCAGTGTCGGAGACAATCACTCGCACAACACTTTTCTGCTGCCGAGTGTCGTGGTTAAAAAAACTTCCTTTTTCCACGCGCACCGTTACCCCTCCTTTTTGGGTATATTTAATGGCGTTGTCAACCATATTTGAGATTACTTCCTTGATTTTTGTGATATCAATTTTTGTTTTCGGTAAAGCAATAGCCGGCTTTTGCCAGTGGAGATAGAGATTTTTTTGCTTGGCTGAAAGTTCCAAAGTATCCGCTGCTTCCTGAACCAAATCCTCGATCTGCGCTTCCTGAAAATCAAACTCCATTCTCCCGGCCTCGATGCGGGAAATATTAAGCAAGTCTTCCACAAGCTGTATCAAGCGTTCGTTGGAAACATATATTTTTTCCAAAGCGTTTCTCTGCGCCTCGGGAACCGCGCCGTAAGTTCCCTCAAGAAGCAAAGACCCAAAGCCCTTGATGGACGTGAGCGGTGTCCGCAATTGATGAGATGCGATGGAGATGAACTCGGATTTGGCCTTGTCAAGAGCATGGAGTTTATCATTGGCCGCCGCGAGTTGGGTGGAGAGATTTTCGAGCTCTTCCTTGCGCTGAACCTCGAATTTCACGGAACGGACAAGCAACCAACCTAATAAAACAACAAGAGCGAGCGTAATCCTAATAATAATCCGGATTGTGAACATATCGTTGACAAAAAGCGTAGAGCCAACCAGCGCAATCAGCGCAACAACCAAGGCTTGAGTGCCAATAAACTTTATATTAAACAACCCGTATCTTGTGATGGTATATGTGATAATTCCTATGAAAAAAATCATTCCATAGGGAGTTAATAATACTACCCAACCAGCTTGACCGCCTGTTAATGATTCAAGATCAAAATAAACTCTATTGAAAAAAATGAACCAGATAATAAGTATGGAAATAGCCGCAACAATTAGTTTGATTTGATCCTTTTTTGTTTGGGTCGCTTCCTTTCTAATCAACTGATACAAGAGAATAGAAACTATTAATATTGTATAGATTATAGTTAATGCATAAACATAATAATAAAGCAATCCCGATTCTGTGGTACAATTTTCAGAAATAAACATTGAAAGATTATAATCCGTGAATAAAAGAATAATTATCGGAATAAATGGCAAAGAAAATAAAAGCTTTTTATAGAAAGATAAATTCTTACCTATAAATGAATAGACAAAAAAAACAAAGAAAAGAATAGCAAAACAAACAAGAATAGAAAGCCTTGCCAGAAACAGATTTAACCAAATGCTATGAATAAACCACTGAAAGTAGTCGTTTATTACCCATAGTGAAAAAATAAGAATAAAAAAGAAAAGATTTCTATTTATGGGATTCTTACGATCTTGTATTAGTATGTAGATACCTGCTAAAATACATATAATGAATACAGGGGCATAACTGTATAATGTAAGTTTTGGTATATCAAAATTGCAGTATTGAATTCCCATTTTTTATTTTTATTAATTACTATTAAATTAGCAAAAATGCGCTATTTCAGCAAATTTATCAGTATGGTTAAATATATCGCAAGCACTGGTAATCTAATAAGGAAATTACATTTGTCAGAAGTGGTGAATATAAAAACAAAAAATTCGAAAAATTATAGTCCGACTAAACGAGGAAAAAAATTAATCTCTCTTGCCGCTAAAATTGAAATCAAGAGAATCATCGCCAAAAAAAATCCTCTTTTTTTTAAGATTTCTAGACTTTACTTTCACAATCGCGAGGAAGGCCTCTCTCGATATGCGAAGGAATTCAGCTATAGCGAATTTGAAAGAATATTGGTTAACCGAGATTACGTAAAATTTATTGCTTTTAATAATCAAAATCAGCCAGTCGGGGTTCTAATTATGACTGATAATACAAAACTATTAATGAGTGATATATGGTTAGATGAAAAATACATTAAAAATCACGTTATAGACGAAAATAATATAAAAAAATATTGGATAAGCCAATCATTTGTTGATAAAAAAGAAAGAAATAGAAAAATATTTAGTTCGTTGATAGTCAAAGTTATTCAATTTTGCAAAGAAGAAAATGCCTTAGTGTTTTTTGATTGGGCAGTTGAAAACACCCCATATATTCCGGTTTTAATAAAATCAACAGGCAATGAAATTGGAATAAAAATTAAAGGTAGGAATATAAGTTGTGAAATTTGTTCTGTATTTTGGCTTGAATAAAGAACGATAATCTTGTGAATTCATTTTAAGGCGTAAACCCTTCCCATCGCGGCAAAACTCAGTTCATGGAAATTGCATTTTTCTCTTAATTCACGGGAATTAAATTCTTCTCCGAAAATGACTTGGGCGCCCCTTTGTCTTCCTTTTCCCCTTTTGTCGAAATCTTTATACTTGATTTTTACGGGTATCAGGCTGATATCTCTGTTCGCGCAGATATAGCCGATGCCTTTTTTAATCTTGGCAATCTCGCCTTCTAGCACCATTTTCCCTTCGGGGAAAAATATCATCGAATACCCCTGATCTATGCAATGGAAAGTTCCCTTGAGACTTTCATCAAGATTTCCTTTGCCGGATATTTCATAACATCCCACCAGCGCGGCTGGCTTTCCAAGCCACCATTTTTGGGCATGATCTTTTGCAAGCGGAAACTTCCAAGGATAAAATCTCAAAAAATATCGCCATCCCATTGCCGACAAAACCACAAAGGGGTCGAGTTTTGAGGAATGATTAGCCACTATAATGACTGGCCGACGGGATGCATTTAGTTTTTCTTTACCTTTGATTTTTATTCCCAGCGCGTACTTCAGAAAAAAAGCGAAAAAGGCAAAAGTTAAAATCTGCGGAAAATATTTTATGCTGGATGTTTTCGCGGACATAAAAATACAAATACTGAATTAAAAAAACGATTTAATGCCGAATTTCGCGGTTATTATTATCACGGCGGTTCTTAATGTCCAGTAAAAATTTCCGAAAATAACGCTGCCGATGAATATTGCCCAATCTTTTCGGCCGAGCCCCCCGAATTTTTCGCGCCGCAGAAATACCGTGGTTGTGAATGGGTCGGTGTACATACTCAAAACAAAAAAAACAGCCCAGCCACCTTTTCCGTAAGCCCAGCGAACCAGGCGGAATATCTGATGAAACGGCCACCATAAAACTCTCGCTATTTTCGATCGATTGCTCATGCGCTGCAGAAAGTCAGGCCCATAGTTTGATTCTTTAAGTAGTTCAATTCCCAGCCAATCGGTTTTCGACCAGTCATAAAAGCGAACAAAAAAATAACTTAACGCAAAGGACAGCAGTGACATTGTCAAACCACCTTTGAGCAGACCAAAAAAAGCAATAACGGGAATATAAATCCAGTAATTGAAAATATGGGCAGTTGTTTCGCCGAAAGCATGCCCAATGGCCAATATGGCGGCCCTTTTTTTGTGAGTTTTTATTTTAGAGACGAATTTACTGAAAAGATTCATATCAATCCGCTTTTATGCACTCAAGAATTTCTTTTTTTCCTAAAATTCGAACTGTATTTTCGTTTCGCTTCTTGAGTTCATATCCTTTTTTTTGAATAGATTTTTCACTCACGACAACGCGGGTCGGAATTCCGATGAGATCCGCGTCGGCGAATTTTTCGCCGGGACTCACGTCGCGGTCATCATACAAGACTTCGATATTTTTTTTCTCGAGTTCGTTGTATATTTTTTCAGCTTTCTTGTCCTTTCCAAGGCTAATTAGATGCACCTGAAATGGCGCTACTGCTTCCGGCCAAATAATCCCGTTTTTATCATTGTGAATTTCGACGATTGTTCCCATAAGCCGCGGCAGGCCGATCCCGTAGCAACCCATTATGACATTTGCCTTTTTTCCGTTTTCATCCGTCACGGACAAACCGAAGGGCAGGCTGTATTTTGTCCCGAGCTTAAAAATATTCCCTACTTCCACCGCTTTCTCCTGTTTGAATTTTTTTCCTCCGCACTCGGGGCAGGCTGGGGTTTCGTGTTTGATTTCTTTGTTCACTGCCAGTTTGCATTTTTCGCAGATGAAAATTGTGTCTTCCCCGGCAGAAGTCACAGTTTGGAATTCGTGCGAATACTTCGAGAAAGTTCCTCCCAAAGCAAAAGTCAAAAATGTTTTTTCCTTTATGCCGACTCGCTTAAAAATTTTCCAGTAGGCATCTTTTGTCTTTTCGTAATAATCATCAAGATTCTTTTCATCTGGATGGAACGAATACAAGTCTTTCATTAAAAATTCCCGCCCGCGCAAGATCCCCGATTTTGCCCGCAATTCCATCCGGAATTTGGTTTGAAATTGATAAGCGGCAAACGGCAGATCTTTGTAAGAGCTCACAAATTTTTTCATAAGGGGCGCGATGACTTCCTCATGCGTTGAGCCCAGAGCGAATTCGCGATTGCTGGCGTCTTTCAATTTATATAAATCATCCATAGTATCCCACCTTCCCGTTTTTTCCCAATTTTCTTTCGGCTGAAGAGTCGGCATAAAAAACTCCTGCCCGCCGATGGCGTTTATTTCCTCGCGGATAATCTGCTCAATTTTTTTCACGACACGTAGCCCCAACGGCAGAAAAGTATAAACTCCAGCCGTCAGCTTATCGACAAAGCCTCCGCGAATTAAAAACTTCGCGTTTATACTCACTTCATCTTTGGGCACGTTTTTTTGAGTCTTGGTAAAAAGCTGGGATTGTCTCATAACATAAAACTAATCTATTTTACCGATTTTATCAATTACTTTACTGATTGCCCACTCTGGCGTCGATGCGCCGGCAGTGATGGCCAATTTTTTTATATCACTAAACCAGTTTTTCTTCAATTGCCTTGCGTTTTCAATAAAATAGGTTTTTAGATTGATACTTTTGGCAATTTCATAAAGCCGGCGAGAGTTGGCGCTGTCGCGGCCGCCGACGACAATCACCGCGTCGTTTTTTTCGGCTAGTTTTCGGGTTTCATTCTGGCGACTGTCGGTTGAATCGCAGATTGTATTGAAATACACGAAATTAGCCGACGCTTTTGACAAATAGTCTTTTATTCGTTTAAACTCCTCGACATTTTGTGTTGTTTGTGAAATTAGGCAGTATTTTTTCTTTTTTTCGAGCTTAAGCTTCTTTGCTTCTTTGAGGCTCCCGATTATTTTCACTTTATCCCCCGACCATTCCCAAATACCTTTCACTTCTTCATGTTTTTCATCACCAAAAACAATTACTTGATAGCCTTTTTTAGCATAATTTTTGGCAAGCCTTTGCGCTTTCACTACTTTCGGACAGGTAGTATCGATGATTTTCAATCCTTTTTTAATCACTTTTTCATATAATCTCGGGCCAACGCCATGAGCAGTAAATATAATTGTCCCTTCTTTTGCTTCGTTTAAAGATTTTATTTCTTTGATTCTTTTTTTTCTTAAATCCCGGCAAACATCGTCGTTATGAACCAGTTTTCCCAAAATATAAACTTTCCCGCGGCTGCGGGAACCGGCGCAGGCTAAATCATAGGCGCGCTTCACGCCAAAACAAAATCCGGAATGCTTGGCGATAGTTATCTTCAAAATATTTTTATGGTCAATTTATTACTTTTTTTCAGCTTGACGTTTTTTATATTCCCAACCGCTTTCAAATCATCAATTATTTCCCGAATCGCTTTTTTTGTTTTTGCGTCGCAGGAAATTTCAATTTTTTTGATTTCCGCTTTCATGGAGAGTCCTCGCTCGGCTTTGTATTTTCTCATCGCTACAACAATCTCAAGAAGAATTTTTCCGGTTTTGATTTTTTCTTTGTCATATAATTTCTCGTCGACACTCGGCCAGCCGCAGAGATGAATGGATTTTGCGCATTTTTTTGTTCGAAAAAACGTTTGATATATTTCTTCAGTCGCAAAAGGAATAAACGGCGCGAGAAGCCGAAGTAAAGTGAATAAAACCGAGTATAGCGTAAATTTAGCCGATTCCCGGCCTTTTTTATTTTTTCTGCTCTCATCATACAGCCTGTTTTTAACAATTTCGATATAGTTGTCGGCAAGTTTTATCCAAAAGAATTTTTCGATTGCTAGTTTTGCTCCGGAATAATCATATTTTTCAAAACTTTTCGTCGCCGTTTCAATCAGTTTTTGCAATTCTGCTAAAATCCATTTGTCAGCCTCGTCCCTCACCACTTTACTTGAAATATCATCTTTAGTTGATTTCTTTTTTCCGGATTGAGAAAAGTATGATTTTGACATTTTCTCCAAAGTGGTGAGGGATAAATTCATCATCACAAATCTCGTCACATTCCAGAGCTTCGTCAAAAACTTCTTTCCCGCCTGAATTTCCTCTTCGGAAAAATTTATGTTCTGTCCGAGACTTCTTCCGGCCGCCCAAAAGCGCAGAGCGTCGGCCCCATATTTTTCAAATATTTCTTGAGGCTCAACGACATTTCCAAGGCTTTTTGACATTTTTCGGCCTTGCGCGTCAAGAACGTGCCCGGAAATCATCACTTCGCTCCAGGGAATTTTCTCGAAATGATACTGCGACCGAACAACTGTATAGAAAAGCCAGGTGGAAATTATATCGTGAGCTTGCGGACGAAGAGTCATTGGAATTAATTTTTGCGCTTCTTTTTCGGAATAAAACAACTGCAACGCCAGTTGTGGCGTGAGCGAGCTTGTCGCCCAAGTATCCATCACGTCTTTTTCGGGTGTAAATTTTGATGATTTACACATATTACACTTGCCTTTAGGTTTGTCGCTCATCGGATCAACCGGCAAATCTTTTTCGTCTGCCAGCTTCACTTCGCCGCATTTTCGGCAGTACCAAATCGGAAAAGGAACGCCGAAAAATCTTTGCCTCGAGATGCACCAGTCCCAACTAAGCCCCTTGATCCAGTTTTCAAGGCGGATCCGCATAAATTGAGGATGCCACTTGATTTCTTCGCCCAGCTCGATAAGTTCTTTCTTTTGGTCCAAAATTTTGATATACCACTGCTCGGAATTCAGAATTTCCACTTCTGTTTTACAACGTTCGTGAATATTGAGAGTATGCGATATTTTCTTTTGATTTACTATTAGCTTTTTCTTTTTCAAGTCCTCAATAATTTTTGCGCGGGCAACACTCGCGGAAAGACCCGCGTATTTTTTCGCTTTTTTTGTCATTATGCCGGCCCTGTCAAGCGACATAACCAACGGCAGTTTATACTTTCTAAACCATTCCACGTCGGCTTTATCTCCAAAAGTGCAGCACATCACCGCGCCGGTTCCTTTCTTCATGTCAATATCGTTGTCGGCCAAAACTTGCACCCAATTCCCGAAAATCGGAACTTGGGCTTTTTTTCCAACAAGATTTTTATACCTTTTATCTTTTGGATGGACAAAAATCGCCACACAGCTTGAAAGCAGTTCCGGACGGGTCGTGGAAATAATTAACTTCTTGCCATCCTTGAGCTTGAAAACAATATCGTTGAAAAAAGTTTCTACTTCTTCATCTTCCATTTCCGCTTGGGCGATTGCCGTTTGGCAATGAGGGCACCAAACCACCGGCGCTTCCTGACGGAAAACTTTTTCCTTTTTATAAAGATCAATGAATAATTTTTGGCTGATGCGGCGGCAATTGTCGTCAATGGTTGAATAAATCTTTGAAAAATCGCAGGACATCCCGATTTTTTTCCAGTCGGCGATAAAATCGGGCGTTATCTCCTTGAGAGTTTTATTACAAAGATTGATAAAGTCCTGCCGTTTCATTTTATTCGCCCGGACTTTTTTCAATTTTTCGACCAGTCTTTCTGTCGGAAGGCCGTTGTCATCCGTCCCGAATGGAAAAAATATATTTTCTCCTTTCATCCGGCGGTATCTCGCGATGAAATCCTCGTGAGTATATGAATAAGCGTGTCCGATATGCATTTTTCCGCTCACCGTCGGCGGCGGCGTGTCAATAGAATAGATTTTATTTTTGTTTTTTGGATTATATTTAAAAACGCCTTCCTTTTCCCAGAAGGCCAGCCACTTTTTTTCGGTTTCCTGCGGATTGTAATGTTTGGAGATTTCTTTCATTTTCTCACCTTAACTTTCAACTCCTTTTCCAGCGTGGAGATTATTTTTTTCATCACCGCTTCGATTTCGGCCGATGTCAAAGTTTTCGCGCTGGAGCCGATTTTGAGGCGAAGCGCCAGACTTTTTACGCCTTCTTTTTCGAAAACGTCGAAGAGCTCGACTCCCAAAACTAATTTGCCGCCAGCATTGCGAATTTTTTTCTCAATATCTGCATACAACACTTTTTCCCCGACGAACATCGAGATATCGCGTTCAACAGTTGGAAATTTGCTGATTGGGTGGTATATTTTTTCGGCTCTCGGGAGCGTCAGCAACTCATCAATCTTGAGTCCGAAAGCGGCCACTCGGCACGAGATATTGTATTTTTTGAGCACCGCTGGATCAATTTCGCCGATATAGCCCAGTTCTTTGCCGTGCAAAGTGATTCTGGCAGTGCGGGAGGAATGCCAGAATAAGTATTTCGTATTTAGTATTTCGTATTTAGTATTTTTATAACCGAGATGATCGAGAAGGAACTCGAGTTTGCTCTTGAGTTTGAAGAAGAGATTGTTTTTCGCCGATGGGTTGACTAGCGCACTGGCCAGAATTGTTTTTTCCTGCGGGATTTTATTTTTTTCGTAAAAGAATTTTCGTCCGATTTCAAACAAACTAAATTTTTCAAAGTTCTTGAGATTTATTCTCACAGCCTTCACAAGATTCGGCATCAGACTCCAGCGCATATACTGCTGGTCCGGGTTCATCGGATTGGCAACTTCAATGTGATTTTTCAACTCGAGACGGAAATTTTCAATTTCCTTGACGCCGTAAAATGAATAGTTATAAACTTCGGAAAATCCCAGCGCCGTCATCACGTCGCGAATTTTATGCTCAAAATTTCTTTTTGCGTTCTCCAGCGGAACCGAGAGTTCCATTTTCGGAGCAAACTCGCGGATATTTTCATATCCGTAAATCCGCCCGATTTCTTCGATGAGATCTTCCTCTGTTACGAGATCAAGCCTTCTTGTCGGAATTTCGCAGTTTAATAATTTTTCTGATTGCTTCACTTTCATCCCCAAACGCTCAAGAATTTTCTCCATTCGCAAAATTTCGATTTTTTCGCCCAGTAAGTTATTCACATACTCTGAATTTAGTTTGATTGTCCAGGGTTTCAATTTCTTAGGATAGGTATCCGCTATCGCTGCAATCTTCGCGTTTTTTCCGCCGTATTCCTGCAAAAGTTCAATCGCCCGCGCCGCGCCGATTTCGGCCAGATTGGGGTCAATTTCTCTCTCAAAACGATAGGAGGATTCCGTCTGAAGTCCCAGCGCCGTTCGAGTTTTCCTTATATTTTTCGCGTTGAAATTGGCCGACTCCAAAATAATAGTTTTCGTTTTTTCGGTAACGCTTGACTTTGACCCTCCCATAACGCCGGCCAGCGCAATCGGTTTTTCGGAATCGGCGATAACAAGATTATTTTCGTTTAGTTCATAAATCTTCTCGTCAAGTAATTTGATTTTCTCGCCGCGTTTTGCTTTTCGGACAATTATATTTCCAGTTGTTTTCTTTATGTCAAAAGCGTGGAGCGGTTGGCCAGTCTCGAGCATCACATAATTTGTAATGTCAACAATATTATTTATTGGCTTAATCCCGCAAGCGATGAGTTTTTGCTGTAGCCATTTGGGCGAAGGATTAATTTTAATATTTTCAATAACTGCTCCAATGTAACGCTGGCAGAGATTTTTATCTTTTATTTCGACTTTTAACCCAAAACCAAGGTTCGGCCTTGGGACGTTCCCAAGGCCGAACCTTGGAAAAAACTTTCGTCCCTCCACCGCGCAAATTTCTCTTGCCATACCAACATGAGAAAGGGCGTCATGCCCCCGATTCGGCAAAATATTAAATTCAAGTTGAGTATCACTGCCAGCCTTCCTCGTATCTTCAAGCTCAAACGCGCGCATATTAATTATATCCGCGATTTGGATGGGCATTTTTTTTGTCCCGGATAATTCTTTGAGCCAGTTGTAGCTGTATTTCATACTCTAAAATTGTTGAATAAACCTTAGGTCCCCGCCATGAAACAGGCGGATATCATTGATTTTATACTTCATCATAGCCAGTCTCTCCAGTCCAAAGCCCCAGGCGAAGCCTTGATATTTGTTTTTGGGATAGCCGGCAACGGCAAAAACATTCTGGCTGACCATTCCAGCGCCGCCGATCTCGAGCCAGCCGCCGCCTTTGCAGGAGGGACATCCTTTCCCATTGCAAACCGTGCAATTGATGTCAAACTCAAAACTTGGTTCCGTGAATGGGAAATAGCAGGGCCTCAACCTGATTTTGGTTTCTTTACTAAAAAATTGGGTAAAAAATTCCTGGACGATATATTTGAAATGGCCGACACTGACATCATCGCCTACCACAAGCGCTTCAAATTGATGGAGAGTATGCTCATGCGTCGCGTCAGTCGCTTCGTTCCGAAAAACTCTCCCGGGGATAATCACTTTGAGAGGCGGTTTATTTTCTTTCATAAACCTCACCTGAACCGGAGAAGTATGCGTCCGCAAAACAAATTTTTCTTTGTTGTTTTTAACCCAGAAAGTATCCTGCATGTCCCGGGCCGGATGATCCTGGGGAAAATTGAGAGCCGTGAAGTTGTACCAGTCCGATTCGATTTCCGGCCCGTCGGCAATCTTAAACCCCATCGAGGTAAAAATTTTCTCAATATCCCTTTGAACCAAAGTTATCGGGTGAAGGTGTCCCGTTTCAGTTTTCCTCCCCGGCAAAGTGACGTCGATTTTCTCTTTTTCCCAGTCAACCTGTTCGGCCAGTTCTTTCTTTTTGTTTTGGCAGGCTTCTTTAATGTCACGGCGCACCTGGTTGGCAACCGGGCCCGCAACTCTTCTTTTTTCCGGAGACAGGTTTTTCAGGTTTTTCAGAATTTTGGTCAGGCTTCCGTTGCGGCCGAGATATTTTACCTTGATATCATAAAGCTCCCGCTCCGAAGCGGATTTTTTAATTTTTTCGAGAGATTCCGATTTTATTCCTTCGATTTTCTGCTTCAGCATATTTCTAAAACTATAACAAAATCAGCAAAAAGTCCAGTTTACCCCACACTAATCCTAGTTAACGTCTTTAATTAACCGCTGGTAGTATTGTTAGGATTGGTGTGGGGCGGAGAGACGTCAGGATGAAAACCGCGCTGTCCGACGCAGGACACATCCTCCCGAAATGTTTTTTATCTGACCAGCCGGCGCCGCTTCAAGAGATTTTTTGATTATGGTGGGTAGGGACGGATTCGAACCGCCGTAGCCCGAAGGCGCCTGATTTACAGTCAGGTGCAATTGACCGCTCTGCCACCTACCCATCTTATGTTCATGAGCCGGCTGTCGGATTTTCACCCCGTTAAATCCTGCGAAGCAGGAATTTCGCAAAGCGAAATTATTTAACGGGGCAGGCCCACAACCCAGAGCCAGCGGTGGGAGTCGAACCCACGACCCACGGTTTACAAAACCGTCGCTCTGGCCTCTGAGCTACGCTGGCAAATTTCATATCAGCTTCCCAGCCTCATCTTCATTTCGATTTCTCGCAGGCTGCTTTTAGCCTTGAGATCCCGCGGGCGAAGCTTCAAGACTACCTTAAATGAATCTTTGGCGTCCTTGATATTTCCAACGCTCATATAGTAATCCCCCAGCTCCCGATAAGCCTCTATATCTTTGGGATTTTCTGCAATTCGATGAATAAGAGCTTCTTCTTTCACTTTATCCTCCGAAACCGGCACCTCTTTCAGGCGAACTACCGGTTCCTCGGTTCTTTTTTTCTTTATAACTACTTCGCTGGGAACCCATTCTGTTGTTTCCGGTTCTTCAGTCCGTTTTCTGATTAAATCCTCAATTCCAGAGTCTTCAAGAGGCTTCTTTCCTGCCCTTTTCGCGCGGATATTGAAAACCAGTCTTGCAATCGATTGCTCTGCCTTCTTTACTGCTAATTTTAGCGCGATTAGAACCCTTTCCAAAATATGAAGAGTCCGCTGTCCAAACCTCTTCCATCCGTCTCTTTGGGCAGATGGCAAGCTTTTTTCCATTTGATCTTTACGGAGCTCTTTGATTTTTTTCAATTCAGCTGACTTTTTTCCAAAAATAACTACCAGGGCGATTATCGCCCCAATCAAGATGACCGGTGGAACATAGATCCAAAACATACTTTTAAAATCAATAATTGTTAGAGCTAATGAGATGATTAGGTAACTGATGCGCCAGGCGCTGTCCGAAACCTTTAAATCAAATCGTCCATTTTAATTTTAGCTATACTGCCACCGGAAAATTCAACCTTTAATTCTCCCGTGAGAGCGTTTGTTTCTTTAACGATTCCAGTATCCCCCTTTATCTTAACTTCACTTCCGACAGAAGGCATTTTTTCCAAAACTTTTTGGTATTGATCGGCTTCATATGCCAGACAGCACATAAGCCTTCCGCAAATTCCAGAGATTCGTTCCGATCCGCGGCGAATTATCTGTTGGGCTTTTGCCATCTCCGAGCTGATACTGGGAAGATCCCCCTTGAATCTTATGCAACAAAGCTCTCTTCCGCAAATGCCATATCCGCCCTCATTTCTGACCTCATCACGCGCGCCAATCTGATGGAGTTTAATTGATCTTTGAAAAGTTCTGGAGAGATTTTTCACCAAATCCCGAAAATCCACTCGTCCCTCGGCAATGAAGGCAAAAGTGATGCTTCCCCCGTCAAAAGAATAGCAACAGTTCACAACTTTCATGGGAAGATTGCTTTTTTTTACCTCACAGCGGCAGATTTCGAACGCCTCGGCTTCTTTTTTCCGAAATTCTCTGATAGCATTGAGATCTCGCAGATTTGCTTTGCGAATTATTTTGAATTTCCTTTGTTCGAAATCGGCCTGACTTCCGGGCAGAACTTCTTTGCTGTCTGCCGCTTGTTCCACAATAGCCGACTCGATCCCGTCTTCGGTTTCTCCAATCAGGATATCGCCCTTTTGGAAAGAAAGTCTGCTTTCGGCGATACAGGAATTTTCCCAGGGACGGATTTTTATAAGAAACTTATTCATAAATCAAATCTCGAACCTGACAAAATTTCCGATCCGAATATTTTCGCCGAGTTTGGAAATTTTTTCCTTCACAAGATCGTCAATAGTAATATCCTGATTTTTAATGAAAGACTGGGTTGAAAGCGAGATTTCATCAAAGTGTTTTTTGATTTTCCCTTCGACAATTTTTTCAATTATTTCGGACGGCTTTTCCCCGAGTGCAGTCTCTTCTCTCGCAATATGTTCATATTCCTCCCGGTCTTTTTCCGGAACTTTTTCAAGGGACAGGTATTTTGGATTCATAGCGGCAATATGCATGGCAATGTCATAAGCCAAACTCTGAAATTCGGAGTTTCGGGCTACAAAATCAGTTTCGCATAAAAGCTCGACTATTGCGCCGACTTTTTTGTTGCTGTGGATATACGCCGCGACCGCTCCTTCCGAGGTTTTTCTTTCCGCTTTTTTGAGAGCTTTTTCGCTTCCTCTTTTTTTGAGATAATCCGCCGCTTTTTCAAAATCACCCCCGCATTCTGTGAGCGCGTTGCGGCATTCCATAACGCTCGCTCCTGTTTTTTCGCGTAATTCCTTTACTTGCGCGGCGGATATTTTAGTTTTATTTTTCATAGCAATATCTTGCTTAACTTTTTATCTCCGGCTTGTTATTTGAAACCGGTTTGGCTTTGCTTTTTGTCTCTTTTATTTTTTTTACCACTATTCCCAGAATATATTTGAGCGAAGAAAGAGCGTCATCATTGGCGGGAATCACATAATCGGCCAGAGTCGGATCGTGGTTGGTATCAGCTATCGCCACAATTGGAATTTTCATCCGGCGGGCTTCTTTCAGCGCCAGCCCGTCTTCTTTAATGTCAACCGCGAAAACCAGCTGGGGAAAATTTTCCATTCTTTTGATGCCGCCCATCTTTTCGTTCATTTTTTCAATTTCTTTCTTAATTTTTCCCTGCTCGTATTTGGTATACTTTTCAAATTCGCCCCGGGCCAGTTTTTCTTCCTGGTCATTGAGATAGCGGATTCTTTTCTTGATTTCATTGAAATTAGTAAAGGCTCCTCCCAGCCAGCGATTCACAACATAGGGCATTCCAGTTTTCTCGCCCGCCCATTGAATCACATTTTGGGCCTGGGGCTTGGTCCCGACAAAAAGAATTTTTCCGCCGTTTGCGACGACTTGCTGGATATATTCCAGAGCTTTCTGAAACATCACTAGCGTCTTGTCGAGGTCAATGATATGAATCCCGTTTCTCGTTCCGAAAATATAGGGTTTCATTTTCGGATTCCAGCGCGAGCTTTTGTGGCCGAAATGAACGCCGGCTTTGAGCATTTCAGAAACTGCGAGCTCCAGATCCTCATACTTAAAATCAGCCGATGTGTTCTGGCTGTCTTCATTTTTTGCCCCTTTTGAGGCATTTTCATTGTCTTGCATTATTTTTCCTTTAATTATCGTCGTTTACCCCTCGACTAAACCTGTTCTTTTTGCAAAGAAAAGGGCAAGGATTGTCCAAAGAGAGATATGAATAATAACACCAGAAATTTTAGCAGGAACACCCGCTCTTGTCAATTACCAAATTGGGTGCTATAATTGTCCAGTATGAAAAATAACATTCATCCAAAATACTATCCGGAAGCCAAAATCATTTGCGCCTGCGGGAATATCATCACCACCGGTTCCACAAGGCCCGAGATGAAAGTTGAGGTATGCAGCGCCTGCCATCCCTTTTATACTGGTAAAAAGCGCCTCGTTGACACCGCTGGCCGCCTCGACCGTTTCAAAAAACGCTCCGAAAAAACGGAAAAAATCAAAGCGGAAAAAGGAAAGAAAGCCAAGAAAAAACCGCGAATGCCCAAAATTCCCGCCGAAAAACCTAAAAAGAAACCGAAACCGGCAAAGAAGAAAAAATAAATTTTCGTATAATTATCGCTTTTGCCAAAAACCCGCCAAAAGCGGGTTTTATTTATTTTCCTAACATTTAATGTTAGGAAAGTTCTACTAATATTTGAAAGTTTCAGCAAATTGTATTATCTTTAATTGAAGAATGATACTGATTCAATGGTAATATAAATGCGGTGAAAAATCAAATTGACGCAATCAAAAAGGAATATCAGGACTTGAAAACCGAGCTGGCAAAGCCCGGTATTGTTTCTGATTCCCAGAAAATGAAGGAGATTGGGAAAAGGATGGCTGAACTTGAAGAGATTACGGCAAAAATTAAAGTGCTGGAAAATATCCAGAAACAAATGAGAGATAACGCCGAAATCGTGAATACTGAAAAAGATGAGGAACTAAAAAATATGGCAATGGATGAAAATGTAAAGCTGGCTGTGAAAAAAGAAAATCTGGAAAAAGAACTGCAAACTCTTTTAATCCCGAAAGATTCCAGTGATGCGAAAAATGTTATCGTGGAAATCCGGGCCGGGGCCGGCGGAGATGAATCGGCTCTTTTTGCGGCTGATCTTTTCCGGATGTATGGGCGTTTTGCCGAAAAAAATGGCTGGAAAACGAGTGTCCTGAACTCAAACAGAACTCCGATTGGAGGATTCAAGGAAATAATTTTTAGCGTGGAGGGAAAAAATGCATTTGGAAATATGAAATATGAATCGGGCGTACACCGGGTGCAAAGAGTGCCGGAAACCGAAAAAATAGGACGCGTTCACACTTCGACGGCGACGGTTGCGGTTCTCCCTGAAGCGGAAGAAGTGGATGTTAAAATCAATCCTGCGGATATGCGAATTGATACTTTCCGCTCTTCCGGTCCCGGAGGACAAAGCGTAAACACCACTTCCAGCGCCGTTCGAATAACTTATCTCCCGACGGGAATGATCGTCACCTGCCAAGACGAAAAATCGCAGATGAAAAACAAGGAAAAGGCCTTGAAGGTTTTGAGAGCGCGGCTTCTTGCCGCCGAAGTTGAAAAACACGCCGCGGAGCTAGGCGAAGCTCGCCGCAATCAGATCGGAACGGGAGACCGGAGTGAAAAAATCCGCACTTACAATTTCCCCCAGGACCGAATCACCGATCATCGGATCAAAGAAAGCTGGAGTAATATTTCTCAAATTCTCGACGGGAATTTGGATGAAATTATAGACAGGCTTAGCAAAGAGGATTTGAGAAGAAAAAGTGATAAATAATTTTGAATTTTGAATCAATTTCAAATGACTGGATTTTAAATGTTTATAAATTCTTTCATTGGGTCATTCATGCTTGATTCGAAATTCAGAATTCAAAATTCGATGGACATTAAAAAAATTCTACAAAATACTCTTCTGCCTCCGCTTGACGCGGAGCTTCTTTTATCTCGCACTCTCAAAAAACCGCGAGAATATCTTTTCATCCATCCGGAAAAAAAACTGACGAAAAATCAAATTGTAAAATTCAATAATTTTTCCAAACGCAGAGTAAAAGGCGAGCCAATCGCCTATCTTTTTGGCAAAAAAGAATTTTACGGGCTGGAATTTCTGGTTAATAAAAATGTCCTCATCCCCCGCCCGGAAACGGAACTGCTTGTCGAAGCTGCGCTTCGAGAAATTATGAATAAAGAATCAGGAATTAAGAATATCGTTGATGTAGGGACAGGGTCGGGAAACATCATAATTTCGATAATTAAGAATATTCCCCGAAGAATTCGGGAGAAAATAAATTTCTCTGCCACTGATATTTCAGAAAAGGCTTTGCATGTCGCCAAAAAGAATGCCAAAAAGCACAAAATTGATGAATATATAAAGTTTATAAAATCCGACCTTTTGGAATTTGCTTCTCAAAGAAAATTAAAAGGAAACGTTATAATTGTCGCTAATCTTCCCTACGTTTCCAAAAACTCATACCAAAAACACAAAGACAATCTGAAATACGAGCCAAAAACGGCTTTAATAAGCGAAAAAAACGGACTAGAGTATTACGTTAGATTGATTAGGAAGATTGGGAAAATCAGGAAATCAGGGAGATCCGGCCAGGTTCTTGCTTTTTTCGAGATCAGTCCGGAACAGAAAAAGGGAATCTCTGAAATCATCGGGCAAGCCTTACCCCCGGCAAAAATTCGATTTTTCAAAGATTTGTCGGGCAAAACGAGAGTTGTGAAAATTGACAAATAAAGGCCGATGCTGATATATTTTATATACCAAAAGAACGCTAACAATTAACCTTTCTAGAAAGGCAGGTGTATAAAGTGGAAAAAAATCCCAAAGATTCCGAAGAAAAAGAAACGTCTTCGGAAACCGGAGGGGAAAAAATGAAGGTTTGGTTTCAGGAGAATTTGAGAATGATTGTAAGTATCGCAATTGTTGTAGCTATCGCCGGGGGAATATACTCCTATTCCAAAAGAACACAGCCAGCCGTTCCCCAAAAGGAAGCTGTCTCCCAGGAGGAAGGTGAGGGCAAAATAAGCGTTATTGGCGGAGAAACTGCCAAAGAAGAGGCCCAGAAAGCCGAGGAGGTTCAGCCAGCCGCTGGTGAAGCCGCAAAGCCGGAAGAAGCAGTAAGCCCTCAAACCAGCCAGGAAACAGAATCTTCGTTTATAGAAACGGCTGTCAGAGGCGACAGCACGACAAAGTTGGCCCGAAGAGCTCTGGCTAACTACCTGGAAAAAAATCCGGACGCGAGTCTTGCGGCCGAGCATAAAATTTACATCGAGGATATGCTGCGCCGGCAAGTCGAGAACGGGAGAATCCAAATTGGAGAAACGAGAGAATTCAGTAAAGATATGATTTCCAGGGCAATCGAGAAATCAAAGAGCCTCAATGAAAAACAGCTCAAAAATCTGGAAAAATATTCGAAGAAAGTTCCGGGATTGAAATAATATCCTTCAGATACCATCAAATAAAAAACGTTCTTTTTTATAACTTGAGTTCAAATCATCCAAAAGCCGGCAAAGACCGGTTTTTTGGATGCTCTTTTAAAATAAAAATTCTGTTAGACAAAAAATCAGAGTTGACATATTATGTCTTGTAGATACTATGCAAAAGATATATCGAAAAATATTTTTTTGGGGGATTTTTATTTTATTCCTGATATCAACCCCGCTGGTTATTATGCACTCAAAAGGATACCGTTTTGATCAGAAACGCGGCATTTTTGTCTACAGCGGTTCAGTCACGCTCAAGACTATTCCCTCCAGTGTCAGAATTTTTATAAACAACGAGGAGCAACCCTCAAGAAGCCTGGATATAATAAATAATTCAATAACATTAAACGGACTCAAACCGGGGACGTATAAAATTCGGGTAACAGCAGACGGTTATCTCGACTGGGAGAAACAAGTTGAAGTTCACAGCGGGCTGTCTTCTGAATTTTGGAATGTTGTCCTTATGCCCCAAAACCCCCAACTCAAGGGAATAGAAAGCCACAAGACGGCTAGACTTTTCCCCTCGCCATTCGGAAAAAAAATCGCTTATTTTGAAGATCTTGAAAATAACATCTTTCTTTGGGTAACGGATTTCAAAGAGAATAAGACTCAATTGATTTTTTCCAAAGACAATGTTTCGGCTTCAAGAGACCGCCTCGAAAATCTGGAATGGAATTTCAAGGAAGATTTGATGCTTATTCCGGTGACCAGAAACAATCAGAAAGATTATCTCATCGCCAGCGCCAGTCAGGATTTGAGTCCCATCTATCTCTCGGAGATATCAAGGCCAGGAGACATCATTAAGGCCCGCTGGAGCCCGCAAGAAAAAAATGTGATTTATTTTTTGGCTAGAAGCAACAGCGAAAACAAAAGCAATCTTTATAGAGTAAGTCTTGATAACAACACCCTACAGCTCATTATTCCCGGGGTTATTGCTTATGATCTTTCCCAAAATTCTATCTATTATATCCAGGAAAATAATATTCTCTTCAAGGGCAATTTGGAGGGAGGAAATATCACCCAGATAAATGACAATCAGTTTACAGACCAGCCTATTGGAGACGGCGCTAGGCTGATAGCTTATGACAACGAACGGCAGGCTCTTATTTCCCAGGACGGGGATTTATTTGTTCACAATAATGGAAACGAGAGTCTTTCCCAAAAAATTGCAAGCAGTGTGCAAGGCGTTCAGTTCTCCGATGACGGCAAAAAATTGCTTTTTGGGACCCCCAATGAGATATTCGTTATGTTCTTGCGAAAATGGGAAGTCCAGCCCTATCGCGACGAAAATGAAATTCAGAATGTTATCAGGATATCATCCCCTCTTGAAAATGTTTTCTGGTTCCGCGACTACGAGCACATCCTCTTTTCCGCGGATAAAAAAATCAAGCTGATTGAGCTTGATCCCCGCGACCGGCGAATATGCCTTGATGTTTTTGAAAATAATCTGGATGATTTTCCGGCTGTTTATGATACAAGCAACGGATATTATTTCTTTTTGAGAGACGAAAGCGGCGACAAAAGAATTTTTTACTTCACTCTTCCGGAAAAAACGGGGATTTTTGGCTAGGAAGTTTTTCTTTTTAGAAGCTAACGCTTTTTCCATTGCGGGGCTCTTCGCGCCTTTTTGAGGCCGGCTTTTTTGCGTTCAACTACGCGGTCGTCGCGCGTCAAATAACCCGCATCGCGAAGCGCCTTTCGCAAATTCTCGTCATATTTTACAAGGGCTCTGGCAATACCCAGTCTTATTGCTTCTGCCTGACCGCGAATTCCTCCCCCGGCCACTTTCACCGAAATCTTTAGGGGCTCTTTGGAACTCATTATCGCAAAAGGGGCAAGTACCGTGTCCCGGAGTTCCGCCAGCGGGAAAAAATCCTTAAGTTTCCTCTCATTGATAGTCACGCTGTCCGCAAGAGATACTTCGGTCTTCTTCTGAAACAGCCGCACGCGAGCCACCGATGATTTGCGGCGGCCGATGCCGGAAAAATATTTTCCGCCCTTTTCAGAGTTTTTTCCGTCTTCTTTATTCATTTTTTCTCTTTTTGCAATCTTTTTGTCAAGCATATAGAAATCACCTAATTCTCAAATTTCACCTTCAGATTATGATTAGAATCATCAAAAATAAGCAATCTTTTCATTCTTTCGTTCCGCAATTTGTTCTTTGGCAACATTCCATACACAGCCTCTCTTATCACTTTTTTAGGATTGACAGCCAGAAGATCTCCAAGTTTTCGCGTAGAAATTCCTCCCGGATATCCTGAAAAACGGTGATAGAGCTTGTTTTTTGTTTTGGTCCCGGAGAATTGCGCTTCTTTGCAATTAACTACGACAATAAAGTCACCCACGTCGATATTCGGGAGATAACCGGCTTTATGTTTCCCTTGCAAAATAAGGGCGGCTTGCGTCGCCAGTCTCCCCAAGTTATCCTTTCGACAATCTAACAAATAATACCTTCTCTCGATTTTAAGAGATTTTGCCGGCATGAGTTTCTTCTTTTATCAATTCAATTATAGCCATTTTGGCCCCGTCGGATCGTCTTTGGCCGATCTTCACTACTCTGGTATATCCGCCTTTGCGGCCTGAAAATCTTTGAGCAATTTTTTTAAGCGTCTCCGCTTTTATACTGCGGGGAAGCTGGGAGCGCAAAAATTTCACCTGGGACAAGTCAGCGCCTTTCGGCCCTGCTAATATTTTTTTTGCCCGGCTGATGATTTTTTCCACTTTTTCCTTCAATTCTTTTGCTTTTGCCTCGGTAGTTTTTATCCTTTCCTGCAAAATGAAATTTCCCAGCATTGTTTTCAGCAGCGCCTTGCGCTGTTTTCTGGTCCGGCTCAACTTTCTCCCTCTTTTGAGATGCTTCATGATTTTAGGGTCAATCCCAAGTTTCCTATCGCTTTCTTAATTTCCTTAATACCCTTTTCTCCCATTCCTTCAAGATTTTTCAGTTCGTTCTCGTTCAATGATATCAAGTCCTTTACGAACTTTATGTTGTTCTTCTCCAGAACATTACTTGTTCTTGTGGAGAATGAAAGAGTGCTGATATCTATTTCGAGACCTTCTCTGCCAGCAATCTCTTTCCCGGAAATCTCCTCTTTTTCTGCTTCCGCTTTTGCCCTTTCCTGTTCAGTGACTTCGACTGCTTTTTCCTTTTCTTCAAATTCTTCAAAGCCGACTATCGCTTCGTATTGGGCGATGGCAATCTCAACTGACTTTTGGAAAGCTTCTTCCGGGGTTATGGTTCCGTCTGTTTCAATTTCAAGGGTAATTTTGTCATAATCCGTTCTTTTGCCGACACGCATATTTTCAACGGTGTAGTTGACTCTTTTTATGGGAGTGTAGATCGCGTCAATGGCAATAAGGCCTATTTCCTTTTTTTCTCTCTCCTGTTGTTCAACAGGCACATAGCCCAATCCCCTCTGTACCTCAATCTCCATTTCCAATTCCCCTTTTTTATCAGTGATTGAGGCAAGAGGAGCCTCTTTGTTGATCACTTCAACATCGGCCGGGCATTGAATTTGAGCGGCGGTTATGTTTTTCACGCTCTTTTCTTTGAGAGTAAGCTTTACCGGCTCATCTTTGTGCATTCTAAATCTCACTTTTTTCAGATTCAAAATTATCTGAATAACGTCTTCAAGAACGCCCGGTATTGTTGAAAATTCATGAGTTGCTCCTTTTATTTTCACCGAAGTGACTGCCGCGCCGGTAAGCGATGAGAGAAGAACTCTTCGCAAGGCGTTTCCGAGAGTCGTTCCGTATCCCGGATAACAATTCTCTATTTCAACCTTGCCGGCATTTTCCCCCGCCTTTATAAACTTTGGTTTCTTGGGAAGGGTGACTTTTATCATCTCTTTTGATTTAAAAAATTAACGCGAATAATATTCGATTGCCATTTGAACATCGAGTTCCATTCCGACATCATCCTTGGTTGGCTTGGACTTTATTTTAATCATCTTCTGTTGAATATCTACCTCCAGCCATCCCAAAACATTTTGTCTGCCTGCCATCGCTTCTTCTGTATTCTTGAAATATTCTTTCTTAAGCTTACCCGCCTTCACCCCAATCACATCTCCAACTTTCACCTCGTACGAGGGCATATTCATTCTTTTCCCGTTTACTGTGAAATGGGAGTGCCTTACCAGCTGCCGGGCTTGCTGGCGGCTAGTCGCAAAACCAGCTCGAAAAATAACGTTATCCAGCCGCATTTCCAGTTTTTGCATCAGAAGATCGCCCGTAACACCAGGTTTGTTTTTCACATCTTTGAAATATTTTTTCAATTGCTTTTCCAAAACCCCGTAAATTCTCTTGATTTTCTGCTTCATAGCCAGTTGTTCTCCAAATTCCGAGCGTGCTCTTCTTCTTTTTTTCTGGCCGTGAACGCCGGGCGGATAAGCGCGGCGCACCATAGCGCACTTGGGCGTGCCGCAACGGTCGCCTTTGAGGAATAGCTTTTCCCCTGCCCTTCGGCAGAGCTTGCACTTTGGAGATAAATTACGCGCCATAAAATTATACCCGCCTTGGTTTCTTCGGCCGGCAGCCGTTGTGCGGTATGGGTGTTATATCTTTTATTGATGTTATTTTAAAATCATTGTTGGCCAGAGCCCGAACAGACGCTTCGCGGCCCGAGCTGACTCCCTTGACATACACTTCAATTTCCTTGAGGCCAAATTTGGCTACTTTTTCCGCAGCCGCATTCACGATTTGAGTCGCGGCATAAGGAGTCGCTTTTTTCGCGCCCTTGAAACCCAAAGATCCGGCACTTGCCCAAGCCAACACCTTCCCGCCGAGATCCGAGAAAGTGATAACTGTATTGTTGTACGTGCACTGAACATGCGCCCGCCCCTTGAGCACTTGGCGGCGAATTTTCCTCTTCTTTTTCCTTACGACCGGTTTTTCTTCCGCTTTCTCCGCCTTTTCCGCGCTCTTCATTTTTTTCTCCGATTTCAGGGTAGCTTCAGATTTTTTATCACTGCTAACAGCCTCGGCTTTTTCGGCCTTTTCTTCCAGTTTTTCTTTGGTTTTTTTCGCTTGTTCAGTCATATTCGTGTATTCGCAATTAGTTGATTCGCGTTTATTCGTTGATTCGCATCACACCTACGTTTTTTCCGCCGCCGGTTTTCTCCCGCTGCCCATTGTCTTTCGGACATTCCCTCTGACGGTTCGGGTATTGGTCTTGGTTTTCTGGCCTCTGGCCGGAAGGCCCTTCGTGTGACGGATTCCCCGATAGCAGCTAATATCTTTGAGCCGCTTGATGTTCATTTGTTTCTGATGTTTCAATTCCCCCTCAATAGTGAAATTTTTTTCAATGTAATCCTTTAGTTTGCCGATATCCGTCTCGTTCATGGTTTTGGTGCGGGCATTCGGATCCAACTTCAAAGCGGCGAGTATTTGATTACTCCTCGGCCGCCCGACTCCGTGAATATAAGCGAGGGCGATTTCTATTCTTTTGTCGTCGGGGATATTCACCCCGGCAATTCTTGCCATATTACCCTTGCCTCTGCTTATGTTTTGCCACAGAGCAAACTACGTAAAGTTTTCTCTTTCGCTTGACAATCTTGCATTTTTGGCAAATTTTTTTCACCGATGCTCTTACCTTCATAATCTTTGCACTATTCTCCCCTTGGTTAAGTCGTAGGGGCTCATTTCAACCAGCACTTTGTCGCCGGGAAGAAGCCGGATATAGTTTACTCTCATCCGCCCGGAAATATGGGCCAAAATTTCGTGCCCATTTTCAAGCTCGACCCGAAAAGTCGTGCTGGGAAGAGTCTCTCTAATGACTCCGTTTAGTTTTATAATTTCCTTCTCCTTGGGCATAAATAAAAAGAAAGGCAACTTGCCCCGCTTCTCGAAAGCTTTTCCGGGGGCAATTCAATCCAAATGCTTGAGTAGCTGTGATATTTGTTATTTTTGCCTTTGTTATTCTAATTTATCTCCGCTTTTCTGTCAATAGGTTCGTCAGCATCTCCTCGTTTATTTTATCTCAATCTTCACTCTCTTCTCATTCATCGGCACCCGCGTTACGAAAAATGGCCAGAAGTTAATATCGGCTTTTTGGATTAAGGGATAGGATTTTATCAGCGATTCAAGTTCAGCGGCATTCTTGCCAAGAGCGCCTTTCTTGAAATTTTCCATATCAACTCCGCCGGCCAGATTCAAATCCGTTTTTGCTTCGAATTTTATGAACTTTTTGCCGGGATCCGATTCCGACAGCAGATAATTGAGAGGATTTTCAAAATCAACCCGATTAATGCTCTCCCCTTCCTGGGTCAGGCTGTTTTTCATAATTTCCTTCACGCCATTTTCTGAAAAAGAGAGGGTGATTGCCTTTACTTTGATAGTATAAGAAAATTTTTCCGTTTGTGTTCCGACACTGGCCGACGGCACCGCTTCAACTAATTCCGTCGTTATCGCGTCCTCAAAAAATTTTCTTTCTTTCGGCAGGCTGTTTTTCAATTCTTCCGCGGCCTCTTTTTTTGCTTCAACCATCAGTTTTTCTTTGGCTTTGGAGACATCCTGCGATGTCACTATTGGCGATTCGCCCTCGGCGCCGCCAGTCATAGTTTTGGCAGATTTGGCATAAAATTTGTCATATTTCGGCCCGCTCGCAAAGCCGGGGATTTTGAACGTTGTCGGATCGATATTGTAGGTTTCTCCGGGTTTGTCCGCCTCCACGGTCACTTCAATGGCTCCCGGCTTTGTTTCCGTTCCCACTTTTGTCATTCCGGGAACGATAACACCTTTTGTAATTCTGAAAATTTTTCCGTCACTGGTCTCGAGGCGGGTTGTCGCAACCAGAGGCTGGCTGTCGGAACTAAATTCGTTGTAAATCACAACACTGCCTGTCGCTTTCCCGCCCCCTGATTTTCGGCCGCTTGCTTCAATCTCTTCCGTTTTTTCCTTGATTATCTGTTCGAGGACGGCCGGAACAATATTTTGGGATTCATCAACAGAATTTGTTCCAATATTCGCTTCTATGCTGGCTGAAACGGTTTTCTCCTGACTTTTGAGATACACCGCGATGGTGGCTCTGGGAAGGAAAAAATAAGCCGCGGCAAAACTTGCCAGAAGAAAAAATGTGATGGTAAAAACGAGAAGATAGCGGGCCGTTTTCCCCGCCACGCGGCTGGTTTTTATGATTTTTTCCTCTTTGCCGCGGCGAAATGCTCCGGCTTGAGAAATTTTTTCGCTGGCTGGAAATCCGAAAAATTTTTCCGTTTTCCGCTGCAGTTCGCGCCCAAATTTTTCCGGCTTTTGAGAAAAACCGGTTTTAGGAATTGATTTCGCCGCAACTTTTTGAAAGGAGTCTTTTTGTACTCTAGACACTTTTTTTGATCTGGTTCCGGGGCCAGCCACAATAGTGGCCCCAGGGCCAGCCACAATAGTGGCCCCAGGGCCAGCCACAATATCAGATACTTTCACAAACCGGTCTTTTGTCTTTTTTTCTTTCGGCTGTCTGGCAATGCTCTTTCCGGCCCCGCCAGCGCCCTTTCCGGCAGCGGTTTTTTCCTTGACTTCCCCAAAGGTGATCTTGCCGATGTTTTCCGATGTGCCTTCGGCCTCTTTTTCAACTTTGGGAACAGGCAGGGGTTCATCGAAATACTGGTCCGATCCGATTTTCAGCTCCTCTTCCGCGAGCTCCTTTGTCAGTTCTTCGTCATCAATAACAACCTCTTTCTTTCTGGCTTGATATTCCGTTTCGTCGGGATAATCCTCCAAATCGCTGTCCATTTTCCCCTGCACAAGAATGCCCGCTTTTTCAATCAGCTTTTTTCCAATCTTATCCTGCGTGACAATCATCAGCTTTTTCTTGCGCCGCCCCACTTCTTTTTTGAGAAGTTTTAAATTCACAAGACTTTGGAGCAAGAGGGCCCGTTTTGGAGCAATCACAATAATCTCGTTTGCGGCGGACTTGCGCACCCGGTCTATAATCGAAGTTATTTCTTCGTCAATGTCGATATAGAGAGTTTTGTGCATGAGATTTTTTAATTCTGCATCATTTTTACCGCTCTTCTTAGCATACTTGATAAAACCTTTTCCTCGCCGACCAGATCCAGCGCCAAATTAGCCAGTCCCATCGGCGTCACATCCTGCGGATCGTGAAGGAGTCCCGTCGTGTCCTGAATATTAGAAACGTCTTTCGGCTGTAAAAAGCCCACGTGGGGTGTCTTCGCAAAAGGAAGATTCTGGAGCCATTCTTTCCCCGCGAGTGCTTTTTTGATGCCCGGAAGAGCCGAACCGCCCCCGCAAAGAAGAATTTTGGAGGGTAAAAGGTCCGAATCAGCAAACTCGCCGAGCGATAATTCCACCCCATCCAGCCAGACCCGGCAATCTTCCTCAAGCAGTTTTTCAATGCGCGAGGCGATATCGCGGCCCAGCTCTCTCCGGCCGTAGCGAATTTTGAGCTGTTCCGCTTCCTCAAAATTGATATTGAGCTCCTGCGCGAGGCGCTTGGTGAAGGCGCGCCCGCCCAAAGCGAACATTTTCGTTCCTTCCAACCCGCCGCTTCTCACCACGGCAATGTCGGTTGTTCCGCCGCCGACGTCGATGAAAATCGCGCTGAAGTCAACCGTATTCTCAAGACCCATCGAGCGGGCGACTGCGTAAGGTTCAGCCGCAATGCTCAATAGATCCAAATCAAGCTCTTCGGCAATTTTCTGGAGCGCTCCCAAATGAATCATGGGCGCGTAGGCATTGAAGACGCCGATTGAAACGTCGCGCCCCTGAAAACCGAGCGGGTTGGTTACCCGATATCCGTCAATCCGCACATCAACAATTGCCGCATTGATCAGCTTCACGTCAATTTCGCTGTGTCCCGTCTCCCAGGCCAATTGCTGGCGAATCCGATCAAAAGCCTTCCATTGAACCTTTTGGACAATATTTTTGAGTTCGGGAAGATCAATCCGGACTTCCGGCTTCAGGCGCTCATAATGGACGGTGGTTGTCGAACCCTTCACTAACTCTCCCGCGATTCCCATAATGGTCTGGTCAACTCTGCGAACTCCCGCCATTTCTTCCGCCGCGCCAATAGCGGCTTCGCAGGATGATATCACCCCAGAAATATCGGTCACCGCGCCGGATTGCATATCACCCAGCTTTTGCCGGACCCGCCCAACGCCCACAACGACGCCCTTTTCCGTTTCCCTGTCAATTTTGAAAACGAGAGCTTTGATTACTTCCGTTCCAATATCCAAAGCCAGCGCATGGCCGGACCCGCCTCTTCGCCGAAAAATTTTGGAAAATATTCCCATATTTTAGCAATAACACCCTTTGTTTTTCTGTGCTTATTATACTAGAATAACTGCGAGGAGGCAATTTTAATTGCTTCCTTCCTCTCTTTGACACTCACCCTGGTTGCGATTAACATTACGTTATGGAAAACAAACTTGGGACTATATACAAAATTTTGCGTTTTTTTATCTATCTTATTCCTCTGGCGGCGATAGTTGTCGGAGACTATTTGATTTTTTTCCCAATCGATATTTATCGCTTTTATCCCGACCAGCCAAACGCCTCCAAATTTGAAATCGAAAAAGATTCCGAAAAAAACGAATTTTCTTTCGGAATATTCCCGATTCGGGAAAGCCGTTTTGCCGAAGTGAATTTGAATCTCAAAAACAGCGGCCTGAAATTATGCCGGGCGGAATCAATTGGCCTTCGCAAAACGTACCGGGCCTTTTTATTCCCTGAAGGCGAAGAAATCAGCGACGTTGGAAAATTGCGCGAGATTGTTTTTTCCGGCAACAAAACAAAATATCCCAACGGGTCGCTCCTCCACGTCAAATCAACCAATCAGGTTTTTTTCATAAGCCGCGGGCAGAAAATGCTTTTTCCGGGACCGGAAATCTTCGGGGCTTTCGGATTCAGTTTCGATAACCTTACTGACGTTGATACGGCGACTATTGACGAATTTAAAGACGCCGGCGTCGGCGTCTTTCTCTGGACTATCGCCCATCCCGACGGCACGATTTTTGAAACCTACCCTTCCCATCGCCTTTATGTTGTCAGCGGCGGGAAAAAATATCCGATCGCTTCCGAAGAACTTCTAAAAGAAATCTGGCCGGATTTTTTTACAGTCGCCGTCGGTGACGAAAATCCCGGCGAAAATCTGACCTGCCAGCCAGCCCAAAGAAAATTTTCCAAAAAATTCTTTTGCCGCTTCGACCTTCAGTCGCTTTCCGGAATCGGACGCTATCATTTTTTCACGGCGAAGTTTCCTTCGGAATGTTCCGTCGCAAATATTCATCCCGATTATTCCCAAGTTCGCTATATCTCCGAAAAGTCGCTTGCCACTTTCAAAACGTCAATGAAAAATATCGCCGCGTCGGTGCTCAACCGATATTTTTATAAAATAACAAACACAACTAAATGAGCTGGAAAAATTTTTGGCAGAAAATCTCAAAAGATCTCTTAATTTCGCTCGTCATCACTTATTTCCTGCTTCTTATTCCGGAGCTGGTTCTTCCCGGAATTGTCAGCTCTCACTTCAGCCCCAAATATGTCCTGATCGCGATCCTGATTTTGGGACTTCTTTATTCGCGGCTCGCGAATAGGCAAAAAGAAAAAGAAAACGCGAAATTTAACATCATTTCCCGCCATCTCCTCCACGCCATTCTTTTCGTTATCACCGTGATGCTTGTCTTGAGCCTCTATAAAATGAAAATCTGGCAGATTTTTGTGGTGACCGTTTTTTCTCTCGCTATCGTCATCGCCGCGGGAAATATATTGGTGAAGGAAGAATGAAAAAAACAAAAACCAGCCCTTGCGAGGCTGGAGTAATTTGCGCTTTAAGCATGTTTATCTCACAAATACATTATTCATCTCTTTCATCACTTCTCTGCAATCCAAGTACTTGATTTCCGTTTCCGGAGGACATTTACCTAAGATAAGACGTTTTTCGCAAAACTCTGTTTGCGGATTTATTGAGCATTTATGCTCACTTCCGTCAGAATGAGTATGATAACACTCAATGAAAGGGCGCCTCGCCCCCGCCGACGCGTCCCAGAAAACGATTATTTTCCAGGTGCTCATTTTATTTACCCTCCTTTTTCTATCATCTCTTCCACTTTCCCTTTTGCTTTCTCCAAAAGCTCTTTTGCCCGCTTCCGCGCTTCATGAGACTCGCGGACAAGCTCGGCGATTTTTTGCTGGGTTTCGGTCAGCAAAATAGGAATAATTATATTTTCTACGTCCCGGTCTGTTACTGTCGGATAAGTCGTTCCAGTTGTTGGTCTTTCTAATTGTAACTTTCCAATCATCGATCTCAAAACAACTTGCAGATATTCCCGCATGGGAGATGAAATTTCGTAGGTTGAAAATGCACCGCTTGCAATAAAATCGTTTTTCTAATCATCGGGTATAATTCCGACCGCTCCACGCGTTGGCCTTACTTTTGATACAATCAGCTCTCCGCCGTCAATTTTTATTTTTGCGTTCGCAGGCAATTCTCGCGCAGAGAGAGTATTATAATTTATTTCCCCGCTTCCAACATTTACATCGCTGATCTCGATATATTTATAATCTTTTTTCGTATCTATTTTCACAATTCCTTTTCTTCTTCTAGCTATCTTATCTAGCGGCTTGGGATTTTTGAGTTTTTCAATCAACTTACTATATTTCGGCTGAAAATATTCCGCGTCCATCCGCCCGGCCGATTTTACATCTGATAAATTGACAATTGATGACAAATTTTCTTCAGTATCAAAATCTTTCAGTCC
>Ga0210056_1000621_pt1 | contig 29832 bp, 31 predicted proteins | sample CryGeyCG2014_080_2_FD_183965 | JGI IMG/M metagenome (GOLD analysis project Ga0210056, IMG submission 183965) | Groundwater microbial communities from aquifer - Crystal Geyser CG07_land_8/20/14_0.80 (SPAdes) (version 2) | ecosystem: Environmental > Aquatic > Deep subsurface > Groundwater | place...
TTTCTCTGGGCTTTGTTGAAGGACTCAATAACAAAATCCGGGTGTTTCAGCGCAGAGCATACGGGATCAAAGATCAAGAGTATTTACGGCTCAAAGTACTTACGTGCATGCTTCCAAAACTATCAAAATCATCCACTCAAAAAGGAGAAGAGCCAAAAAAGTAATAAGTGGACAATTATTTAATAAAAGAATTAGAGAGTTTATTAAAAATAGAAAACTTGTTAAGATAAGGATAAACAACATTATGAATGAACCCGATATAGGGACACTTTATAACGAGATATCAAAAAAACAAAAGGAATTAGATAAATTAATGTCAAAAAGGATAGACTCCCTTGAACCCAACCAGGAGTTAAAAAAAACAGCAATAGAATTAACGGTACTTATGAAGGAACTAACCAGATTAATGGTGAAGTAAAATAGTAGAGACACCGTGCCACTCTCAACGCAGATAAAACTACAGGAGAAATACAGAGGGGGGTGAAAGATTATGTGGACACCTGTGATTGGAGAAAATGCCGGGAAAGTCTGGCAGATTTTACGCGGGAAAGGGAAGATGAATATCAGTGCTATTAAAAAAGCTACCGGGCTTGACGATAGAAAGTTATATATGGCTCTGGGATGGCTTGCGAGGGAAGGAAAGGTAAGGTTTGAACAACAACGGCAACAGATTCTAATAAGTCTGACAGGTTTATAAAAACTAAAATATCGTAACAAAGAATACTTGATTTTTTTTACTTATTGTTGTAAAATCTTATCTTAATTTGTAAGATAAGTATATTTAATTCGAATTCGTCCCAATGAATTGGGACGCTACATTTTTGGACGATTTTTTGTATGACAAAAATATTAATTACAAATGATGACGGAATTTTAGGCGTAGGCTTAGAACCTTTGGTTAAGGAAATTTCTAAAATAGCAAAGGTAACAGTTGTTGTCCCTGACCGTGAATATTCTGCTTCAAGCCATTCCTTGAACCTGAACCAGCCTGTTAAAGCAAGGAAAATCACCCGAAACACATATGTTTTAGGCGGTACTCCGGTAGATTGCGTGAGGTTTGGAATACTGAAATTATGCAGAAAGAATAAACCTGACATTATCATTTCGGGAATAAATTTTGGCTCCAACCTCGGGCAGGACGTAATATATTCAGGAACGGTTGCTGCCGCCCGTGAAGGATTAATGCTGAATGTTTCCTCATTCTCTATTTCATTGGTCAGCCTCAATGGTAAAAACTTCTCTACAGCAGCAAAGTTCGCTTCTAAACTAACAAAAATTATATTGAATAATAAATTAGTAAATTCCAGGAGAATTCTGTTTAATGTCAATGTCCCTGATATACCTTTGAAAAAAATCAGAGGCGTAGAAATAACCTCACTTGGAAAGAGGACATATACTAATGTGGTTGTATCAAGATTTGACCCGGTCGGATTGGAATATCACTGGCTTAAGGGACCGCTGCCAAAATCAATAGGCAAAAATATACCGGGGACAGACATTAACGCAATTATGAACGGTAAAATTTCCATTACACCTTTGAAGATTGACACTACGGATAAAGAGATGCTAAATAAACTTAAAGGATTGAAATTTACGGATGGAATTTAAACAGTTTTTCCCGAATAATGCAGTTGATATTTAGCGTCTTTGGTTAGATAGTTTGTTCCTTTATCTAAAATATGATTTGCCCAAATTGTAAAATAGATAATGTATAATTACGCATAAAGCGTAACGCTAAAAGCGTAACGCAAACAGAAGCGGAGTTTATCTAATGGAAAATCCATTTATTTACGGTGAAATAGTAACAGGTAAAAATTTATGTGGCAGGGAGAAGGAAATAAAAGAGTTGTCAAGGGATATAGAAAACAGTCAAAAGGTTCTACTGTTTTCTCCAAGAAGACATGGCAAGACATCACTATTAAAAGATATTTTGATATGTCTTGACAGAAAAAAATATTTTCCTATATATGTTGATTTATATCCTGCGTTAACGGAAACTGATTTTATAAGGCTATTGGCAAAAGCATTTTCAAGAGAAATTACCGCTCCGGTAGAAAAAACAATAAATATATTTAAGGAAACTTTTAGATACCTGACACCCAAATTATCTTTTAGTATAAATAAGGAAGGGAATATGGAGTTTGATGTTTCCATAGAAAAACGCGATATAAGTCCTGTTCTGGAAGATATGCTTGAAGGAATAAATACATATATTGAAAAAAATAGAAAGAAAGGAGTGATAATATTTGATGAATTTCAGCAGATAAGTTATTTTGAAACAGATAAAATTGAAAAGGAATTGAGGTCTCAGATGCAGACCCACAGGAATGTTTCTTATATATTTTCCGGCAGCAAGAGACATATACTGATGGATATGTTTGCAAATCCAAATAAACCTTTTTATAAAAGCACAAAACATTTTCTGATAAATAAATTAAAGGTAGAAGATATATTCAAATTTATTAAGAACAAATTCCTTGATACTAAAATAAAAATACAGGATAATTTTATAAATGAAATCATTGATGTTTCAGAATGTCATCCTTTTTATTTCCAGTATATCTGCCATGAAATCTGGGAGATGTCATTCTCAAATCATGAAGTATTGCCTGACTATCTGGATAAGGCGGTAGAAAAGATAATGGAACGGGAAACTTCAACTTATGATAATGTCTGGAGTTTACTGACTGTAAAACAGAAAAAAGTACTTATTGCATTATCAAAAATAGAACCGTATGAGAAGATTTTTTCTCATGATTTTCTGGTGGAACATAACATAGGACCTGTTTCAACACTGCAGAGGATATTAAAGGGATTGGCAAAAAAAGAATTGATAGATAAAAGTAATGGCAATTATGAAATGCTTGATATAATTTTCAAGAAATGGCTTCAAAAGGTATACTAATATGAAATTCAAACTTGTTTCTGATTTTAAACCTGCGGGTGACCAGCCGTTTGCAATAAAAGAACTTGCCGAAGGTGGAATTAAACAGGACAAGAAGCATCAGGTTTTGCTCGGTGTTACGGGTTCGGGTAAAACTTTCACCATGGCGAATGTAATAGAGCAGGTGCAGAAACCCGCGCTGGTTATTTCACACAATAAAATACTTGCTGCACAGTTGTATGCAGAATTTAAACAGTTTTTTCCGGATAATGCGGTTGAATATTTTATTTCTTATTATGACTATTATCAGCCGGAAGCATATGTCCCGCAGACCGACACGTACATTGAAAAAGATGCCTCAATAAATGAACACATTGACAGACTGCGTTTAAAAGCCACTTCTTCATTAGTTGAGAGGCAGGATGTTATCGTTGTAGCATCGGTTTCATGTATTTATAATATAGGTTCGCCTTCTGACTATAAAGATTTGTGTGTATTTATTGAAAAGGGCAGGACCAAAAATCGCGAAGTTCTATTGCAGGAACTGGTTGACATCCATTATGAGCGCAACGACATAGCTTTTTCCCGCAGCAAGTTTCGTGTCCGGGGAGATATAGTTGAAATCTGGCCCGCATATTTAGAGACGGCACTGAGAGTTGAATATTTCGGCGACGAAATAGAGAAAATCGCTGAAACAAATCCTTTGACGGGAAAAGTTTTGAATGAAAAACAGAAAGTGTACGTCTATCCCGCAAGCCATTTTGTTGTCACAAAGCCAAAATTTGAAGACGCATTAAAATTTATTGAACAGGAACTGGAAGGGAGAATAAATTTTTTCAAAAAACATGATAAACTGATTGAAGCGCAGCGTATTGAACAGCGGACGAGATATGATTTGGAAATGATGCGTGAAACAGGATTCTGTCATGGGATAGAGAATTATTCAAGGCATTTGAGCGGACGTAAACCAGGGGAACGGCCGGGCTGCCTGATAGATTATTTTCCCGAAGATTTTTTGATTATAATTGATGAATCACATGTCACGATTCCTCAGATTTATGGTATGTATGAAGGTGATTTTTCCAGAAAACAGACCCTTGTTAACTACGGGTTTCGCCTGCCGAGTGCACTTGATAACAGACCTTTAAAATTCGCTGAGTTTGAAAGTTTAGTGAATTACGTTCTCTATGTCTCCGCCACGCCCGCTGAACATGAGATAAATAAATCTCATAACAGAGTTATTGAACAGATAATACGTCCGACCGGACTCGTTGACCCTGAAGTCGTTGTGAAGCCGACTGAATCACAGATTAACGATTTAATAAAAGAAATCGTGATTCGCGCCGAACGAAAAGAAAGGGTGCTTGTCACAACATTGACAAAACGTATGGCAGAAGATTTAACCGGATATCTTCTGGAAAAAAAATTGAGAGTCAGGTATTTGCATTCTGAAATAGACGTACTGACAAGGATAGATATATTGAAGGATTTAAGAAAAGGAAATTTTGATTGCCTGGTCGGGATAAATTTATTGCGTGAAGGGCTTGATTTACCCGAGGTGTCGCTTGTTGTAGTTCTGGATGCCGATAAGGAAGGATTTTTACGGTCAGAGACAGCCCTTATACAGGTTTGCGGACGTGCTTCAAGAAATGTCAACGGCAGTGTGATTTTATATGCCGATAATATCACCGGTTCTATGAAACGTGCCTTAAAAGAGATGGATCGACGCAGGCAGAAACAGATGGAGCATAATGAGAGGAATAATATAAAACCCAGAACAATAATTAAAAAAATGTATGAGTTGCAGGAATTCCAGTATAGAGCAAGACAAAAAGTATATGGCTATATTCATGAGGATACTTCAGAGTATGTTACTAAAGAGAATTTACCGGGATTAATAAAAACCTTTGAAAAGGAGATGAAAACCGCAGCTGATAGTCTGGATTTTGAACTCGCAGCTGTTTATCGTGATATATTAAGGAGTGTTGGGGACGCTACTTGAATTTTGCTACTGGCATGAATGTGTCGTAAATGAAAAAGTAGCAAAATTCAAGTAGCGTCCCCAGAACGTTATGAAATTGGATACAAATGAAATTAAAACATTAGTTAGAGATGCTATTGAGGAGGATGTCGGTTCAGGAGATATTACCTCAAGAAATCTTATCCCACCGACAGAGGAAGCCACCGCAAGAATTATAGCACGGAGTAACGGCATAGTTTCAGGTTTGGCAGTCGCAAGGCAGGTGTTTAAAACCCTTGACAGAAAATGTATCTGGCGGGCGAAATTGAGTGATGGAGATAGTGTCAGGAAAGGTCGTAGTATTGCAATAGTGAAAGGGCTTGCAAGGGCAATACTTGCGGGTGAGAGGACTGCATTGAACTTCCTTCAGCATATGAGCGGTATTGCCACCCTGACGCACAGGTTCGTCCGGAAGGCAAGATATACTGAAACAAGAATTTATGATACACGTAAAACCTTACCGGGGTTGAGAGTAATTGAAAAATATGCAGTTAAGTGTGGGGGTGGATATAGTTTTCGCAAGGCTCTTTATGATATGGTTCTTATAAAAAATAACCACCTGAAAATTTGTAAACAGTTAGGTCTGCCGTTAGACCATGTAGTCAGAAATTTAAGAATAAAAGTCCCCCGGGGGATAGATATTGAAATTGAAGCAAGGACAATCAGGGAAGTTGAACTGGGTATAAGGGCAGATATGGATATTATTATGCTTGACAATATGGACTACAATACGATTAAAAAGGCAATTTCTATTATAAGAAAATCAGGAAAACCTATTGAAGTAGAAGTTTCAGGAGGTATAAATCTTAAAAATGTTGAAAAGATAGCGAAATTTAAAATTGATAGAATTTCGGTCGGTGCATTAACCCATTCAGCACCGGTCCTGGACGTTGCACTGGAAATTATCAGTGTGGATTGAATATGAATTCTTTAATCCTGGAAAAAACTGCCCTGGCTTTGACGAAAAATAGTTTTGAACCCTGGGCTATTGACAAAACAGAAATTATAAAGTAGAATTTATAAGCAAAAAAATTCAATACAAGGAGGGGTGCAATGTCAGACATAATGGTTGTAGCAAGTAAAGTAAAAAAGGTTGTTAAAGAAACAGGGCTCAGGTCAAGTTCGGGTTATTTAGAAGCATTATCAAAAAAAGTCGGAGAATTGATAAAAGCATCTACCGATAAAGTAAAACAGGAAGGCAAGAAAAAAACACTCGGTGCCGAAGATTTGTTATAAATGAGATAATCCTGCGGATAAAATGGAATAACATTTCTGAAATCAAAGGGACACTCTATTCAGGGTGTCTCCTTTTTTCAGGTATCGGGGACGCTACTTGAAAATTGCTACTTTAACTCTGGTAAACTATCAAATATAAAAAAAAGAATCAGAACCGTCCCCATACTTTCAGGGACTTGACAAAATATAAAAAATTAACTATACTTTAGATATGCAAGGCGAATCTAATGTATTATTTAGATATCTAAGTGCCCACTTGGAATCCCAAATCCGGACGGGGTATTCTTCACTTATTTTGGGACCAAGGCAAGTCGGAAAAACTACTCTGGTACACACCTGTCTTTCCAAAATTAAAAACGTTGTAGAGTATCCCCTGCAGGATCCGGGGCTCCGAATTACTTTTGAAACTGACCCCAGTCGATTAATAAGAGAAATAAGGGCACATAAGGATAAACCTATCGTTTTTATTGATGAAGCACAAAAAGTTCCGGATATTTTCGATTCCGTACAGGTGCTTATAGATGAGAAAAAAGCAAGTTTTTTTCTTACCGGTTCTTCAGCCAGGAAACTTCGGCGTAGTTCCATAAACCTGCTTCCCGGAAGAATAAAGCGATTCCACCTTGACCCACTTCTCTGGGGAGAACTTGGATTACTGGAAAAATGCACCATAGAGGAGATTGCCTTTAAAAATATTAATGAAAGAGTACCGTATTCATTTAATGAAATGCTTGTGTATGGTTCGTTACCGGGTATAGTAAATTTACCCGTGAATGACCGGGCAGATTTTCTTACCTCATACGCACAGATATATCTTGAAGAGGAGATCAGAGCCGAAGCAATAAGCCGTAAGATTGGTGCTTTTTCACGTTTCTTAGAACTTGCAGCAATTGAATCAGGAACAAACCCGAACCTTACTAAAATTTCTAATGAATCGGGTGTCAGCCAGCCGGCAATAAAACAGTTCTATACGATTCTTGAAGATACTCTTGTTATGCATAGGATTGAGCCATATATGAAAAATGCAAGGAAAAGGATTCTTTCGTCACCCCGATATTATTTCTTTGATATCGGTGTCCGTAATGCTCTTGCCCGTATTCCTCTTCATAAAGAAAGCATCAACGCACAGAAGGGTACCTTTTTTGAACATGCGGTAATCCTGGAAATAATACGGCGTATCCATGTGCTGAACAAGAATTATAAAGTATGTTTCTGGCGCACTTCTGGTGGTGCTGAGGTTGACTGCGTGATTGATATGGGTGAAAAAGTTATTCCTATTGAAATAAAAGCCTCCGGGACAGTTTCGTTGAAAGAATTAAAAGGTTTGAAAGTATTCCTTTCCGATTATCATTCAATTGCAAAAAATGGTTATGTGATTACTATGGGGGAACGGAAGGAAAAAATCGGTGACAATATAATCGCAATTCCCTGGTTTGAAATGTGAGTGAGGATGTCTGAGTTACATTTATAATTTGACTGTAATTCCTACCAATTTTACGAAACTATAAAAGCGTTATAAACCCTCTTATTTTTTATTTCTTGACTTTCTTAACTAATAATAAGTATAATAATTACTTATGGGAAAGTTAACTTTCAATGGTCAGGCAGAACCTGCCCCATCAATTGTAATTGAATCTGATGGATTGGATAATCATGTGAAATCTCAGGTGAGAACTTTATGAAAGCACAAACCACTGAATACAGGTTTCTTAGTAGTTGTGTTAAAAAGATTCTCTACGGTTTTGCTTACTTCTTTAGCAACATTTCCCGGGATAGATCTCGTTCCACAATTTGGGCAAATAAACGCTTCCACATTCTCAACATCAGCATAGAAATTGTTCCGTTGAAAATGAATACTCGTTTTTCCAGCAAACATTTTAGTTTTACATTCGGGACATTTTTTTGTCATCTTATCGTCTCCTTATGCGGCCCTTTATCCACTTTTTTGAATTTGGTATATAAACCGTTACAATATCTATATAAGTTTCTGAATAATAGTCAACTACAATATGCAAATATAACTTTGTTTGTAAAGTAGCAAATATTAAACAGCGATTTCTCTCAGGATAATTTTCAATGATTTCACCATTATTTATGGCAAAAAATATATCATCAAAATCTATTCTTTCTTTGAATGACTCAATTAGAGCGTGGTCTTTAACAAAAAATTCACCTATTTTTATAAATCGTCGAATGGTATTTATATCCACAAATTTATTATACATTAAGAAATACATAAAGTCAATAAAAGAACAAAAAGGGGACAGATATAAAAAAGAATCAGAACCGTCCCCATACTTTTTGGGAAAGTTAACTTTCAATGGCGGGTTGCATTTAAAAGAACAGAAACACCGGACTGAAAATAAATCTATCAGGGAATTATCCTTACCCAGGCGGGTTGTTATTCCGTTAAGCCAGCATACCGGACGGCCTTCCGTCCCGATAGTCAGTAAAGGCGATACTGTTCTCTGCGGACAAAAAATCGGAAATTCAGAGGGTAAAATTTCTGCTGTGATTCATTCCAGTATTTCGGGTAAGGTTGTTGACATATGTCTCTGGAATCATCCAATAATAAAAGAACCTGTCACATCAATTGTAATTGAATCTGATGGATTGGATAGTCACATAGAATCTCAGAAAAAATATGCTGATTATTATAGGTATTCTGCTGATGAATTACGTGATGTGATAAAAGAAGCGGGTATTGTCGGAATGGGAGGAGCTGCATTCCCTACCCATGTTAAATTATCGCCACCGACGGAAGTTGATACCATTCTGCTGAACGGTTGTGAGTGCGAACCCTTCCTCACCTGCGATGACAAACTTATGCAGGAGTATCCCAAAGATATTATTGAGGGTTTGAAAATAATGATGTATGTCCTTGATATATATAGTGCAGTAGTTGTTATTGAAGACAATAAAAAGAAAGCCATAGAATCTATCAGCAAAATTATATTTAATGAACCCAATATCAGATTGGAAGTTATTAAAACAAAATATCCGCAGGGCGCTGAAAAACAATTGATTAAAGCGGTGCTCAGGAGAACGGTCCCTTCAGGTAAATTACCTTTTGATGTCGGTGTCCTGGTGCAGAATGTTGGCACAAGTCTTGCTATATGTAATGCAGTCAAGAATGCCAAACCGCTTACTTCACGGGTGGTAACCGTGACAGGCGATTGTATAGAGGAACCCGGAAATTATTTAGTCCGAATCGGTACCATTGTTTCGGATTTATTAGAGGAATGCGGGTACGTTCCGAATAACAAACACAAGGTTATACTGGGCGGACCTGCAATGGGTATTGCCCAGGGCGATTTGAATGTGCCGGTAATAAAAGGTACCTCAGGGATATTGGTGGTACCGCTAAGAAATCAAACTTACTCTGAATTTTATTCCTGTATAAGATGCGGTAAGTGCATTGATGTCTGCCCGATGGAACTTATGCCAAATATGATAAGCATAAGTGTTGAATCTGAATTGTGGGAACAGGCAGCTGTTTTTTCTCCGTCGGATTGTATAGAGTGCGGTTGCTGTGCTTATGAATGTGTCGCAAAACGTCCCCTGGTGCAACATATAAAACTTGCAAAGAGGAAATCCCCCTCGGCCCCCCTTTAGTAAAGGGGGATTTAGGAAAAAAATGCCGGATAACTTAATTGTAACTATTTCACCGCATATCCGTTCTGAAGATAATATATCAAGGATGATGTTAGATGTAATAATAGCACTTTCATTGAATATTTTAGTGAGTATATGTTTTTATTCCTGGAGAGCTTTTAGTTTAATATTGACCTGTATAGTTTTCTCCATCTCAACAGAAGTTATATCACAAAAGATAATGAAGAAAAAAGGGACAGTTTCCGACTTTAGTGCTGTTGTCACAGGATTATTGTTAGGTTTTTGTCTCCCGCCTTCTTTACCCCTGTGGATAGCGGCAATAGGTTCAATTTTTTCTATCCTTGTAGGTAAACAGATTTTTGGCGGTCTGGGGCATAATCCGTTCAACCCCGCACTTGTCGGGAGAGCATTTTTGCAGGTTTCCTGGCCATTACAAATGTCCACCTGGATTTCTCCGTTTGACGGTATTACCACCGCAACGCCTTTGACCATAGATAAATTAAATCTTCCCGGCGTTATTCCCTCATATGAAGAACTTTTTCTGGGTAGTTATGCGGGTTCATTAGGTGAGACGTCAGTTATAGCATTATTGTTAGGAGCGGGATACCTGCTTCTTAGAAAGAGAATAAAGTTATATATACCAATAAGTTACATTTTTACAGTAGTTATTATAGCGGCAATTCTTAACAAGGACGTCCTGTTCCATGTTTTGTCAGGAGGTCTTATCTTAGGTGCATTCTTTATGGCAGCTGACCCTGTAACCTCACCGTTGACTGATAAAGGCAAGTTAATTTTTGGGGCGGGATGTGGCTTGCTGACTATGATTATAAGGTTCAGGGGGGGTTTTCCCGAGGGAGTGTGTTATTCAATATTGATAATGAATATGTTGACACCATTTATAGATAAAATTACCAGAACAAAAAAGTTTGGTGTTGTTGGACAAACAAGATAGTCCTGCGGACAAATAAGATAGTCCTGCGGACAAATAAGATAGTCCTGCGGATAAGATGAAACTTATTTCAAAAATAATCAGTTATTCAGTGCGGTTGACACTTTTATGTAGTTTTGCAGCAGGGTCACTTGCACTGGTATATATGAAGACCCTGCCGATGATAGAATATCAAAAAAAGAAAGAGGAGATAGAATTTGGCAGGAAGAAAGTTTTACCTCAAGCAAGTATTTTTAAAGAGGAAGAAAATTATGTTGCCGGGTATAACGAGAAGAATGAGATTGTGGGTAAAATAATTACATCAAATATTCGGGGATACGGCGGGAACATTAGACTTATGGTAGGTATGGATAACGAGAATAAAATAATCGGCGTAAAGATTCTGGAGCAATATGAGACGCCGGGGGTGGGTGACCAGATTCTGGATAAGAAGTTCTTAAGTCAATTTGAAAACAAAGACGAGACTGATATTAATTTTAGAAAAGACGGCGGTAAGATTGATGCAATTACAGGTGCTACAATATCTTCAAAAGCATTGTTGAAGGGAGTACAAGAGGTATTCAAATATGTCAAAGAGTAATAAGCCGGGAATATCCGCACCGGGAACAGCTGCGTTTTTATATGGTGTTTTAAAAGGCAATCCTGTCCTGGTGTTGATGATAGGCTTGTGTCCTGTGCTTGCAGTTTCAACCTCTATATTTAATGCTGTTGGAATGAGTATTGCCGTGGCGTTTGTTCTTATTGGTTCAAACGTGATAATTTCACTCGTCCGGAAACGGACACCGGGGGAAATCCGTATACCTGTTTTCATTATTATTATTTCTACTTTTGTTACAATTGTTGATTATGTTATCCGTGCATATTCGCCTGAATTATACAGGCAGTTGGGTGTTTTTATACCGTTAATTGTCGTGAATTGTATTGTTATAGGACGGGGGGAGGCATTCGCATATAAGAATACCGTAAAACTTTCGTTTCTTGACGGTATCGGGACAAGCATTGGTTTTTTTATTGTCCTGTTTGTAATAGGCCTGCTCAGGCAACTTTTTGGTAAGGGTGAACTGTTAGGGAAAGTAATATTTTCAAAACCCGCACTGATTATGATTCTTCCGCCTGGCGGGTTTATAACGATAGGCGTCCTTATGGGTATCCTCACATACTATAACCTGAAGAAGAGTAAAGTATGACCCCAATAAATTGGGGAATCCCTGGAATTTACCCTTTAGGGTTTTATCCTTCAGGATTTTACTTGAAGAAGAGGAAAGTATGATAGACAATACTATGAATCCATTTCTGATTTTTATAAGCGCCTGTCTTATAAATAATATTTTATTGATAAAATTTCTCGGGCTGTGCTCCTTTTTCGGACTTTCAAGCAGTATAAAAAATTCCGTAGGTATGAGTTTAGCGGTTATTTTTGTTACAATAATGGCAACAGTGGTGAGCTGGATAATTTTTCACCTTGTCCTGGTCCCCCTTAATCTTGTTTTTCTACGGACTGCAACTTTTATTCTTACGATTGCAACACTGGTCCAGATTGAAGAGATGTTTATAAAAAAGTATTTACCGCCGCTTTACAAGGCAATGGGTATATACCTGCCTTTGATAACCACCAACTGTGCAATATTAGCGGTAGCATTTTTAAATATAGATTATAATTTGAATTTATTAAATAGCATCGCCCATGGGTTTGGTGTGGGAGTCGGATATACGCTGGCGATAATCCTTTTTGCAGGTCTGCGTGAACGTTTAATGACCGCACCTATACCGAAAGCATTACAGGGTTATCCGGTAGCATTTTTTCTGGCAAGTTTAATGTCGCTGGCATTTTTGGGGTTTAAAGGATTATTCGGGTTATGATTACTATTTCCATTATACTGCTTGGCGGGTTAGGTCTTGCATTTGCGGTTATTCTCGCCATAGTGAGCAAAATTTTTTTTGTTGAGGAGGACAGCAAGAAGGTTGCTGTTGTCGGGTTACTTCCCGGAGCAAATTGCGGCGCCTGTGGTTTTGGGGGTTGTGAGTCTTTTAGCCAGGCTATAATTGAAGGAAATACGCAGGTGAATAAATGTGCGGCACTGGATTTAGAAGCGACAAAAAAAATTGGTATAATTATGGGACAGGAGGTTAATGCGGTTGAACCTAAGGTTGCAGTTATTATGTGTGCGGGGGGAAGGGACTGTTCAGACAGGTTTGAATACAGGGGTGTGGAAACATGTTATGCAGTAAACCTGGTGTTCGGAGGACATAAGACCTGCAGTTATGGTTGTATCGGGTTTGGCGATTGTGTACGCGTTTGTCCATTTGATGCAATTAAGTATGTGAAAGGCGATGTGCCGGTAATTGATATAGATAAGTGTACCGGTTGCGGGCTATGTGTTAAAGTTTGTCCTAAAAATATCATAAAACTTATTCCCGAGAAATATTCGGTTCATATAAGGTGCGCTTCATTTGATAAAGGTGCGCTTGTTAGGCAGATATGTAAGACCGGCTGTATAAGTTGCGGTGCCTGTGTCCGAATATGTCCTGTTAAAGATGTTGTGATGGAGAATAATTTAGCCCGAATGAAATATGATAAATGTATTAACTGCGGGCTCTGTATGGAGAAATGTCCGGTAAATACAATTGAACAATTACTGGAACCAGTTGGAAAATAGGGACACATCCCATTTTTTGAAAAATGGGATGTGTCCCTAATAAAAAGAGAGGAGAAAATAATTATGGCAATTACCATGAAGGCATTACTTGAATCAGGAGTGCATTTCGGGCATCAGACGAGACGGCGAAATCCCAAAATGAATCGTTTCATTTTTACGGAGAAAAACAACATCCACATCATTGATTTACAAAAAACCGTCCATGAACTGAAGAGAATATATAAAGTTGTTCGTGAATTTGCAGCTGGCGGTAAGACCGTTCTTTTTGTCGGCACAAAAAAGCAGGCTCAGGATTCAGTCGTAACTGAAGCTAAGCGATGTAACTCTTTCTTTATTTCCGAGAGATGGCTTGGAGGCACTCTGACAAATTTTGAGACTATAAGAAGGTCAGTGGCACGGCTAAGAGAACTGGAAAAGATGAAGGAAGAAGGGATATTCAAGCTAATGTCAAAAAAAGAAACAAGTCGCAGACAGAAGGAAATGGATAGGTTGGAACGTTCTCTTCAGGGAATAAGAGATATGACTGAACTGCCGGGCGTGGTTTTTATAGTTGATTCAGTTGAAGAGATGGTAGCTGTGAGAGAATCTAAAAGGATGAACATACCAATCGTAGCTATATGTGATACTGATGCAGACCCTGATATTATTGATTATCCTATTCCCGGTAATGACGATGCCGTTCGTTCAATAAAATTATTCTGCTCAGTAATTGCTGATGCTATCCTTGAAGGCAAATCAATGATACAGGAGGCGAAGGAAGAATCAGAACAATCCGCAGTAAGAGAGGAAACAGGACTGCTGGAGGAAGAATTAACAAAAAAAGTGGAATTAGAAAAATGACCCGAATTTATTGGGGGGGAAGGAGACAGAATGGAAGTAAAGGTGGAATTAATACAGAGATTAAGGGAAACAAGTGGTGCGGGTGTACTTGATTGTAAAAAATCTTTAGTAGAATCAGAAGGAGATATAGATAAAGCTTTACAGATCCTTCGTGAAAAGGGAATGACACAGGCATTAAAAAAGACCGGTCGCCAAACAAAGAGTGGACTTATATCGTCGTACATCCATCCCGGGAGCCGTATAGGAGTATTGCTTGAGGTTAATTGTGAAACTGATTTCGTAGCAAGGACAGATGAATTTAAGAATCTTGTTAAAGAAATAGGATTACAAATAGCTGCTACCAATCCGCTATGGATTTCTTCTGCCGATATATCAAGGGAAGTCCTTGAAAAAGAAAAGGAGATATATCGTAAACAGTCATTGCAGGAAGGTAAACCGGAAAAAATAATTGATAAGATTGTTGAGGGGAAATTGACTAAATTTTATGCACAGGTTTGTCTTCTGGAACAGCCGTATATTCGTGACCCTCAATGTAAAGAAAAAGTTAAGGATTTGATTAATTCCGTCATATCAAAGACAGGGGAAAATATCGGAGTAAAAAGGTTTACAAGGTATCAGTTAGGAGAAGACAATGTATAAACGGGTTTTATTAAAACTTTCCGGAGAAGCATTTCTTGGCAAATCATCTTCCGGTGTTGATGAAAAAGCATTAGCAGGAATTGTAAATGAAATTAAAAAAGTAAAGAAACTCAAAGTGGAATTGGCAATAGTTGTCGGAGGTGGTAATATCTGGCGGGGTGGACAACAGAAAATAAAAATCATTAACCGGGTCACGCTTGATTACATGGGTATGCTGGCAACAATTATGAATTCTCTGGCATTACGGGATGCTCTGGAAAACGTTGGTATTGAGACACATATTCAGTCAGCTATTGAGGTGGGGAAAATAACCGAGCCTCTTAATATTAATAGTGCTGTCCAACATTTGCGAAAAGGCAGAATAATAATTTTTGCCGGCGGGACGGGTAATCCGTATTTTACTACTGACACCACCGCAGTCCTGCGGGCAATAGAAATTTCCGCAGATGTCCTGCTTAAAGGAACCCAGGTTGATGGTGTTTATACTGAAGACCCGCATAAAAATCTTCGGGCAAAAAAGTTTTCTCATTTAACGTTTATGTCCGCAATAAAGAAACATCTGAAAATAATGGATACGACTGCCTTTTCGTTATGTCTTGACAGCGATTTGGTAATTATTGTATTTAATCTGTATAAATCCGGGAATATTTTAAATGCTATTAAAGGTAAGAAAATAGGAACCTTAGTAACAAAATAATAGTTCAATCCCCCATAATCCCCTGTTTCACTATGTGAAACACCTACTTGGCTTTTATAAAGGGGGAAAGAAGGGGATTTTAGAGGTGAGAATATGGAAGTGCATAATTTGCAGAATTTAGTTGTAGAGACAGAAAAATTGATGAAAAAATCAATTGAAAAATTAGTAGGGGAGTTAGCCGCTATCAGGACAGGTAGGGCAAGCACAGCTCTGGTTGAGACCGTGAAGGTTCAGTGTTATAACAGTAATATGCCGCTTAAACAGATAGCAGGAATAACTACTCCGGATGCAAAAACCATTGAAATCCGACCCTGGGACCATGCTGTAATAGCTGATATAGAAAAAGCAATATACCAGTCTTCTTTAGGCCTTACACCAGTAAATGACGGTAAAATAATAAGGTTGAATATCCCGCCCCTGACTGAGGAAAGAAGACAGGATCTTGTTAAACTCACACATAAAATCGCAGAAGACTTCAGGGTTTCAATAAGGAACGATCGCAGGCAATCGGTTGAAATGTTGAAAAAGATGGAAAAAGACAAGAAAGCAACGGAAGATGAGAAATTTAAATTAGAAGACATGTTGCAGAAACTAACTGACCAGTATATAAAGAAAATAGATGAGATATCTGCAGGTAAAGAAAAAGAAATTATGGGATAAATGTTAAAAGACCTGATTGAAAAAATTGACAGGAATAGATTGCCTCAGCATATAGCCATAATAATGGACGGTAACGGCAGGTGGGCAAAAAAGAGGGGTCTGCCGAGAACCTTTGGTCATCGTGCAGGTATAAAGTCAGTAAGAGCGGTTATTGAATGTTGCCGGGAAATCGGAGTAAAATGTCTTACGCTATATGCCTTCTCCGCCGAGAACTGGCAGAGACCGAGAACTGAAATATTTTTTTTAATGAGCCTGTTGAGCGAGTACTTAAAAAAAGAGTTAAAGGAATTGCAGGAAAACAATATTCATCTCATTACAAGCGGTGATGTATCAGGACTTCCCGAGAAAATTCAAAAACAAATTGAAGAGGTCAGTTGCCTTACAAGAGCAAACAGTAAGATGACACTTAATCTGGCATTAAATTATGGTTCAAAGCAGGAAATTGTTAATGCAATAAAAGGTCTGGTAAAGTCAAAAAAAGAAATTACGGAAAAGAATCTTTCACAGTTTTTATATACTAAAGATTTACCTGACCCCGATTTACTGATTCGCACATCAGGTGAATTGCGGATATCAAATTTCATGTTATGGCAGATTGCATATTCAGAATTATACTTCACACCCGTTTTATGGCCTGATTTCAGTAAAGATGAATTGTGTAAAGCAATAATTGATTATCAAAAAAGAGAACGAAGGTTTGGTGCATTATGATACTTCCACGACTTATCACTGCTATTATAGGTATACCCTTGGTGCTTTCATCTATATGGTTTGGAGGAATACCTTACCTGATATTGATAATGGCAATAGTGGTTTATGGGATAAAAGAATATCAGTATATTGTCCAAAAAGCTAACTATGATGTCCAGATAGTTACGAGTTACATTTTCGGCATATTAATGCTATTTTCAGTATATCTCAATGGTACAAAGATAGGAAATGCTCTGGTCAATCAGGGAACAGCATTACTGATAAATATAATGCTTATTGTGGTATTTTTGTATGAAATAATAAGATGCTATCATCCCAAAAGTAGTCCCAAAGGTGCTACCGGCAGGATAGGTGTTACTTTAGCAGGAGTTTTTTTTATAAGCTGGACATTGGGTCATTTATTACTTATTCGTGACATAAGACCGTATGGATGTAACTATACTTATTATCTGTTTCTATTAATCTGGTCTGCTGACACTTTTGCCTATGCATTCGGTTCAAGGTTTGGTAAGAACAGACTTTCAGAAAAAGTCAGTTACAAAAAAACAGTAGAAGGCACTATAGCCGGTCTTATGGGTGGGATAATATCAGGTATCGTATTTAAAATAATTTTATCGCTAAAAGAAATCAGTTTTAGTGAAGTAATTTTCTTAAGTTTAGGTATTGTTGTTATTGACTCTATTTCGGATCTGGCAGAATCTCTATTAAAACGTGATGCAGGACTTAAAGATACAGATATGCTTTTGCCGGGTCACGGTGGTATTCTGGATAGGTTTGATTCCTTCCTCTTTTCTGCACCAATTTTTTACTACTACCTTACAATCTTCCACCGATAAAACCAGGGGGTCAGGTCTTGACATTAGAGTATAGAATTGATATAAAGATTATCGTATGAGGTAAACTATAATGTCCCGCCTGAGGACGGGCAGGCAAGACCTGACCCCATGAGAAAATTGGTTATTTTGGGTTCAACGGGTTCAATCGGCGTCAATGCCCTTAATGTTGTCAGACATCTGAAGGATAAATTTAATGTCATTGGCCTGTCAGCATACAGTAATGTCAGATTATTAAAAGAACAAATAAATGAGTTTAAACCCGAATTTGTATGTGTCGGCGATGAAAAAAGGGCAGAGGAATTGCACAGATATTGTGGGAAAAAGGTCAAAATATTTTATGGAAATGAAGGATTGAAAGCCCTCGCTTCTTTAAAACCTGCAGATATTGTTCTTATTGCAGTGGTTGGTGCAGCCGGGCTTTATCCGTTGATATCAGCCATTGAATCCGGAAAGAGAATTGCACTCGCTAACAAGGAATCGCTTGTCATTGCAGGTGATGTAATTACAAAGTTATTTAAAAAACACACATCAGCTGAAATAATTCCTGTTGACAGCGAACATTCAGCAATATTTCAGTGTATAAAAAACGAATCGCACAGAGACATTTCAAGGTTGTTTATTACAGGTTCAGGCGGACCTTTTTTCCGTAAGAAAATCTCACCCGATAAGATAACACCCGTACAGGCCCTGGCACATCCGAGTTGGAGTATGGGCAAAAAAATAACCATTGATTCCGCAACAATGATGAATAAGGGGTTTGAAGTGATTGAAGCACATCATTTGTTCGGTATCCCGTTTGATAGAATCAAATTAGTTATTCATCCGCAGTCTATCGTCCATTCAATGGTAGAATTTTGTGACGGTAGTGTCCTTGGTCTTTTATCTGTACCCGATATGCGGCTCGCCATACAATACGGTCTCACTTACCCGGAACGTTATCCTACAAAAATAAAATTATTAGATTTGACAAAAATAAATAAACTGGAATTTTACCAGCCCGATTATAAGAAATTTCCGTGTTTACAACTTGCACTTGAAGCAGCCAGAATAGGCGGAACAATGCCGGCAGTACTAAATGCAGTAAATGAGGTTGCAGTCCACAATTTCTTAAAGAACAAAATAAAATTTTCAATTATACCTAAAGTCATTGAGAAAATAATGAAAACACATAAAGTCATAAAAAATCCTGTGCCCGGTGAGATATTTGAAATTGACACCTGGGCACGAAGAAAGGCAGAGGAATTAGTATGTTAAGTATATTAAGTCAACAGTTCACATTGTTATACGTGTTAGCTGTGGTGGTTGGTTTGGGTTTATTGATTTTTTTTCACGAACTCGGACATTTTATAGGGGCAAGGTTATGTAAAGTGAGAGTTGAGAAGTTTGCTATTGGTTTTGGTCCCGAAATATTCGGGTTTACAAAGGGGGATACAAGGTATTCGGTTCGCTGGATTCCGCTCGGCGGTATGACTAAAATGGCTGGTGAGGAATTGGAAAGCAAGAGTGGCGCAAAAGATGAATTTTTTTCCCAGCCGTGGTACCGGCGAATATTTATAGTTATGGCGGGACCCATAATGAATTATATTCTTGCAGTTCTACTTTTTGCAATGGTTTTTTATTTTGTCGGTGTAACCAGAGCGTCAACTGTTATCGGACAGACCGTAAAGAACAAACCAGCAGAGAAAGTTGGGTTAAAACCCGGTGATAAGATTGTGTCTGTTGCCGGTCAAAAAGTTATTTACTGGGAAGATATGGCAGATATTATTCAGAAAAATCCGAATAAGGAAATAGAACTATCTGCTGATAGGGGAAACTTTACGATTACTCTAAAAATAATACCCGAGATAGACAACATCAGGGGAATTGGAGTAATTGGTATTATGCCTGACATGAACAGAATCATAACAGATAAGGTTGGTATTGGTAAATCGTTGAGTTTTAGTGTTATCAAGGTTTTAAATATCTCTATAATGACATTGGTCTCTCTGGGAAATTCAATAATATACCTTGAAAAACCTGAAGTCGGAGGTCCTATTAGTGTGACATATTTCATAGCAAAGGCAGCAAAATCAGGATTTTATTATCTGGTTGATATGTTAGGGCTTATATCAACAGCATTGGGGCTGTTTAATCTCTTACCCATTCCCATATTAGATGGAGGACATATATTCCTTTTTCTGGGTGAGGGGATAACCCGGAGACCATTGAGCAAGAAAGTTGTTCAGGTGACCAATGTCATTGGTTTGACCATAATTGGAGTTATTGTTGTATATGCTTTATATAGCGACATACTGCGGTTTCCGCAGTTACTTAAATTCTGGTAAACTCTAATGTCAAGACCTGACCCCGTACAAATTAAGATAGGGAATGTGAAAATAGGCGGTGGTCTGCCTGTAATAGTTCAATCTATGACTAAGACCGATACTTCTGATATCAGAGCGACAGTGAACCAGATAAAACAGTTAGAAAGAGCAGGTTGTAAGATTGTCCGTGTTGCAGTGCCGGATATGAATGCTGTAAAGGTGCTTAAGAAAATCAAGAAGAGAATAACCATTCCTCTTGTTGCAGATATACATTTTGACTACAAACTGGCAATTGAATCAATAAAACAGGGTGTGGATAAAATAAGAATCAATCCTGGTAATATCGGTTCAAGAAATAAAGTTAAAGAGGTTGTGCTTGCTGCAAAAGATGCAAAGATACCTATCAGGATAGGATTGAACTCGGGCTCAATAAAAAAAATGCGGGGTAATGTCCAGGAGGTAATGGTGGAGACAGCAATTGACTATATAAAGATGTTTGAAGACTGGGGTTTTTTTGATATGGTTTTATCGCTTAAGTCAAGTGATGTTTTTACGACAATAGAAGCATACCGCATGTTAGCAAAAAAAGTCAATTACCCCCTGCATTTAGGCATAACCGAATCAGGTCCGCCCGGTGCCGGTACTGTTAAATCGGCCATCGGAATAGGTATTCTGCTGATGGAAAATATAGGCGATACAATCCGCGTTTCATTGACAGCAGACCCTGTTGAAGAAGTAAAAACCGCATATCAGATACTTCAGGCAACCGGGAAAAAAGTCAGGGGTATTGATATTATTTCCTGTCCTACCTGTGCCCGTTGTAAAATAAATTTAGTAAAGATTGTAGAAGATTTTGAAAATGAAATTTCAAAGCATCATTTAGTATTTAATAGGTCTATAAAAGTTTCAATTATGGGCTGCGAAGTTAATGGGCCGGGTGAAGCAAGGCATGCCGATATAGGTATTGCCGGAGGAAGGAATACCGGTTTGTTGTTTAAGCACGGTAAAGTGATAAAGAAAATTAAACCGGAAAACTGGGTAAAGGAACTTATTTCAGGAATAAAGGATATTTCAGGGAAATTATAAAAGGGTAAACCCTTAATTCCTGGATAACCCCGATAAATAAGATAATCCTGCGGATAAATTGGGGGATCCCTGGAGTTGCCCAATAAATTGGGGGATCCCAGGAGTTGCCCAATAAATTGGGGGATCCCTGGAGTTAATCCTTCAGGATTTTACTTTGAAATAAAAAACTTAGAAAGGAAAAAAGATGAAAAATGCTAAATGGATATGGTATGGTGACCCGGGATATGATCTGGTAAATTCATGGATGCAGGCGCGCAGAACATTCAATCTGAAATCTGTGCCAGCTAAGGCAGTAATCAATGTTACGGCGGATACCCGATATCGCCTCTATGTAAACGGTAAACATGTCAACAGGGGACCTGCTCGGGGATTTCAGGAAACCTGGTCTTATGATACTCTCAATATTACTCTTTTTTTGAAGAAAGGAAAAAATGTAATTGCTGTTATTGTTCATAACTATGGAATTGGTACGTTTCAATATGTTCACCAGGGATATGCCGGTTTTCTCCTGTGGGGTGAAATCGGTTCCGAGGACGTATCCTCAAATAAGAAGTGGCGGGTTCGTCCTGCCCCTGGTTTTAAGAGAGTCACAACTCGTGTATCACTGCAATTAGGTTTTCAGGAATTCTTTGATGCAAAACGTGATGATGATTCATGGCTGTTTCCCTCCTATGATGATTTTAAATGGATTAGTCCTGAATCAGTTAGAAATTTCGGTTCTATGCCGTGGCACTCTTTAGAGGAACGGGGAATCCCTTTATTGCGGGAAGAAATAATGGTTCCGCAGACACTTATTTCAAAAGCAACAGAGAGATGTAGTAAGGACTTTCTTGAGTCAGTAGATGTAGTGACGCTTTTCCTGAGTGAGCACATGAGATGGAATGATGCTACCGAGACATTAGAAAGGACTAAGACATGGGCTAACTTTCAGGTTCAGCCCACAGGCAGAAATAATTATACCGCATACTGTATTGATTTCGGTAAAGAAGTCGTCGGTTCCCTGCGACTTGCTGTTGAAGGAGCGGATGGCGGAGAGATAATTGACACTATTGTTTGTGAAGGAATTGAGGGGAAAGAACCTGTAATAGAATCTCCGCTTGTGGGATGTCGTGTATCTTTTGGTAACAGGTTATTTCTCCGGTCCGGGAAAACAGAGCATGAACAGTTTGACCATTGGGGATTTCGTTATCTCGTATTAATTGTCAGGAACAGCACTAAGAAATTAAATATAAAACTGAAACTTCACTGGTTAGGTTATCCGCTGAATCTAAAAGCGGATTTTCAGTCATCAAATAAAATGTTGAATAGAATTTATGAAATTAGCAAATGGACACAGCAGTGCTGTATGCTGGATTCATATATTGATTGTCCCTGGCGGGAACAGGCACAGTGGTGGGGAGATGCAAGAGTTCAGGCAAAAAACACTTTCTATCTATCAGCAGATGCACGCCTGTTAAAAAGAGGTATCAGGCAGATAGGAACACAGGAAGTGAAAAATGGTCTTTCTTACGGGCACGCTCCTACAATATCGCATAACTGTATCTTACCCGACTTCACCCTCACCTGGATTATTACTCACAGGGACTACTACTGGCAGACAGGAGATTTGTCTTTTTTTAAAGGTATGAGAGATAGAATCCACAGGGCATTTGACTATTTTCATAAAATCACTGCAAAAAATGGGCTTCTTCCTTACGATGATAAATACTGGCTATTTCTGGATTGGTGTGACATTTTCAAAGACGGTTATTCAACATTGTATAACCTGCTCTATCTGATGGCACTGCGGACAGCAATTGAATTGTTTAAGTTATCGGGAGATATTAAGTCTGCCCGGATGTATTCCGGCAGGGAGAGAGCACTTTTATCTGCTATAAAAAAGAAACTCTTTAATTATAAAACCGGTTTATTCTACGGGGGACTTTCCTGGAATAACAAACCGGTGGCAGAGAATACAGCTCATGTCTTCTCATTTGCAATTCTGCTGAATTTGTTTCCGGAATATCATCAGACTTTCATAGATAAATATCTCCTTCCGTTAGTTAAAGGTAATAGGAAAGAACCGATTATGCCATCACCGTTTTTTATGTTTTACATATTTGAGGCAATTAAGAAATATGGTTATACAGAAGAAGTGGTTGATTGCATTAACAGATGGTGGGGAGAAATGGTTAAAAAAGATTTGACCACCACTGAAGAAACATGGGATGTACAACCCGGCAGCGGAAGTCTCTGCCATGCATGGAGTGCGCACCCGATTGTGCATCTATCTAATATTTTACTTGGAGTCTGGCAGGAAAATCCGGGATGGAAAGAGATTCGCTTCTCACCCACATTTTCACATGCAGACTATGTTAAGGGTAAAGTGGCAACTCCACATGGAACTATTGAATCAGGTTGGAGAAAAAACAATACAGAGATAGATGTTTACCTCAAATTACCTCCGGGTATAACCGGTAAAATAGTTCTTCCTGGTAAAAAAACTGAAAGGATACGGGGTAGAGGTAACTGGACAATAATAAATAGGGACACATCCCATTTAATGGGGAGATGAGAATGAAATTATCACAGTTGTTTTTACCGACTTTAAAAGAAACACCTTCGGATGCCGATACAATATCACAGGTATTGATGATACGTTCCGGTATGATACGCAAGATTTCAAGCGGTATTTATGAATGGCTGCCACTGGGGCTCCGTGTATTGAAAAAAGTTGAACAGATAATCCGTGAAGAAATGGACATGATTGGCGGACAGGAAGTATGGCTGCCTTTGCTTTCGCCCAAAGAGTTGTGGGAGGAAACAGGCAGGTGGAACCTTTACGGCAAAGAATTATTCCGTATAAAAGACCGTAAGAATGCTGAATTCTGCCTGGCACCGACACATGAAGAAGTCATAACTGATATAGTCCGCCGTGAAGTGAGGTCCTACAGAGAATTACCGCTTATGCTGTATCAGTTCGGTATAAAATTCAGAGACGAGATAAGGCCAAGGTTCGGCGTTATGCGTGCAAAAGAGTTTTATATGAAGGATGCATACTCTTTTCATGCTACTGAAGAGGATGCAGAGCAGTATTACAAAAAGGTTTTTGATGCTTATAGAAAAATTTGTGACCGCTGCGGATTTAAGTACAGGGCAGTTGAAGCAGCAACAGGAGCCATAGGCGGCAAATTCTCACATGAATTTATGGTATTGGCAGATACTGGCGAAGAGGAGATTGTGTATTGTTCCTGTAGTTATTCGGCAAATGTTGAAAAAGCAGAAGTGAAAAGAATAACCGTAAGAACAGAGAATGCAGATAAAGATTTAGAAGAAATTCATACACCGAACCTGAAGACAGTTGAAGAAGTCGCAGGTTTTATGAAAGAAAATCCCGAAAAATTCATTAAGAGTTTAATTTATATTGTGGAAGGAAATCCGGTAATGGTTCTGGTCCGCGGTGACTATGAAATAAATGAGACAAAACTTAAGACATTTCTTAACTGTAATGAATTGGTGTTGGCAGATAGCGGGACAATAGAGAAAGTTACATCCGCACCTGTAGGTTTTGCCGGTCCTGCCAGATTGCCCGGCAAGGTCAGGATACTGGCTGACTATTCTGTAGAAGAAATTGAAGGGGGTGCTGTTTCAGGAGCAAATAAGAAGGATTATCATTTGAAAAATATATTTATCTCGCGGGATTTTCAACCCGATGAAATAGCGGATTTGAGAAAAATCAAACAGGGTGACAAATGTCCAAAGTGCGACAAACCTTTAAAATTCTGCAGGGGAATAGAGGTGGGACATACATTCAAATTAGGTACAAAATATTCAAAATCTATGGATGCGACTTTTCTTGATAAAGATGGGAACAAAAATAATTTTATTATGGGCTGTTACGGTATAGGTGTCTCCAGGATAGTTGCTGCTGCTATTGAACAATCCAATGATAAAAACGGTATAATATGGCCCGTTAACCTTGCCCCTTACCAGATAATTATTTTACCTTTAGATTATAATGATGAGCAAATTAGGAATATTTCCGATAAAATATATGAGTTATTATTGAAAGATGGCTATTCAGTCCTGATTGATGACCGTGACGAAAGACCGGGTGTAAAATTCAAGGATGCTGATTTAATCGGTATTCCTGTCCGTATAACGATAAGTAAAAAAACATTGGGTGAAAAACACGTTGAATTTGACGAGAACGAAATAGAACTAAAACTTCGCTCAGAGAAAGATTACAAACTAATAAAAATAAAAGACCTTAAAAAATATATTAAATTTCTGGATATACAAGGAAAGTATAAAAGGGTAAACCCTTAATTCCTGGAATTTACCCCTTAGGGTTTTATCCTTCAGGATTTTACTGGAGACCAACAAATGAAACAAATAAATGGTTGCTGTCCCTATTTTTTATTTTTATAGGAAACCAATGAAAGATTTTGAGAATATAGTAAATCAACTGAAAGAATATTTCATTAAAAAACCAGAGATAATGATGGCTTATGTGTTTGGTTCTTATGCAAAAGACAGGGTAATGTCAGAATCGGATATTGATATTGCAGTATATTTTAAACCAGAAAACAACAGGGTTGAGTATGAAGAAAACAAAAAGTATCCTGATGAAGATAAAATCTGGGGCGATGCGGAAAGTATCGTTGGAGTTAATACAGATTTTATTGTTATGAATAGATGTCCTTCTACGCTTGCTTTTGAAATTTTGCAGACAGGAAAAGAAATTATTGTAAAAGATAGAGGACTCTGGCTTGAGTTCTATCTTATAGTCAGTTCTGTGGCAGAGGACTTTATGGAGTTCGCAAAGGATTTCTATGCTATTAGACAGCGTTCGGCATCATTAAGCGAATTGGAAAAACACAGTTTAAGAAGAAGAATAGTTTTTCTTGAAAATGAAATAGAAGAAATTAGTTATTTTAAAGATTTAACTTTTGAAACATACATGACCGATCGTAATAAAAGAAGAATTGTTGAACGGTGGATTGAAAACATCATAAATGCTACAATTGATATAGCAAAAATTATTCTTGCTTCTGAAAAAAAAGAAATTCCAAAAACATATCAAGAAACATTAGAACTGTTTGGAATTTTGATTGGTTTTGAAGAAGCATCTAAAAAATTTTCTAAGTTTGCAAATCTAAGGAATATTTTAGCGCATGAATACCTTGATGTTTTATTTGAAAAAATAAAAGAATTTATTGATGAAGCCGAACCATTATACAAGAAACTAATAGATTTTGTGAATAAACTATTATGAAAACCAGAACCGTCCCCATTTTCCATAAATTCTTGAATGAATTTTTGTATTGATAAAAACTGTGTTGTTTGTGACAAAAAGATTACTGTTACTGTTTACCAAAACAGAAAATACAGGGGCGGTCATTATTTTGGAAAAATAAAAACAGAGAAAAACAAAATGTTTGAATACTGGGAATGCCCTAAATGTTATTATGGAGATTGGTACAAAAAGAAATGAAACGAGAAGTTAATCTGGGAAATCGGAAACAGGGGATTTACATTGGCGGTATTCCTCACCCGAGATTGTATTGGAAAAAAGGCAATGGTGTTAAGTGTCAGAGTGTAATAATTAAATGTGGTGATTGCAACAACAAGATGGAGGTTTCGTATGGTTTTTCACCAGAAGAAAAAAAAGCCGGAAAAACAATTATGAACGACCCGGGAATTGAAATCAATGGAGTGTTTGCACCAACAAAATTTTGGAAAGCCTTTTTTAGGAAAATCGGTTTGTAAACCTGTTAGAATTTATTGGTAGTGTTACAATATCAGACTGTGTCATAACCCGATTGGAATCCCGAACTTGTTCGGGTAGTACTATCAAGTTTTGTCATGTTTTGATTTATTTTGTTATTTTTTAGCCCCAATAAATTCGATAATCCTGCGGACAAGTTGGGTAATCCGGTTGCGACACAGCCTGTATGAGGTGGATGACAAATAAATGAAAACCAGAACCGTCCCTATTTTCACAGAAAAAGAAAAACGAGCAGTTAAGGAATTAGTTGATGGACTTAAAAAACTCTATAGAGATAATCTGAGTAGAGTGATACTTTATGGCTCAAAAGCACGAGGGGATGCCAGTGAAGATTCAGATGTTGATATTATGATTATACTGAAAAACATAGTAAATAAAAGAGAAGAGTTTGAAAAAGTTATCAAATTATCCACGGAAATAGATTATAAATACGAGACATTAATTTCAGTTGTAGTTACTACTGAACAGGAGTTTTTATTTAGAAATACGCCACTTTTGTTAAATGTGAGGAAAGAAAAAATTGAATTATGAAAGAAGTTGAAATATTATTGAAAAAAGCTGCTGAATGAAATGTTAGAAAAAGCATTTAATTTAAGACAGAATGGTGATTATGAACCAGAACCAATTATTACAGAAAAAGATGCTAAAGAAATGCTTCTGGCAGCAAAGGAATTTCTAGAAGAAGCAAAGGAATATTTAGAAAAATAGAATGAGTATCAGAACCGCCCCCATTCTTTTCTATTTGACATTAATTTAATTTATATATATAATATAGCACACACTAAAAGTGGCAGTTGCCACTTTTATTTTTTATTTGCGATATTACAATAATGAATTTAATTGAAGAAATTGAAAAAACCGTTAAACCTGTACTGGATGAACTGAATTTTGAACTGGTTGAAGTCAAATTCAGCAGAGAAGGAAATAGCCGTGTTTTGAGGATATGTATTGACAAAGCCAGGCCAATTGACGAAAATGATAGAATAACGCTTAAGGATTGTGGAAACGTGAGCGAGAGAATAGGCTTTTTAATTGACCAGGCAGATTTAATAAAGGATAATTATACATTAGAGGTATCATCACCCGGAATTAACAGACCATTGAAAAAGGAATCGGATTTTTTGAGATTCAGGAATAAAAAGATATCTGTCAAACTTTACATGCCTGTAAATGGTCAGAAAAATTTTACAGGGCATCTTCGTTCATTTGAAAACAACGTGTTGAAACTTGAAGCGGAACCGGATAAAATCATTGAATTTCAAATGAAGGATATCGCTTCTGCAAAACTTGAACCCGATATAAAATTGAGTTAGGACTGGAGAGATAAATTATGGCTGAGGTTAAGAGTGAATTATTACCGGTGCTTGAGCAGATAGAAAAAGAAAAAGGAATCAAAAAAGAAGAAATACTTAAAGTAATTGAGGGAGCAGTCATTTCTGCTTATAAAAAGCATGTTGGCAGAGATGTCAATGTTGAAGCAAAAATTGATCCCGGGATTGGTGCAATCAGTGCCTGTGTTATAAAAAAAGTGGTTGAAGAAATAAAAAATCCTAATTTAGAGATTTTACTTCAGGAAGCGGTTGTAATAGACCCCCAATCCGTTGTGGGTAATGAAATCAGGATTCCTCTTGATACGCAGGAATTTTCTCGTATAGCAGCACAAATTTCAAAACAGGTTATTATTCAGAAGATACGGGAATCAGAACGGACGAGTTTATATGATGAGTTTAAAGCAAAGGAAGGAAACGTTGTAAGCGGGATGGTATATAGATTTATAGGAGATAATATTGTGGTTGACCTGAACAAGACCGAAGGTATACTGCCCGTGCGCGAACAATCACGGCATGAAAATTTTCATGTTGGCGAACATATCAGAGTATTAATACTGAATGTAGAGAAAATTTCCCGGGGTCCGAGAATATTGCTTTCCAGGAGTCATATTGATTTACCCAGAAGATTATTTGAGCTGGAAGTGCCGGAAGTTTACGAGAAGGTTGTTGAAATAGTTAAATTGGTGCGAAGTCCGGGATTTAGAACAAAAATTGCAGTTATATCAAATAATCCCAGGGTTGACCCCGTCGGTGCCTGTGTAGGAGTGAAGGGTTCAAGAATAAAGCCGATAATTGATGAATTACGGGGTGAACGCATTGATTTGATTCCATACTCAAAAGAACCCGATAAATTTATCACCAGCGCCTTATCTCCTGCTAAAGTGGTCAGTGTTAATTTTGTTGACCCGGCAAATAAGAAAGCAGAGGTGATAGTTACCGATGATATGCTTCCGATAGCAATTGGAAAAAAAGGTTCCAATGTTGCTTTGGCAGCAAGGCTGACCGGGTGGGAAATAAGAGTGAAATCAGAGTCACAAAAAAAGCAGGAAATAGAAACAAAAACTGTTCAAGCTGTTGAAACAATAACCCAACTGCCGGGCGTGGGACCTAAAATTGCCGAAGTGCTGTTGAAGAGTGGCTGGACTGAGATTGAAAAGATTGCTTCTGCAAAACCCGATGACCTCACAGTCTTGCATGGCATAGGAGAAAAAACCGCCCAGTCTATTATTGATTCAGCAAAAAAATTCTTGAAGCTTAGAAAATTATAAAAGGGTAAACCCTTAATTCCTGGAATTTACCCTTTAGGGTTTTATTCTTCAGGATTTTACTTGAAGACGAGGAAAGATGGAGAAGAAAGTAAAAATAAGCAAACCAAAAACGAAAAAAACAGCAAAGAAAACCGCTAAAGCAACAGATAAAAAGGTTACTACCAGGATAAAGAAAAAACCGCCAGCTGTTAGAAAGAAAAAGATTATAAAAAGAGAACTGGTTATTATTCCCAAAAAGCGCAAGGAAGAGGTAGTAACAGTTGAAGAGAAGATAGTACAGAAAGAAGTCAAAGAAGTCAAGGAAGTCAAAGAAGTCAAGCCCGCTCCTCCCGA
>Ga0210056_1000625_pt1 | contig 29801 bp, 26 predicted proteins | sample CryGeyCG2014_080_2_FD_183965 | JGI IMG/M metagenome (GOLD analysis project Ga0210056, IMG submission 183965) | Groundwater microbial communities from aquifer - Crystal Geyser CG07_land_8/20/14_0.80 (SPAdes) (version 2) | ecosystem: Environmental > Aquatic > Deep subsurface > Groundwater | place...
TTCAGGGGATTCAGCATCTGTGCCGTGAAACAAGTTCAGGGTGAGATTCCGAAACAAGTTCGGAATGACAATGGCTGTGTAGTTTAAATTAAATACAGGAGGTTTAACAATGGGTGACAAATTAAAAGGTAAGAATGCGGTAGTAACCGGTGCTGGTCGGGGAATCGGCCGGGAAATAGCTCTGGCACTAGCCGCGGAGGGTGCCAAGGTGGTCGTTGTTGACCCCGGAGTTTCTCGGGGTGGGGAAGGTACTGATTTGGCACCGGCAGATGAGGTTGTTGCTGAGATCAAGAAAAGAGGTGGAAAGGCGGTTGCCAGTTACAACTCTGTAGCTGATTTCAAGGCTGCTGAGGGAATCATTAAACAGTGCGTAGATAGCTTTGGGCACATAGACATATTAATAAACGGTGCTGGTATCCTTAGAGAAAAGATGGTTTGGAACCTGTCTGAAGAGGATTGGGACATGGTAATTACAGTTCACTTGAAGGGAACATTTAACTGCAGCCGACACGCTGCTGGCTTTATGAGAGAGCAAAGGTATGGCAGGATAATAAGCCTCACTTCCGATGCCTGGCGTGGGACTGTTGGGCAGTCTAATTATGGTGCTGCCAAAGGAGGAATTGTAAGTTTCACCAGGTCTATTGCCCGGGAGTTAGGAAGATATGGAGTAACCTGCAATTGCGTTGCACCAATGGCAGCGACTAGAATGACACTTACTGAAGAAGTGAAAGCTGGCTGGCGTAAAAGGTATGAAGCTGGGCTCATAACCAAGGAGCATTTAGATGAGCTCTTGAATATGCCAGGACCGGAATATATCCCACCTGTTGTTACATACCTAGCTTCTGATAAAGCGGGTAATATAAATGGTCAAGTTTTCCACATCGAGAAAGGAAGAGTTGCTATCTACTCTGAGCCAGTAGAAGTGAGAGCAATCTACAAGACAGAGGCAGGAGGCATGTGGACTTTTGGGGACCTGGAACAAGCTGTTCCGAAGACTTTGCTAGTGGGCTATGTTAATCCCGCTCCTCAAGAAGAGAAGAGGTAGCGAGTAACACTCAGAGTGGTGAGTACCACTTTTTGACTGTTACTGCAAACTATTTCTATGATATTATATCTTTGTAAGAAAGGGGCACTTTAATGAATAGAGTGCCCTTATTTTATGTAGAAAGGAGAATGTCATGGACTTAATCTGGATATGTGTCATATGTGGAATCGTGGGGGCATGCGTTGCCGCTTATTTTGTGCGCTACGTTCTAAAGCAACACCCGGGAACTGAGAAAATCAGAGAGGTCTCCAGTGCCGTTCAGGAAGGAGCCATGGCTTTTATTGGCCGGGAATATCGCACAGAAATTATCGTAGTATTGATAATAGCTATTATATTGGCCCTCGTTCCCGGCCTGGGGTGGAGACAAAGTATAGCTTTTATCTTTGGTGCTATCTGCTCCTTGGGCGCTGGGTATGCTGGTATGAATATGGCGGTCAGGTCTAATGGCAGGACTACTGCAGCAGCGCAGAAAAGCCTGAATAATGGGCTGCGAGTTTCCTTCCGGGGCGGGGCAGTAATGGGGCTGACGGTGGTTAGCATTGGTGTTATCGGTCTATCTGTCCTTTACTTTGTCTGGCATAACAACACTGATTTCATAACTATAATTCCTGCTTATGCCACAGGAGCCTCCTTGGTAGCTCTTTTTGCCAGGGTAGGAGGTGGTATTTTTACCAAAGGAGCCGACGCTGGCTCCGATCTGGTGGGGAAGGTGGAAGCAGGGATTCCCGAAGATGACCCAAGAAATGCCGCTGTGATTGCTGATTTCGTGGGTGACAATGTGGGAGATGTATGTGGTATGGGTGCTGACCTTTTCGAATCATACGTTGAAGCCATAATTGCTACTATGACATTGTCTGCTATTGCTGTAGGAGTCGGCGTAGCAACAAACACTCAGATTTCCTGGTATGTTCCTATGCTTATTGCTGCTGGCGGCATAGTTGCCTCTATAATTGGCTGCTTCTTGGTACGGGTGGGAGAAAAACCAGAGATGAGTGCTCTCCTGGGGGCATTGCGACGGGGCACGCTTAGCGCTTCAATACTAACCGCTGTATTTGCTTTTCTGTCCATCCATTTCTTAGGCGCTAGCCTAGGCATGTTCTGGGCAGTTCTTGCCGGGCTTATAGCCGGTGTGCTTATGGGCGAGGGTACAAACTACTATACCTCTTATGCCTTTAAGCCAACCAAGGAGATTTCTGAGGCTTCAACTATTGGTGGCGGCGCCACTATAATCCGTGGCTTTGCGGTAGGGTTGACAAGCACCTGGCCTCTAGTTATTCTTGTAGCCATAGCTACTCTGGTAGCCTTTAAGTTTGCTAGCTTCTATGGAGTAGCGCTCTCTGCTGTTGGTATGCTATCCACTCTAGGCGTAACATTGGCTACCGATGCCTATGGGCCGGTAGCCGATAACGCTGGTGGCATTGCAACCATGGTAGGCTTACCACCAGAGGTGCGAGAAAAGACAGATGCCTTAGATTCGTTGGGCAATACTACTGCTGCTACTGGCAAGGGTTTTGCCATTGGCGCTGCCATCACAAACGCACTCGGTTTAATTCTTTCTTATGCTTTGGCCGCAGGATTGGTAACAGTTTCTGGTGGGGAAATAAGTGCCTCACCAGAACTAAGTTTGCTAAGTGCACCGGTTATTGCTGGTGTGCTTATTGGGGGTCTTATTCCGGCTATCTTCGTCGCCATGACCATGAAGTCGGTGGGTGTAACTACAGGACTCATTGTAAATGAGGTACGGCGGCAGTGGCGTGAAATACCAGGTTTAAGGGAAGGGAAGGCAAAGGCGGAATATGGTAAGTGTGTGGATATCTGCACCGGAGCAGCATTGAAACAGATGCTGGCTCCGTCGATAATGACCATAATTGCGCCTATCCTTGTGGGTGTGATACTGGGCAAATATGCTCTTGGCGGTTTTCTTATTGGTGCGCTCGTCACCGGCTTTATCCTTGCCGTTACTCTGAATAATGCTGGTGGTGCCTGGGATAATGCCAAGAAATGGATTGAAGCCGGTCACTTTGGAGGGAAAGGGTCAGATGCCCATAAGGCAGCAGTGACAGGAGATACCACTGGCGATCCAATGAAGGACACCTCTGGGCCATCGCTTAATATTATGCTCAAGTTAATGTCGGTAATCTCCCTGCTGCTGGCACCAGTGTTAATGCATTTCCCTGGCTTATTGTGAACCCTGAAACAAGTTCAGGGTAACTTTCGAGGAATCTGGCATAATGCTAAAATAAAGGAAAGGAGGCCCTCCCCTCAACCCCCATTATTTGGCAAGGGACGTGAGGTATCATGCCAGATTTTATTGTTATCAAAGGTGCCAGGGAACACAACCTCAAAAACATAGATGTTGTCATCCCTAAGAATAAGCTGGTTGTTATCACCGGTGTTTCTGGCTCGGGTAAAAGCTCTTTAGCCTTTGATACCATCTATGCTGAAGGGCAGCGCCGCTATGTCGAATCCCTCTCCGCTTATGCCCGGCAATTCTTGGGGCGGATGGAGAAGCCCGATGTTGACCATATTGAAGGACTAAGTCCAGCTATCTCTATTGACCAAAAGGGACCGTCCCATAACCCACGTTCCACTGTTGGCACGATGACTGAGATATACGATTACCTACGTCTCCTCTTTGCTCGTATTGGTCATCCACATTGTCCCAAATGTGGACGAGAAATTGCTCGCCAGACAGTGCAACAAATTGTAGATGCAGTTCAGGAAATCCCCCAGGGAAGTCGCATTATGATCTTGGCACCATTACTCAGTGATCGCAAGGGTGAGCACCAGGCGATATTCCAGGATTTACGCAAAGCAGGATTTGTCCGGGTTAGGCTTGACGGAGAGATACATGACTTATCTGAGGAATTTCACCTGGATAAGAACAAGAAACATACTATTGAGGTGATGATTGACAGATTGCAAATCCAGAAGGGAGAGAATACCACACGTCCCTTGCCAAATAAGGTGGGAGGATGGGAGGGCCTCCCCTCTAATTGTCCCTTGCCAAATAAGGTGGGAAGTGGGGAGGGCCTCCTTTCTTTTCGGTTAGCTGATTCTATTGAGACGGCGCTAAAGCTAGGGTCTGGTGTGGTGCTCATTTCTATTGTCGGTGGCGAAGAAGTACTTTTCTCCGAGCATTTTGCCTGTGTTTACTGTGGCGTTAGTCTGGGGGAAATTGAGCCCAGCACGTTTAGCTTTAATAGTCCTCGTGGAGCTTGTCCTGCCTGCACCGGGCTAGGCTGCAAGTTAGAAATTGACCCTAACCTTGCCATCCCGGATAAAGAACTTAGTCTAGCTGAAGGTGCTATTCAACCCTGGAGCAGAAACGGCAATCTAAGTACCTGGTATAGTAGCATACTTGAGTCGCTCGGTCAGCGCTATGGTTTTTCTCTCTCTACAGCAGTCAAAAATTTGACTGAAACTCAACTCAACTCGATTCTTTATGGCGATGGCGCTGAGGCAGTTTCGGCGGTCCTGAAACAAGTTCAGGATGAAGACCGTTATGGCAGAATGCGTCACTATAACCCAAATTGTTCTTCTGCTTCCAACTTTGAAGGCGTCATACCATATTTGGAACGTCGCTATCGGGAAACAGATTCCGATGCTGTTCGTGCTGATATTGAAAGGTATATGTCGTCCCACCCTTGCCCAGCATGCCAAGGAAAAAGATTGAAGCCAGAATCTCTAGCCGTGACCATTAGAGGAAGGAATATCATGGATGTTACCGCCCTACCAGTTGCTGAGGCTCTGAACTGGGTAGAAGAGTTAAACAATAAGATTAGCCCTCGTGAGCTAACCATAGCCACTCAAATTATCAAAGAGACTCGTGCCCGTTTAGGTTTTCTCCGGGATATAGGCTTAAGTTATGTTACTCTGGATCGTCCCTCAGCGACACTTTCCGGTGGTGAGGCACAAAGGATTCATTTAGCCACTCAAATTGGCAGTGGACTCAGCGGCGTACTTTATATTTGTGACGAGCCCACCGTAGGATTGCACGCGGCCGATGAATCCCGACTGATAGCTACATTGAAGCGGCTCAGAGATTTGGGCAATACGGTAATCATTGTTGAGCATGATGAAGCAATGATGAGGGCTGCCGATCATATCATTGATATGGGTCCTGGGGCAGGTAAAAATGGTGGGGCTATTGTAGCTACCGGGACACTATCAGATATTAGCAATTGCCCCCAATCCATAACAGGACAATACTTGAGTGGAGTAAGGCAAATTCCGATACCACAGCGACGTCGCCCTGCCGTCCCTTGCCAAATAAGGGAGGAGGATGGGAGGGCCTCCTTTCGTTCCTCAGGAAAAGAGTTGGCGATTAAGGGGGCGAGAGAGAATAATTTAAAGAATATTGATGTCCACATTCCTTTAGGCAAATTTGTTTGTGTCACTGGCGTTTCTGGTAGTGGTAAGAGTTCTCTTATTAACGAAGTCTTGTACAAAAATTTGGCTCGCCTTTTCTATAAAGCCAAGGAAAGACCGGGCAAATGTGGTGGTATTATTGGCGTGGAGTACATTGACAAAGTAGTCAATATTGACCAGTCACCAATTGGTCGCACACCACGGAGCAATCCTGCCACCTATACCGGAACATTCACCCCTATTCGAGAGTTTTTTGCCACAGTTCCTGAAGCCAGGATGCGTGGCTACCCTCCAGGACGTTTTTCCTTTAATGTTAAAGGTGGACGCTGTGAAGCCTGTCAAGGAGCCGGTTATGTCCAGATTGAAATGCAGTTCTTGCCCAATGTCACTGTTCCTTGTGAGGTATGTAAGGGAAAAAGATACAATCGCGAAGCCTTAGACATCCGCTTTAAGGGAAGAACCATTGCTGAAATCCTCGATATGACTGTGGATGAGGCTTTAGTTTTCTTTAGCCACTTTCCCAAAGTTAAGGCAAAACTGGAAACGCTTCGAGATGTTGGCTTAGGATATATTTGCTTGGGGCAACCAGCACCCACACTCTCCGGAGGCGAGGCACAGAGAGTAAAACTGGCTACCGAGCTATCTCGTCGCTCTACAGGTAGAACACTCTACATTTTGGATGAGCCAACTACGGGACTTTCCTTCCCTGATATTGCCTGCCTCTTACAGGTGCTGCAGCACCTCGTGGATTACGGAAATACGGTAATCGTCATCGAGCACCATCTTGATGTCATCAAAAACGCCGATTGGATTATTGACCTGGGCCCCGGGGCTGGTGAAGAGGGGGGCTACATCATAGCCACTGGTAACCCTGAGGAAATAGCGCAAAAAACAGAATCTTATACTGGCCAATACCTACGTGATAAACTTCTCTTGCCAACCGCAAAAGAAAATCAAAAGGTAAAATGCAAAAGTTAAAAATGATGTTTGATGTTTGATTTTTAATTTTCTTATGGTGAAACTAAACAGATACAAAGCCCTTGACTCCATTCGAGCCAACGTCCAGGATAAGAATATGGTGAAACACATGCTGGCTACCGAGGCGATTATGCGTACTCTAGCGAAAAAGTTAGGGGAAGATGGAAATGAATGGGGGCTTACCGGTCTCCTCCATGACATAGATATAGAGCTGACCAAGAAGGATAGCAATAGCCATAGTAAGTTAGGGGCAGACATAGCCAAAGAACTGGGGGCCAATGAGGCCATGGCTCATGCCATTTTATGTCATAATAAGGCTCATGGCATTCCTCCAGAAACAAAGTTGGATAAGGCGCTTTTCTGCGTTGACCCATTGAGTGGACTCATTACCGCTGCTGCCTTAGTTCATCCTGATAAGCTGAAGGGGCTCACGGCTAAATCGGTGTTAAAACGCTTCAAGGAGAAACGATTCGCTGCTGGAGTTAGTAGAGAACAGATCGCCGGGTGCCAAGAACTAGGGCTTGAACTTGAGGAATTTGTTACTTTGGGACTCGAAGCAATGAGAGACATCGCTTCGCAATTGGGGCTATAATCTTCCAATAACATCAACAAGACTATTAAAGGGGGTGCATTCAAGTTTATTCTGTTTACAGTAGGTCAGGAGCTCACCTCGGGCAAAAATGCGCTGGGCATATTGTGCTGCAATTACATCTGAGTCACCATTTCCTACATATACTACCTTATAACCCTGCCTTAAGAACAACTTAATATACGCTTCCTTCAATCCGTCGTTCAATTGCTTGCCATCCAGGCCTATATACTGAACTCTCATCCCTGAAGGATGGAACTGCGCCTGTGCAGCGTAAGTCTCAATATTTTCCCGTCCAATTTCTTCCAGTATTGCCTTAATATAAAATTCCAGACCATTACTTACAATGACCACCCTGAAACCTCTCTTTATACAATAATCTACCAATTCGTGAAACCCGTCTCGTATCTTAACCTTACCTTTTATAGCCTGGAGCAAAGTAGGTTTATCAGCTTTGACCATGGCAAAGGCTTGTGTGTTGAATTGTCCTACCGATATTCTGTGCTCTTTATATTCCTTCAGTAATTGCCGCCAATCCCCTTGACCGAAGCTGTCTAAAATAAGATAACTAGTATCATCTTCGGTGATAGTGCCATCGAAATCACATTGTACTAGGGTCTTTATCGCTCGTGATAGAGACATGCGCTACCTTAAAGGCTCGAGGATAATGCGACCCCGAGGGGATTTGAACCCCTGATCTCCACCGTGACAGGGTGGCATGTTAAACCGCTACACCACGGGGCCTTAACAAGAATCATCGTTAACTATAGCGGAAAAATTCTTTGATGTCAAACTTCAAATTGACAAGGAGGCTAGAGATAGTATACAATTCACGGTGAAGACTTAGAATTACAAATGTGCAAGAAAGGTTTTTATGAAAATATTAGTTACTAACGATGATGGCATTGATGCTCCGGGGCTTTGGGCCGTAGTAAAGGAACTTCAGAGGGTCGCAGAGGTAGCAGTAATAGCTCCTAAGCAAGAGCAAAGTGGCCGAGGGGCATCAATCACTCTAAGCCAGCCCATAAAAGTAAATAAAGTGGCGCCTAAGCTGGATGGCATAGAAGCTTATTCCGCTGAAGGCACCCCTGCTGACTGTGTTATCGTTGGTACAAGGTCACTATTCTCAGATGACATAGACCTGGTCGTCTCAGGTATCAATAGAGGGCCGAATATAGGACATGATATCTTCGTTTCCGGTACTGTAGGTGCTGCCTTACAAGGTTATTTGTGTGGCATCTCATCCCTGGCAATTTCAGTTAATGCCTACGAAGACTTAAATTTTGAGGCTGCTGCTAAACTGGCAACTTTGCTGACGGCTAGAATTAAGAATGGAGACTTGCCAAAGGAAATTCTGCTAAACGTTAATCTACCCAATCTGCCTCGAGAAAAAATTATGGGAATAGAAATTACTGAGCTAAGCAAGCAAAGTTATTGTGACGCAGTAGAGAAGGATGACAATTGTGAGGAAATATGCTACCGAATCAGGCGAAATAACAAAGATAAAGATACTGACCATGCTAGTCCGGGAACCGATATATGGGCGTTACAGTCAGGTCGGGCATCTATCACTCTTTTGTTCAATAGTTCCGTTACCAACACTCTAAAGGCATGCCTGCAAAGCCTGATACCTGAAATTTTTAGTGAGCTGCGTAATTTTTGACAAAATAAGAGGATTGTGTTAATATAAAAATTAGCCACTGACCTTAAGGCAGTGAGCGTAGAGTAAAGTAAACATAGTTTCCGCTTGGATCGGTAATGACCGAGACGGAAGAGAAGTGTTTTAGCGTGAAAACCCTCTCGGTAGTACCGAGAGGGTTTTGTGTTTATGAGTGCTGTTTTAGGCGTGCCGGGAATCAAGATAGGGCATTATACTGATAAAGATAACATAACTGGCTGCACAGTTGTCCTTTGTGAACAAGGAGCTGTTGCTGGAGTTGACATCAGTGGCTCAGCGCCCGGGACAAGGGAGACAGAACTGCTACGTCCCGGCAAATTAGTGGAAAAAATTCAGGCTGTTATCCTTAGTGGCGGTAGTGCCTTCGGACTGGATACTGCAACGGGGGTTATGCGTTATCTTGAGGAGCGCGGATTTGGACATGAAACCAGTGCTGGTAAGGTGCCTATTGTACCGGCTGCCATTATTTATGACCTGAATATTGGTAATTCTAAAGCAAGGCCAGGAGCCAGTGAAGGTTATGAAGCTTGTCTTGCCGCTACTGATGGTGAAGTCACTGAAGGATGTGTTGGCGCTGGTACTGGAGCAGCAGTGGGGAAAATACTAGGCATAGAACGAGCTACTAAGAGTGGTCTGGGAATTGCTAACTACAGAATAAGAGATGGCATCATTGTGGCTGCCTTGGTAGTTGTTAATGCTTTTGGCGACGTGATTGACCCTAAAACGGGAGAAATAATAGCCGCTCCACGCTACCCAAGTGGAGGCTTTATAAGCACTGTAGAAATCCTGAAAAAGGGCGAGTTCATCAAAGGAACTTTACCTTTTAATACTATAATCGGTATCGTAGCCACTAATGCTCAACTAAATAAAGAGCAGACAAACAGGTTAGCTCAGGTAGCAGGAGCTGGCATAGCTCGTGCGGTTAACCCCTGTCACACTCCGTACGATGGCGATGTCCTTTTCACCCTTTCCCTGGGGCAGAAGAAAGGTGACTTCATGACTCTTGCTGCTCTGGCTGCTGAGGTGGTCTCTGCAGCCATTCTCAGGGGGGTCCTTCAGGCAAAGAGTATGGGTGGCATACCAGCAGCCGGAGATGTGAAAAAATGACAAGAATTGGCTTTATTGGTGCTGGGACAGTAGGCACAGCCCTGGCAGTGAGGCTGTTCCAAAAAGGGTGTTCCATAGCAGCTATATCCAGTCGAAGTCTATCCTCAGCACAAAGGTTAGCTAACCTAGTATCCGGATGCCAGGTCTATTCAACAGCTCAAGAGGTAGCTAATGGTGCCGACCTAATTTTTATCACTACTCCCGATGACGTCATTGCCAAAATAGCCAGTGAGGTGAGGTGGCGTTCCGGACAAGGGGTAGTACATTGTAGCGGTGCTCACTCTGTTGATATTCTGGAGGCAGCCAGGCAATTTGGGGCTAACGTGGGTTCTTTTCATCCGCTCCAGACCTTTGCCACTGTTAACCAGGCTATTGAGAATCTACCTGGCTCTACTTTTGCTCTAGAAGCTGAAGAACCTTTACTGTCACAGCTAAAGGAATTAGCTTCTTTGTTAAACGGCAGATGGGTGGAGCTTAAGCCAGGAGAAAAAGTGCTATATCATACTGCCGCCGTTTTCGTATCCAATTACCTGGTGACTCTGGTGAAGCTAGCTTTAGATTTATGGCAGACTTTTGGAGTGCCCGCAAAAGAGGCAACCCAATCTTTACTGCCCTTACTTCGGGGGACAGTGAATAATATTGAAAACATTGGCTTACCTAATTGCCTTACCGGACCGATATCCCGGGGAGATTTGGGCACCATAAAGAGACACTTAGCCACCCTTGAGGCTCAAGACTCCTCCCTATTCACCATTTACCGGGAGTTAGGGCTTGAGACTATTCCCATTGCTTTAGCCAAAGGTAAGATTGATGGGAATAAAGCAAGGGAGCTGAAGGCTCTCTTAAACGATTATTGCTTCGTCCCTGCTTTTCATAATAACAAAAAGGAGGCATAAAATGAGAACTATGCTAAAGAGCAAGATCCATCGAGCCCGAGTTACCGAGGTCAATTTAGATTACGAGGGAAGTATTACTATTGACAGAACCCTCTTAGAGACGGCTGATATCTTGCCTTTCGAGCGAGTGGAGGTGTTAAACATCAATAATGGCGCCAGATTCAGTACTTATGCTATTGAAGGGGAAGTAAGGTCCGGTGTGATTGGTATCAATGGTGCTGCTGCCAGATTGGTGGCAAAAGGTGACATAGTTATCATTCTCTCTTACTGCCAGATTCCTGATAACGAAGCGATGACCATGACACCAACCATGGTTTATGTAGATAATAAAAACAGGATTCTTGAGCCCTCGACTCTAAGGGCAAGCCTTGGTTGGGAGGTTATCTTATCTGGCGAGGGACTTGAGGATAAAGGAGTGACAAAATGCGGGTTACAATCACGGAGATAAAAGAGATGAAGCAGAGGAAAGAAAAAATACCTATGCTCACTGCTTATGACTATGTAACTGCCAAAATTGTTGATGAAGCTGGCGTGCCTTTAATATTAGTGGGAGACAGTTTGGGGATGGTGATATTAGGCTATGAAACCACTATCCCGGTAACTATGGAGGAAATGCTGCATCATACCAAAGCCGTAGTCAGAGGTGCCAGAAGGGCTCTCATAGTGGCTGACATGCCCTTTATGACCTATCATATCAGTGTTTCTGAAGCCTTGCGCAACGCTGCCCGCTTTATCCAGGAAGGCGGCGCACAGGCAGTGAAATTGGAAGGAGGTAAGATAGTTGCTGAAACCGTAAAACGAATTGTTGATTGTGGCATACCAGTCATGGCTCATATTGGAGTGACCCCACAATCAATTTACCAGCTTGGTGGCTATAAAGTGCAGGGAAAGACACCAGAACTAGCCAAAATTTTGCTCAAAGATGCTCGCATTCTGGGGGAAGCAGGTGCTTTTAGCCTGGTTCTGGAATGTGTACCAGCACCTCTTGCCAGGGTAATAACTCAAGCCATAAATATCCCTACAATTGGCATTGGCGCTGGTCCTGATTGTGATGGGCAGGTTCAGGTAATTAGCGACATACTGGGGCTTTTCACCGAATTTGTGCCCAAGCACGCCAAGCAATACGCCAAGCTGGCTTCCGAAATGAAGACTGCTGTGGCTAATTATGTAGCTGAAGTTAAATCACACACCTTTCCCACCATGGAACACAGCTTCCCTATGGACGAAAGCTTGCTTAAGTCCCTTGAGACTACTCCCTCTCCCTCGAAGGGAGAGGATTAAGGTAAGGGTGAAGAATGCAAGTAGTAAAAACAATCTCTCAGTTCAGACAATTAAGACAGCCGGTTACCGGCTCAGTTGGTTTTGTGCCTACTATGGGCTATCTACACAAAGGTCATCTATCTTTGGTGAGACAAGCCAGAGCGGAGAACTCTACCGTGGTAGCGAGCATCTTTGTCAATCCCACCCAGTTTGCTCCTGCCGAAGACTTCCGAAGCTATCCACGAGACTTTGATCGCGACTTGGCGTTGCTAGGCAAAGAAAAAACGGACATTGTCTTTGCGCCATCTGAAGAAGAAATGTATCCCGCCACTTTCAGCACCTGGGTGGATGTAGAAAAGGTTACGGAAAGGCTTGAGGGAGCATGCCGCCCGGGACACTTCAGGGGCGTGGCTACAGTGGTAACCAAACTGTTTAACATTGTCCAGCCCACCAGAGCTTATTTTGGGCAAAAGGATGCCCAGCAAGCACTGGTCATCAAGAGGATAGTTGCTGACCTTAACATGAACACCGAAATTGTAGTTATACCTACGGTGAGAGAAAGCGATGGTTTGGCCATGAGTAGCCGGAACACTTATTTAAACCCAAAGGAACGACAGGCAGCTACAGTTTTGTTTAAGGCTCTCTCCCTGGCAAGACGACTACGTCAAGATAGCGAAAAAGACGCTGAGGAAATTCGCCAGCAAATGGCCTCGCTTATCCTAAAAGAACCTCTGGCTCAAATAGAGTATGTCAGCATCGCTGATGCCGAGACATTAGAAGAGCTTAAGATAATTGACCGACAAGCTCTAGCTCTTTTAGCCGTTAGAATAGGCAAAACTAGATTAATAGATAATATGCTTCTGGACTAAATCAATAAATAGCGCGCCTAGTCTGCCAAGTCTCACTTCCTATCTGAGCGTGCCACCCCTGCCTGGGACGACCTGACCCTGAACTTAATTCAGGGTAGATAGTAGACACTTCAGAAGGAGAGTCAGCTTTCACTTTAACCTTGAGACTTGCCCTAGTAGTTTTCTATGTCATTGCGAGCCGAAGGCGTGGCAATCTCATATCAGAATGGCATCGTGAGAGCAGTGGAGGATCTCATCCCCATGGAGATTGCTTCGTCGCATACGCTCCTCGCAATGACAAGGGGGGAGATCAAATGTCACTAATCATATGAACGAGTACACGACATTGACATAAATATGGGACTTGGTATATATTTTAAGTGGTGGCCCCTGGACATCGCCAAAACTATTTCGGTAGTGGTGGGCAAGAATGGAAGGGGAAACAGCATAGGTATTGGATATGTTGACCCGCTAACTTTGCTTTAAATATGCCTGATTCAGAGAGTGAGCCTAAGAATAAGGTTAGTGACCTTGTAGCTTTGAGCCGTGTTTCGGCGGCAACCAGCAACCTTCAGGATCTGGAAGCTATTCTCCGTATTGGCTTGAATAGTGTGCTTGATATTATGGATGGAAGTATCGGGGGAATTATGCTTCTAGATGAGGAAACAAAGATGCTATCTTACCGTGTCTATCATGGTCTGTCTGCCACATACGCTGAGGAAATGCATGTCAAACTTGGTGAGGGAATCGCTGGAAAGGTAGCTCAAAGTGGCCGGTCAACACTGTTGGAGGATATCTCCTTGGAACCAAGTGCTGTTCGTCTTGATCTGATAAGCACGGAAGGTTTAAAAGCATTCCTCAGTGTCCCTCTCCAAGCGAAAGGCAAGGTTCTGGGAGTGATGAATGTTGCTAGCCGTATCTCACATCGTTTCAGCAAATGGGACATGCATCTCTTGAACTCGATTGGAGATCAACTTGGCGTAGCTATCGAGCAGGCAAAGCTATATGAACAATTGAGAAGGGGTAGGGAAAGGTATCGAGAGCTAGCGCGGCGGACCTTATTAGCTCAGGAGGAGGAACGAAGGAGAATCGCTAGGGAACTGCACGATGAAACTAGCCAGGCGCTCTCTGGTTTGGCACTCAACTTAGAGGTGTTAATAGAAATGGCTGAAATAGCTGGAATCCAAGATACCGAGTTCAAAGCTAGGTTGAAAAAAACGCATTCATTGGCAATTCAGATAAGCACGGAGGTGAGCAGACTGATAGCCGACCTCCGCCCCAGTGCCTTAGATACACTTGGGCTCGTCCCTGCTATTCGTCAGTGTGCTGAAACTAACCTTACTTCGTTGGGCATTGATGTTTCCTTTGCCCTGAATCAAGTTCAGGTCGGCAAGTCTCTGCCAGCAGAAGTAGAGGTGGGACTCTTCCGCTGGGCTCAGGGAGCCATAGCCAATATTATGCAACATTCTCAGGCAAGAAATGCCACCATATCTTTAAAACGCGAGGGTGATGAGCTGGTGCTATGTATCAACGATGATGGCAAGGGTTTTGACGTCTCGCAGCTCAGTGGGATAGAAGAGAGTGGGCGAGGCGCCGGACTATTCAGTATGAAGGAAAGAGTGCAGCTACTCGGTGGTACTTGCTCAATCCAGTCTCAGCCGGGACAGGGGACTACAGCTACCGCCAGGATTCCCATGACTTGGAGCACAGCCGATGCAAAAGATAAGAGTATTGGTGGTAGATGACCATACCATTGTGCGGGAGGGCATTTGTGCTTTACTGGGGCTAGCCGGGGATATGGAAGTAGTAGGCGAGGCGGCCAACGGAAGAGAAGCATTGGATATGGTCACAAAGTTTATGCCTGACGTAGTGCTCATGGACATAGCTATGCCTATCATGGGTGGATTGGAGGCGACACGCCGAATATGCAAGGAATTTCCAGGGATAAAAGTGCTGGCACTCACCCAATATGATGATAGGGAGTATGTTTTTCCGGCTATTGAAGCTGGGGCCCGCGGTTTCGTTAGCAAAAGAGCCGCATCCTCGGAACTTGTTTCCGGTATTCGCTCTGTTCACCGTGGAGATTCCTTTTTATCTCCATCTGTAGCCAGACTCTTGGTTGAAGACTATCAACAGGGAGCCAGCATAAGGAAGAGTCACGACCCCTATGAAGAGTTGACAGACCGAGAAAGGGAGATACTTAAGTTGTTAGCGGAAGGATATACTACTCAGGAAATAGCGGATATGTTGGTAATTAGCCCCAAGACTGTGGACGCACACAAGACCAGTCTTATGGCTAAGCTTGATATCCATAATCGGATTGACTTGGTCAAATATGCTCTGCGTAAGGGCATTGTTACCGTTTGAAATTGTTGCCCACTATTCTACATACCCTGAAACAAGTTCAGGGCATCCCCATGCTACTCTTTATTGGTAAGAGCTCCAACCCCTATAAATAGGGCATCAGCCCAAGAAAATTAGGGTCATATTCCTTGTCTTTTTGGGGTAAAAACCTCTTTCTCTTTCGGCAAGTATTGTTTATCCTTATATTAGCTGACCAAGACAGATTAGCAAGAACCTGGAAGAGAGGAGGCCCTCCCTTCCACTCACCTTATCTGCCGAGGGACGCTAGGGAGGCGACAAAGATGGAAAAGAGAGCCAAAATTCTGGTTGTGGATGATGAGGCTGAGTTCACTGTGGATTTGCAAGTCGCATTGGAAGCCAGGGCCTATCAAGTAGCCGCTGCGAGTAATAAGAGACAGGCACAGGAAATGGTGCGCTATCAGAACCCGGACTTAATTATCTTGGGCACAATAGTGCCACGCGGAGACGCATTCTTGCTTCACCGATGGCTGAAGCAGAGCCCGAGTTTCAGGGATTTACCCCTCATCGTGGTTGACGCCCCACCAGAAAAGCAACTGATTAAGGGGTGGAGGATCGACGAAGGATTACGACTTGAGACGGAAGATTACTTCTGCAAGCCCGTCGCAGCAGATGCGTTGGTGTCCCAAGTTGAAAAGCTACTGGATAAGGTAACTCGGAGGATCAAAGTGCTGATAGCAGATGACCACGCAGTAGTCAGAGAAGGAATTCATGCTCTATTAAGCCTGCAAAGAGATATGCTGGTGGTTGGAGAGGCGATAGATGGCGGAGATGCTGTGGAGAAGGCGCTCCTGCTTTTACCTGATGTAGTGTTAATGGATATAGTCATGCCGCGTATGAATGGTCTCGAGGCAACGAAGCAAATATGCCGGGAATGCAAACAAGTTAGGGTGTTGATGTTGACCCAATATGATGACGAACAGAATGTCCTCGCTAGCGAGCAAGCAGGAGCATTTGGCTTTATTCCTAAGAGAACTGCTAGTTCCCAACTTCTCGCTGCTGTCAGGTCGGCAAGCCAAAGAGTCAATAGTCAACAGTCTAATAGTCTATAGTCTAAAGACTAATGACTAATGACTCAAGACTAATTTTGAAGGAGCTGATTTGCAGTCGGTAACTATTACCCTTGATGGACGGGAGGTAAGTGGCTATCCAGGAATGACTATCCTGGAGTTAGCACGGGAATCAGGCATAAATATTCCCACACTCTGCTATGATCCCCATCTAAGCTCGATTGGTGCTTGCCGCGTCTGCTTGGTAGAAAATGAACAAAGTGGCGCTTTGCTGGCATCTTGTGTCACACCCATAGCACCAGGGATGGTGATAAACACCCATTCCCCCCGAGTCACAGGGCATCGCAGCACCATAGTTAAGCTGATGCTTGCCAGCCATCCTGATTCCTGCTTGGTGTGTGACAAAGGTAACCGCTGCCAATTGCGGCAGATTGCCTCAGATATGGGTATCGGATTGTCAGAGTTTCAGAGGATTCCTCAAATGGCTGCCATCGAGGAGGTCAATCCGTTTATCGAAAGGGATGCGAGTAAATGTATACTGTGCGCCAAGTGTATACGGGCATGCCAGGAGTTAGCCGTTGAAGGGGCTATTGACTATTTTCGGCGAGGATTTACTGCCAAACCGGCAACGCTAAATGATTTGCCATTGGAAGATTCTGAGTGCTCATTTTGCGGCACTTGTGTGGCATTATGCCCGACGGGTGCTCTCATGGAGAAGGAGAGGGCCTATAGAGGGACAACTAAAACCGCTACTCAGACAACCTGTCCTTTTTGTGGCTGTGGATGCAGTATTTGCCTGGAAGTCAAAGATAATCACGTAGTGCGGGTTACGCCAGGCAAACAGGATGCAGTAAATCATGGCACGCTTTGTGTGAGAGGAAGCTATGGCTGCGATTTTATCCATAGTCCAGATAGGCTAACCAAACCATTAGTCAAGGCAAATGAGAGTTTTGAAGAGGTATCCTGGGAACAAGCCTTAGAACTAGCCGCCACTGAATTCAAGCGAATAAAGGACAAGCATGGTCCCGACAGCCTGGCTGTTCTGGGCTCATCCAAGTGCACTAATGAAGAGAACTATCTCTTGCAAAGATTCGCCAGATGTGTGCTGGGCACCAATAATATTGATAATGGTAGTAGCTTGTATAACGCTGCCACTCGGATAGGTCTTGGTACCTCTATTGGCTTCCCCGGCACTACAAATTACGTCAGTGCTCTGGAGGAATCAGAGGTGATAATAGCTATCGGAGCTGACCCTCCCTCATCAGCCCCTATCGTTGGATACACTATAAAGCGTGCTGTTAAATACAAAGGGGCTAAGCTTATATTGATAGACCCCCGGCGAACAAAGCTCTCTTCGTTTGCCTATCTCTGGCTGCGCCCTAAGGTCGGCACTGATGTGGCTTTGCTAAATAGCTTGGCAAAAGTAATTATTGATGAAGGCTTACTGGACGAGGAGTTTGTCGCTCGTGAAACGGATAATTTTGAGGCATGCACCAAAACATTAGAGGAATATTCCCCTGAGTATGCGGAGGCTATCACTGGCATTGCCAGTAAGGAAATTCGCGCCGCCGCTCGACTATACGCCGCGGCAAGCCAGGCGGCGATTGTCTATGGCAGCGGAATCACTCAGCATACGAGTGGAACAGACAGCGTAAAGGCTCTGGCGAACCTGGCGATATTGACCGGTAACATTGGGCGTAGGGGAGGGGGCATTTATGCCCTGCAAAGAGAAAATAACGCACAAGGCGCTTGCGACATGGGGGCATTGCCCAATTTCCTCCCCGGATATCAAAATGTATCCGATGCTCAAGCCAGAAGGAAGTTTGAAGACCGTTGGGGGGTGAGCTTGCCAGCTAACCCTGGGCTAACCGCTCTGGAAATCGTGGAGCAAGCGAGACAGGGAAAAATTGCTGGGCTATATATCATAGGAGAAAACCCCGTTTTAAGCTTCCCACACTCAAGTCTGGTTACCCAAGCTCTGACTTCCCTTGATTTCATGGTGGTGCAGGATATGTTCCTTACGGAAACAGCTAAATTAGCAAGTGTGGTTCTGCCGGCGACAAGCTTTGCTGAAAAAGAGGGGACGTTTACCAATTTTGAGGGAAGGGTAAACCAAGTGAGGAAAGCTATCGAGCCCCTCGGTCAAAGCTTGTCAGACTGGGAAATAATCCTGCGACTAGCAGACAAGATGGGGTGTCCACTGCCATTCTCTTCCCTCCAGCAGGTTATGGATGAGGTTGAGGAATTAGTCCCCCTATACGAAGGATATGCCGATTCACAGAGGCTACATGAGGATGAGCTTAGCATCCGGGAAGCAGGCCGTTCCTACCGGGGACAATTGTTAAGGGGATTTGCCCGTTTTTCTCCGGTTCAATATACCCCACACGTCCCTCGACAGATAAGGGGGAGAGAGGGGAAGGCCCCCTTTTTGGAGGCAAAGGAGGGCTATCCTTTTACTTTGCTCACAGGAACTATACTTTACCATTTTGGCACTGGCACCAGGAGCTCAAGGGCCTGGCGGTTAAAGAAATTTTCCCCCCAGTCTTTTGTGGAAATTGGTGAGGCTGACGCCCAAAAGCTTGGAATTAGCCATTGCGATAAGGTCAGCGTTATTTCACCGGTCTCTAAATTAACCACCATTGCTAAAATTATCGATGGTCTCCCCGAAGGGACGCTCTTTATGCCAATTTCGTTCCCGGAAACTCCGGTTAATGGGCTATTTGATATTACCTTAGACCCGGAGGCAAAAACGCCTTCACTCAAGGCGTGTAATGTAAGAATAGAAAGGGTAGGACCTCATGGCGAAAAAGAAGATAGTCGCACAAGCTGATCTGGCACGTATAGAGACGGTTATAGCTGAATACCAGAATGAGCGGTGGGCTTTACTACCCCTTCTCGAGAGAATTCAGCAGGAGTTTGGCTTTATTCCTCCGAGTAGCATTGGCCTCATAGCAAAGGGTTTGAGGCTATTTCCGGCTCAAGTACAAGGGGTAATTACTTTTTACGCACAGCTCTATACCACACCACGAGGGAAAAACATTGTTAGGGTATGTCGGGGGACCGCCTGCCACGTGCGAGGTGGGAAAACTATATTGAAGTTAGTCAAGAGGCATCTCGGTATTCAAGAGGGTGAAATCACTCCTGATTTTGAGTATAGTCTGGAAACGGTGGCTTGCATTGGTTGTTGTGCACTAGCACCTAACATGGTTATCAACAGGAACATCTACGGTCGCATGAATCCTAAGAAGGTGGCGTTAATCTTTGGTCAGCATGGGAGGCAGTGAGATGGTTGAGGAAAAAGCTACGGTTTCAACCAATGGTCAGCACACAATTCTTGTCTGTCGTGGATCAGGTTGCCCCGGGTCGGACGAAATTCTGCGGCGTCTAGAAGAGAAGGTGACGCAAAATGGCTTGCCTGTTGAGGTAAAGCCCACCGGTTGCCATGGTTTTTGTCAAGCTGGTCCTACAGTAATAGTGGAACCTGAGGATGTCTTTTATTGCCACGTATCGGTAGATGATATTGATGAGATCATCCAGAAGCATTTGTGCGCCCACGAGGTGGTGAACAGATTGCTTTACATCGACCCGGTAACTGGCCAAGCTGTACCGCACTACTCAGATATAAACTTTTACAAGAAGCAGGAGCGCGTGGTCCTGCGTAACTGCGGGCACATCAACCCGGAGAGGATTGATGATTACCTTGCTCGCGGTGGCTATCTGTCTCTGCGGAAGGTCCTTTTCCAGATGACGCCGGGGCAGGTGATTGAGGAAATCAAGAAGGCAGGACTCCGGGGACGGGGTGGTGCTGGGTTCCCTACCGCAGTCAAGTGGGAATTATGTCGCAATGCCCCTGGTTCACCGAAATATATGATATGTAACGCCGACGAAGGTGACCCTGGCGCCTTCATGGACCGCTGTATTCTGGAGGCAGACCCTCACTCCGTCCTTGAGGGGCTGATTATCGCGGCTTATGCTATCGGTGCTTCCGGAGGATATGTTTATTGTCGGGCAGAGAAGCCTCTGGCCATAGAGCGGCTAAAGATTGCCTTGAGGCAGGTAAAAGAGCATGGCTTAACGGGTGATAACATACTAGGTTCCGGCTTTAGTCTTCAACTAGACTTAAGAGAAGGTGCCGGGGCTTTTGTCTGTGGAGAGGAAACGGCTCTTATGATGTCTATAGAGGGACGGCGGGGCATGCCTCGCCCTAGGCCGCCATTTCCCGCTCAATCAGGTCTGGATGGCAAACCCACCATCATCAACAATGTAAAGACACTGGCTACAGTTCCGATTATTATTGACCGAGGCGCTGACTGGTATGCCGGTATTGGCACCGAGAAGAGCAAGGGTACAGTGGTCTTCGCTCTCACTGGGAAGATTGCTAACAGCGGCTTGGTAGAGGTACCAATGGGCACACCACTATCAAAAGTTATCTTCGATATAGGCGGCGGTATCCCGCGTGGAAAACGCTTTAAGGCAGTGCAGACTGGTGGTCCGTCAGGGGGTTGTATCCCCGCCCGCTTCATGGACTCGCCTGTTGACTACGAATCACTGACCAAGTTAGGCTCGATAATGGGCTCTGGTGGCATGGTAGTGATGGACGATGCCACCTGCATGGTAGATATCGCCCGCTTCTTCCTCAACTTCACTCAGGCTGAGTCCTGTGGTAAATGTGTGCCTTGTCGCCTAGGAACTAGACAGATGCTAGAAATCCTGACCAGAATTACTGAGGGTAAAGGGCGTGAGAGCGACATTGAAACCTTACTTAATATAGCTAAGACGGTAAAGGAATGCTCCCTCTGTGGTTTGGGGCAAACCTGCCCTAACCCTGTGCTTACCACCCTTGCTTACTTTAGAGACGAATATGAGGCTCATATAAAAGAAAAGAAATGCCCGGCGGCAGTGTGCGACGCGCTCATGATTTCGCCCTGTCAGCATACCTGCCCGGTGGGGATTAACATTCCAAAGTATGTGGCTCACATTGCTGCCGGTGAATATCTGGAGGCTGTTGAAACCATCAGGGAGCGCAACCCCTTCCCAGCTATTTGCGGACGCATCTGCCATCATCCCTGCGAAGGCAAGTGTCGCCGTGGGGAGCTTGATGAGCCAGTAGCCATCAGGGGGCTAAAGCGTTTCGCTGCCGACTGGTATTTTGAGCATATTGGCGAATTACCCGAACCAGAACCCTTTCCCCAGACTCATAGCCAAAAAGTAGCTGTGGTGGGTGCCGGACCCTGTGGACTATCATGCGCCTACTTCTTAGCTCAGATGGGTTATCCGGCTACCGTCTTTGAAGCTCTTCCCGTAGGTGGAGGTATGCTTTCAGTAGCCATACCCGACTTTCGCTTGCCACGAGAGGTTATTCAAAGGGAAATAGATTATATTGCTAAGCGCGGGGTGGAGATAAGATACAGCACACCAATTGATGTAAACTTCACTGTAGAAGGCCTTAGGAAAAATGGCTTTGAAGCCGTCTTCATCGCTGCTGGGGCGCAAAGAAGCCAGCGCATAGGCATACCTGGTGAACTGGAAGACCTAGAAGGCTTCTATTACGGTTTGAGATTTCTAAGAGATGTGAAAGTTGGCAAGTCAGTCAGAATTGGGCGACGCGTAGCTGTTGTCGGGGGCGGCAATGTGGCTCTGGATTCCTCTCGTACTGCCCTCCGCCTTGGTGCTGACGAAGTCAGCATCTTCTACCGCCGGTCACGGGAGGAGATGCCGGTTACTGAAGTCGAATATAACGAGGCTTTAGCTGAAGGCGTCCAGGTTAATTTCCTGGTGAGCCCTACCCGAATAGTAAGCGACAAGTGGAAGATAGCTGGTTTACAATGTACTCATATGAGGCTAGGTGAGCCTGATGACAGTGGACGCCGCCGTCCGGTACCTGTCTCTGGCTCTGAATTCTTTGCTGATGCCGACACTGTCATTGCTGCCGTAGGTCAAGCTCCCGACTTATCATTTTTACCCCCGGATAGCGCGCTAGAACGCACCCGCTGGGAAAGGCTGGTTGTCGATGACAATAGATTGGCTACCAATGTCCCTGGGGTCTTTGCCGGAGGGGATTTTGTCTTCGGACCAGGCATGGTTGTAGAGGCTATTGCTGCTGGTAGAAGAGGTGCTATCGCTATAGATAAATACCTCAAGGGTGATACCTCACGAGTTGAGATATACGACCTAAAGCCCGGCATTATTGAGGAAGTAATAAGTAGAGAAGAAGAGGAGACTTGGGAGCCCCAATTTAGGCCGGAAATCTCCCGACTTCCTGTTGAGGAAAGAAAACAGAGCTTTAAGGAGACAGAACTGGCATTCTCAGAGGAAAGAGCCAGACAAGAAGCTAAGCGATGCCTGAGGTGCGACCTAGAGAAATGAGGGAGGTTTAAGATGAAATCCATTACCAAACAAAAGCCTTTTGACGAAGTAAAGCAGCAATTGGATAGATTTGACCGAGTGTGTATCGTTGGCTGTGGCACGTGTGCCACAATGACTAAAACTGGGGGAAGAGAGGAAGTCTTGAATATGAAGGAGCATTTGCAAGAGCTAGGCAAGCTAGTGACAGGCTGGACAGTTATCCCTACTGCTTGTGATGAAATGACCGAGGGTGCCCTGAACTTAATTCAGGGTATTCAGAATGCTAACTGTATCCTGGTTATGGCGTGCGCCTTGGGAGTGCATAAAGTTAACCTATATATTGACAAGCCAGTCATTCCAGCACTGGATACTCTATTCATAGGCGTGGAAGACAGTCCGGGCTACTTTCACGAAGTCTGTGCCCAGTGTGGTCAATGTGTCCTGGGTGAAACAGCCGGCATTTGCCCCCTCACGGCATGCCATAAAGGTTTGCTGAATGGTCCCTGTGGTGGCACCAACAATGGCAAGTGTGAGGTGGACAAAGAAAAGGATTGTGCCTGGACACTCATATATCAGCGTCTGAAGGAACAAGGTAGGCTTGACTTGATGCATAAGTATCATCCCCCAAAGAATTATCAGGTAGTGCCTAGACCAAGAGTCATTAAGTTAGTATAGGTAAGGAGAGAGAATCATGATATCAAAGTTCAGGCAAGTGCTTAACTCTGGGAAGTTTGTGGTGACCAGTGAGATTGGTCCGCCAAAAGGAACAAATATTGAGAAGATGCTTCATCATATTGACCTTCTCAAAGATAAGGTGGATGCGTTAAATGTTACCGACCACCAAAGTTCGGTGATGCGCTTTCCCTCTATCGGCGGCTGCCTGGCTATCAAAGAGCAAGGTGGCGAACCTATATTGCAAATGACCTGCCGTGACCGCAATCGGCTTGCTCTTCAAGCTGAGCTTCTGTTGGCATATACCAGGGGCATAAGAAATGTTCTCTGTCTAACTGGTGACGCTATCCCGGTTGGCGACCACAAAGAAGCTAAAGGGGTTTTTGACCTTGACTCGGTGCAACTGCTCAGGGCAATCCGGCAAATGGAAGCAGGGAAAGACTTGGGAGGGAACGAACTTGATGGAACTATCGAGTTCTGTGCTGGAGCTATAGTCACTCCCGAGGCAAGACCAATTGAGCCTCAGTTAATCAAGTTTGAAAAGAAGGTAGAAGCCGGAGCTGAATTCTTTCAGACTCAAGCAGTCTACGACTTGGACAACTTTGCCAAGTTTATGCAATATGCCCGGCAATTCTCGGTTAAGATATTAGCGGGGATTGTCCTACTTTCATCAGCTAGTATGGCAAAGTATATGACGGAGAATGTTCCTGGTATCTTTGTCCCAAAATACTTGATTGATGAACTAGCGAGCGCGCCTAGGGGCGAGGCACTGAATAAGGGTAAAGAGATCGCAGGTCGGATGGTTGCCACCCTGAAAAAAGAATCCATCTGTGACGGGGTTCACATCATGGCTATTCGCAGGGAAGAAGTAGTTCCAGATATCCTGGCAATAGCTGGGCTTTGACCCAACGCCTCAATGTCATTCCGAACTTGTTTCGGAATCTCAATTACGGAAGATGTTTGCAAAAGAAGGCGACTCAGATAGCGCGCCTAGAGGGATTTGAACCCACGACCCCCGGTTCCGAAGATAGAAATTCAATGTGCCAAGGTGTTCTCAGATACAAAAAGGTGTTTTATGGTTTATGGATTAAGTGCATTTTGTATCTGGGGTAACATCCAGTGCTAGGGGGTGCTGAGAAGTTTGTTAGCAAAATGTTAGCAGGGCTTAGTATCCTGGGGAGTCCGGCGGATTGGTCTTTCTCCCTTTCCCGGGTCAATTTCTAACCTAGTGCCACATTTGGGGCAAGTCTGATGCTCTGGGTTAAGCAATGCCCAGCCGTAACAGTGATAACCGCACTTGGGACACTTTCCTTCTGGCATTGTTCACTGCTCCTTCAGAAAGGCATCCACATCCTGGCGGCGGAATCTCCTGTCGGACCGGGGGCCAAGGCGGTATGCCTTTAGTATTCCCTGGTCGCTCCAGCGCCTCACGGTGTTAGGATGTGCAACCCGAGGAGCTGTGCTACGTCGGCTGTGGTGAGCATGACCTTAGAGTCAGTGATGGCATCACCCTGGTAAAGGTCAACCTCGAAACCGTAGTCCTCAAGCACGTTGGTGACCTAGCCAATAAAATCCTCGTTTGGCTGAAGGCTATAGAGTTGGTCGATTTATAGGATAAGTGCGGACAAAGGCAATGGTAGCAACAATCCCCAGGGCAATACCCAACCAAGCAAACCAAGGCAAGCCCTTTTTACGAGACTTGCCTTTAGTCTGCTTCTTAGCTCTGATTTTGCCCAATGTTTAGCTCCAAGCCCCACAAAGTTTAATAAACTTCATCGTGTTTACCGATGTCAATTAGCAATACATCTTGGTCATCTAGGAATTGGAACACTACCCGGCAATCATAGGCTACAACGAAGGCCCACAGACCCTTTAACTTACCGCTAAGCTTATGAATTCTCGCTGCTACCCCAGATTAGATTAATCACGCCTCTAGTTCTCGAAGAAGATCTGAGACAGTCCCCTTAGAAGTCAGGTCTTTGTTATATTCCTCGAGTGTTTGACGAGCATTTGCCAAGATTTCCTCTCGCCTTTTTTCCTTGTATCTGTTTCTGATAAGCTCAACGAGCATGTCCTGATCCTCTAGAGGTATTTCATCTACCTTGTCCAGTATTTCATCCAGCACATTTCGAGACCCCATTGAGCACCTCCTTTAAGGCCTATATTTTCACTAAGCCAATTGTAGCAATTCCAGCAGCCTGATGCCAATTAAGTTAGCGAGGTTGCCTCAAAAAAGGGAGGGCAAGCCCTTTTTACGAGACTTGCCTTTGGTCTCCTTCTTAGCCTTTGGTTTAGTCAATGTAAATTCGCGAGATAGATGTAAAGGAATGTTTTTGCCAGGCAAATTTCACAGTTGTTTCAAATAATTATTGTACTCCTCAATGCTGAGTTGCACTTCCCTTAAAATCTCCCTTATCAAGGGGCGCGCTAAAACTCTTCCGCGGTGGTGAGGAATGGTAGTAGTTCTTCCATCTGGGTGTCGGTAGAAGGCGTGGCTTCCTTTTTGTCGCACCTTGTTAAATCCCAAAAGAAAGAGCAACCTCTCCATCTTCTCAGCATCGATGAGAGGAAGCTTAGTCAAACCAAAACCTCGATTTGCTGGATGCCGGCAAACTCAGGTAAGTGCCTTCTTGCCTCAGGATCCATTTCTTCTAAGCATAGTTCAAGCACCTCTTTTAAGTTTGCCTGAAGTTCATCAAGGCTCTCTGCTTGGGTGTGAGCACCGGGAATTCCGGGAACAATACCAACATATAAATTTGTTTCTGGGTCCCTTTCAATATAAGCAGTTATCCTATTCATTTACTTACCTCCCTTAAAACTATATTTCCATAATGCAATTGTAGCAAATCTAATGCTATAGCGGAGCGAAGGGTCTCTGAAATTCTTCGCCGGAGCCTGCCCTGAGCATTACCAGATTCTTCGTGGAGTTTACCCTGTGAGATTCCGAAACAAGTTCGGAATGACATTACAGGGCTCAGAATGACAGCAGGGTGAGTAGTTACCTTTTTGTTACCCTGGTATTGTGAGGTTAAGAAGGATAAACTTGGGGTAAGTTGAGGTTGAAAAAAGCAGGCTAAGGAAGAGCTGGGACTTTGACTTTAGGAATTTTCACCTGAGAGGGCTTTTCCATTGCGGCCTTTGGGGTAGCTATTTCCTGCTCGCTTAAGTTGCCAGTAGGGACAATTAAGGCTATCGGCTTGCCATCAGAGCAAAGGAGGAATGGCTGGCTCTCAAAGGCTTGGGTTTTGAGACTCTTAATTGCTTGATGCCGACCTTTCTCACTTTTTATATTGTGCCACGGCTTCGTGGTAAAGGATGGGAAAGATGAAAGTTCTATTTACCCTTACGGAGCCACCAGCCTGTTCAGGAGAACTACAATCTTCTCGAAAGTTGCTTGCTTAATCCTCCCTAACCCCTTTATCACTATCAATTGGCTCAAGGAATATATTTTGTCTACCCTCACCATACTATCTTGGGGCAAAGTGCCCTCTTCCGTATCAGCCTGGGTGATTAAAATGGTGTAATCTTTCTTTTCTAAATTGGAAGTAACTGTTTCCCCAGCTCAGGTAAATCAATCTTACCGTTTTCACCAATGTTCACATAAAATTTTAAGGCTTCCATTTTCCCTCCTTCCTCTTTAATTTCCATCAGAACGAGGGCACCACTCTAGTGATGGCTTCAATGCTTTGACTCTATCATGCTTGCCAGCCAATACAAGATAGAAGCCCGGTGTGCCAGAAGATGTCTTCAGATACAATGACATGGTTTATGGTTTGAGGACCGAACTCATTTTGTATCTAGGGTAGTATCTGGTGTCGGGGCATGTCAATCAGTTTGTTAGCAAAATGTTTGCAAAAGAAGGCGACTCAGATAGCGCGCCTAGAGGGATTTGAACCCACGACCCCCGGTTCCGAAGACCGATGCTCTTGTCCGCTGAGCTATAGGCGCCAAAATAATTTGGGGTGAGTGGTGGGATTTGAACCCACGCTCACCAGGGCCACAACCTGGCGCCTTAACCACTGGGCTACACTCACCACAACCAGAAACAATTATACTGAGACGGGCTAGCTTTTTCAAGTGCTAACCGTCATTGCACGAAGCGTGGCAATCTCATCCCTGGCCCCTCCGAGATTGCTTCGGGGCTTCGCCCCTCGCAATGACACCCACTGAATGCTTAGAAATAAAAATAACCTCTCTTCTTAAAGTAATAACCAGCTCCCAGACCCAAGAGTAGACCTCCCAGGTGAGCCTGCCAGGCTATACCCGGAACAAAGGAGATGAGGAGAAAAATTATAATAGCTATCCAGAGTGGAATGGGAATAGGGATAGGGATTACAAGCACCCTCAACCCAGGTGCCATCATCACAAGTGCCCCGCCCAGGGCAAAAATAGCTCCCGAGGCTCCTACACCTAGTGCCAGAGGAGGCGCCAACAGAATAAAAAGGACATTCCCGGCTATTCCGCCGAGGAAATATACCAGAAGAAACTTCTTTTCCCCTACCAGTTGAAGCAAGAACCTCCCCAGAAAGAAAAGGCTTATCATGTTGAAAAGGATATGTGCAAAACCTCCGTGGACAAACAAGTTGGTTATAATGGTCCAGGGCTGATGCATGAAATTTGCCGCGCTTAAGCCAAGTAAAGAATATATGTCATCCGGCCTGGCCAGAGTAACTATAAAGATAATGATGTTTAGAGCTATCAAGAACCACAGAGCATCTAAACTAAAAGTTCTATAAGTGCGCATTTTCCTAATTTGCTACCAGCGTTAATTTACCAATATAATGTAAAATATGAAAATATACAACCTGCATGGCTGGCAAGTTGATGTTGCCCAAGCTAAAGAGATACAGCTACGCCTAGCGAAAAAGATAGTAACTGAGAATAAAGAGCTTAAGCCACGCCTTATTGTCGGCGTGGACATATCCGCCGCCAATTCCCAAGGTATAGCGCGTGGGGCAGCAGTGATTCTTAACTATCCCGACCTTGAGATAATTGAAGTAAAAACGGCGGAAGTCAAGCTAGACTTTCCCTACATTCCGGGCTTGCTCTCCTTCCGCGAATGTCCCTTGCTTCTGGCTGCCTGCGAAAAACTATCTAATGTTCCTGACCTTATCTTAGTTGATGGGCAGGGAATTGCTCATCCCCGACGCTTTGGACTTGCTTCGCACCTGGGACTTTTCCTTGATGCGCCCACAATAGGTTGTGCCAAATCTATTCTATGTGGCAAACACGAATCCGTGAGGGAAGAAGTTGGCTCATATGCTGAGCTTATTGATGATGGTGAGACCATCGGAGCTGCTTTGAGAACCAAAATAGGTATAAAACCGATATATATTTCTATTGGTCATAAAATTGACCTTGCCTCGGCTTTATACTGGACCGGGAAATGTTGTCGCGGTTATCGAATTCCCGAACCCACCCGCTTGGCCCACCTTGCTGCTGGTGGCAATCTATAGCATAAGGAGTAATACAAATGCCGGAAGAAAAGGAAAACCTGGAAGTCCTATTGCGCCGAATCTCAGACATAATGGTGCATCTTTGACATCCCGGGCAAAGAGAGAGAAATTGCTCGTATAGAAACAGAATCTGCCGAATCTGATTTCTGGGGTGACCCGGCTAAAGCCAAGGCTACCATGCGCCAGCTTAGCATCAAGAAAAACCAGGTTAATGTCTGGCGTGGGCTGGAGAGAAAAGTTATTGAACTTCACGAGATAGCTACGCTGGCTACAGAACAAAACGATGACTCCCTTAAAGAGGAATTAAAGCAAGAAACGGAGGAGATAACCTCCCAGCTTGAGCGACTGGAAAAACAATTGTTTTTCACTGGCGATTACGATGCCCGGAATGCTCTAGTCGCTCTTCATGCCGGCGCCGGTGGGACGGAATCCCAGGATTGGGCGAGTATGTTGCTCCGTATGTATCTGAAGTGGGCAGAACGAAACAACTACCAGGCGGAGATACTGGATGTCTCGCCTGGGGAAGAAGCTGGCATTAAAAGCTCTACTATAGAGATTAAAGGAGATTACGCCTATGGCTATCTTAAATGTGAGCGCGGGGTTCACCGGCTGGTGCGGCTTTCTCCTTTCGATGCTGACCATGCCCGGCATACCTCCTTTGTCCTGGTAGAAGTCCTTCCTGAAGCGGAGGAGGCCGCGGATATCCAAATAAACCCCGAGGATTTGAAGGTAGAAACTTTCAGGTCCAGTGGTCCTGGTGGGCAGCATATGCAAAAGACAAGCAGTGCTGTCAGAGTGACCCACTTGCCCACAGGATTGGTGGCTACCTGCCAGAGTCAACGTTCCCAGCATCAGAACAAAGAGACAGCACTGAAAATCCTCTATACTCGTCTCCTTGAACTGGAGCTCCGAAAGAAGGAAGAGGAAAGAGCCAAGCTTAAAGGAGAGCGCATTGACGCCAGTTGGGGCAATCAAATTAGAAGCTACGTCCTCCATCCCTACAAGATGGTCAAGGACCATCGCACCGGCTACGAAGTCAGCGATGCTGAAGCAGTTTTGGATGGAGATTTAGATGGATTTATCACTGCCTGCCTGCGCTCTAGAATAGGCGAAGAGAAATGACTAAACGCATCCTCTTAATAGCTCTAACACTCGCCCTACTGC
>Ga0210056_1000626_pt1 | contig 29797 bp, 21 predicted proteins | sample CryGeyCG2014_080_2_FD_183965 | JGI IMG/M metagenome (GOLD analysis project Ga0210056, IMG submission 183965) | Groundwater microbial communities from aquifer - Crystal Geyser CG07_land_8/20/14_0.80 (SPAdes) (version 2) | ecosystem: Environmental > Aquatic > Deep subsurface > Groundwater | place...
AAGAAGATTTACCCGAACCGGAAAGCCCGGTAATGACAATGAGTTTATTGCGGGGGAGGGCAAGGTTGATATTTTTAAGATTATGCTCGCAGGCTCCTTTAATGACAATTTCATTTTCTGCCATAATCGTGTAAGTAAGGGAAAATGGGAAACAGGGGAAAATACCCCGTCCCTTCGGGACACCCCTTTTGTAAGAAAAGGGGAAGAAAATACCCCGTCCCTTCGGGACACCCCTTTTGTAAGAAAAGGGGAATGAATCTCTATATTAAGTTTTCTTTTTCCCTCTTTCCGTCTTTATCCCCTTTTTCCTTGTTGTTATTTTATTGTAACCTAACCGGGAAGATTTTACAATAAACCATTTTCTTATCTTTGTTTTATGTGATATTATTTCTGGGAGAAATGGAGCAAAAAGAGAGATTGCTTACCGCTTTAAAAGGAGGTATCCCGGATAAAGTACCTAATTTTGAAGTTTGGTGGGGAGGAAATGAAGGAATTGAGGAATACTTTCTGGGTCGTCCAGTTATAAAACCACGAATTGCTCGACCCCGTATTAAATACGGGGTAAAGAAGAATAAGTCATTCTGAGTGAAACGAAGAATCCCGAGATGCTTCATTGCATTCAGCATGACAATCAGAGTAATTCGTGTAATTCGTGGGATGAAGCTGTTCCCTTTGTTATTAAACTTGGTTTTTCTGCTCTGCATGGTATTGAAAAAGCATGTAATAACTTGGGTAAAATTAAAGAAAAATTTGGCAAAGAAATTTCTCTACTGGGCAATATGGACATCGTTGATTTAACTAAGAAAAGTCCGGCACAAATTGAAAAAGAAACGAAGGATATGGTAAACTCTGGAATGACTAATGGTGGCTATGTCGCTGGCTGCAACACCCTTGTGGCAAAATATATCCCGGCAGAGAATTATCTTGAATGCATAGGAATTTCCTTTTTTGGCGAACCTGAAAGGTTCGCACTACGTAGAACTAAGATGTAGTGCGAGGCTGTTGCTACAAGCTTAATATGGAAGTTATCTTACGCATATTGCTACAAAGTAAGCGTATAGATTAGTAGCGCAATTTAGCCTCGCTAATTTATTGTATGGAATTTCAAAGTTCCCCCTCATCTATGTTTCCTCTCCCCAAGGGGAGAGGATGGAGGTGAGGGGGCTAAGTTCCTATGCTTAAGGCAATAGAAAAGTATGGTTGGTATTAACTGAAATGAGTTACCAGAGCGGCTGGAAGGCGTTAAATCTGGAATTTAGCGATAGAGTTCCCCGGACCGAGTATTCAGTGCAAAGTTACCACTGGCCATTAATTCAATTGCATAGGAATTTCCTTTTTCTAACCACGAATTAACGCGAATTACTCTAATTCGTAAAATTCGATAAATTCGTGGTTTTATAACTGGAACTTTCAAAAAGGTAAAATGGATTTCTTCAACATTAAAGAGAAGGTTATTGGGGAAATTGGAAATGTTCTTTCCAGGGCAAAAGAAGAAGAGATAAAGGAATTGGTAGAGGCGCTTCTCTCGGCAAGGAAAGTCTTTGTCGTGGGGGCGGGAAGAAGTATGCTGATGATGGAAGCCTTTGCCAAAAGATTAGGCCATTTAAAGATTGAGGTGTATGTGGCAGGAGAGATAATTGAGCCGCCGCTTACCAAAAAGGACCTCCTCGTTATTGCTTCTGGTTCAGGGGAGAGCATTCTCCCTTTAGAAATTGGGAAAATTGCCAAAAGAATCGGGGCAAAGGTTGCTTTAATTACGGCCCGAAAAAAGTCAAGGATAGCAAGAATTGCCGATATGCTCGTTTATCTTCCCGGCTCCACGAAATTAGGCCCCGGCAAAAAGATAAAATCTGTTCAGCCGCTGGGCAATCTCTTTGAACAGTCTCTTTTATTATTTTGCGACATTGTGGCAATGCTCATCCAGAAAAGGAAAGGACTTTCAAACCAAGACCTTCTTAAGTATCATAGTAATCTGGACTAGGAGAAAAATGGCGAATTTAAAAGAAATGAAGAGAAATCAGCCGCAAAACAGGTTATGTGGCGGTCTGCCTAAGATTGGGATTCGTCCGACCATTGATGGGCGAAGAAAAGGGGTGCGGGAATCCCTGGAAAAACAAACGATGACGATGGCTAAAACAGCCGCAAAATTTTTAATGGAGAATTTAAAGCATAGCAATGGAATGCCGGTTGAATGTGTAATTGCCGATACCTGTATCGGGGGAGTTGCCGAGAGCGCAAGGACGGCGGAGAAATTTGCCAGGGAAGGCGTGGGCATCTCTTTGACCGTTACGTCATCATGGTGCTACGGCAGTGAAACGATGGATATGAACCCCTTTATACCCAAGGCTATCTGGGGATTTAATGGGACGGAACGTCCCGGAGCGGTTTATCTGGCCGCGGTTTTAGCCGGCCATAGCCAGAAAGGGCTTCCCGCTTTCAGCATTTATGGGAAAGATGTCCAGGAAAGAGATGACACCAGTATTCCCGCAGACGTCGGAGAAAAACTTCTTCAATTTGCCAGAAGCGGTTTAGCGGTAGCGACGATGAAAGGAAAATCATACTTATCCATCGGTGGAGTTTCTATGGGCATCGCCGGCTCTATTGTTGATTCTGCCTTTTTCCAGGACTATCTCGGGATAAGGAATGAATACGTTGATATGAGCGAGTTGGTTCGGAGAATAGATGAGCGGATTTATGATTCAGAAGAGTATAAAAAAGCTCTTTGCTGGACCAAAGAGAATTGCCGGGAAGGGAAAGATAATAATAACGCAAAAATACAAAAGACCAGAGAGCAAAAGGATAAAGATTGGGAAATAGCGGTAAAAATGACTCTTATCGCACGGGATTTAATGGTCGGAAATCCTAAACTTGCCGACCTTGGATTTGGTGAAGAAGCCGAAGGACACAACGCTATCGCCGCCGGGTTTCAGGGACAGAGACAATGGACCGACCATTTCCCCAACGGCGACTTTATGGAAACGATTCTCAATTCCTCCTTTGACTGGAACGGCATCAGAGAGCCATTTATTCTTGCTACCGAAAATGACTCTCTCAATGGAGTGGCGATGTTGTTTGGACATCTCTTAACCGGCACGGCACAAATTTTTTCCGATGTCAGAACTTTCTGGAGTCCGGAAGCGGTAAAACGCGTTACCGGAAAGGAATTAACCGGGGCGGCTAAAAATGGTTTCCTCCATCTCATCAACTCGGGTTCAACCACCCTGGATGGAACCGGACAGCAATCCATTAATGGCAAACCGGTGCTGAAACCCTTCTGGGAGATTACTCCCGAGGAGGTTGGAAAATGTCTTGATGTCACAAAATGGAGACCGGCAAATCTTGAATACTTCCGAGGCGGCGGTTTCTCCTCCAACTTTCTCACTAAAGGGGGTATGCCGGTGACGATGTCCCGGATAAACATTATCAAGGGTCTGGGACCGGTTCTTCAAATTGCCGAGGGAGAGACGGTGAATTTACCGAAGGAGGTGCATAGAGTTCTGGATGAACGAACCGACCCTACCTGGCCAACCACCTGGTTTGTACCAAGATTGACCGGAAAAGGTCCCTTTAAGGACGTCTACTCGGTGATGAACAATTGGGGCGCTAACCATGGCGCGGTCAGTTATGGACATATTGGCGCAGATTTGATTACCCTTGCCTCCATCCTGCGCATCCCGGTATGTATGCACAATGTCCCTGAGGAAAAAATCTTCCGGCCCAGTGCCTGGAATGGCTTTGGCATGGACCCGGAAGGAGCGGATTTCCGTGCCTGCGCTAATTTTGGCCCATTATATGGTGTTTAATTGTAGTCGCACGATTTATCGTGCATTTCTGAGTCTGCCTCATAAATGAGGCAACTACATATTCTCTTGTAGTCGCTGAAATTTATTGAGCATTTTACATTTACATATGAAGATAAAAGAGATTGAAAAATTTCTAAAAGAGAAATCAAATCGACATCTTTTTAACTTTTTCTACAAATTGAGGATACAATTTTTCCGCTTCTTTGATAAAGTTCTTGATTTGCCTCCATTTGATATCCAAGTATTCATGAGCTAAGATATTTCTGAATTCTGCAAATTTTGAAAAGCTCCGTCCAAAACTCTCATTGAAGTATTCAGCTCCAAAATACATTAAAGTTTCTTTGTAGCCTTCGGGAAGCAATTCCTTTTTTGCCGCCAAAATAATTTTTGCAATATCTAAAGCAGCGATCACCAAATTCTCTATCCATCTTTCCACATTTCTTCTTTGATCAGGTTCACTTCGATATTCAAGCCAGGTTAATTTTTTAAATTTATCAAATTCTTCCCATTCCTTTTCCAGAAATTTCAATCTCTTTAAAATTCTAAATTTATCCCCCTTGGTTAAAGATTTAGACCTCTCAGCAATTTCCCAAAAGTCAAAGGCAAATTCTCTAAAGTCAATTGCCTCATAATGAGTCTTGCAAAGAAGTTCTATGTATAAATCTCTATCTTTTATGAGCAAAGGAACCCCTGAATTCAAAATACTGAAAACCAATTCAGGAGCTGTTCTGTTCAGGGTTAAAAAATCGACATCATCTGTCTTCAAAATATCCACCAAATCAGACCAGATTTTGTGTTCTTCTTGATACTCTCTCTCTGCCTCTAATTCCAAGTATTTTTCTGGTTTAAAATAAACAGCTATATCCCAGTCAGAAATTTTTCTATCAAGACCTTTCACTCTTGAACCAAATAGAAAAGCTAAAATCACCGATGGTTGTTTTTCAAAATATTCTTTCAAAAGCTTAATCCTTTTATCCATCTCTCTTTGTACTTTATTATAATCTTCTTCCTCCTGAACTGTCAAGTTGCTGTGAGTAATTTCTGAGAAGTTAATCTGTCCGCATATTGCTACTGAAGTGAGGGTAATCTGCAAGTGTCGCAATTTTTGCATTATTATCTAGATGTGGTTGACTGAATATTTACGAAAGGAGTATAATTTAGCAATCTAGAGGTACATTGGCGATAAATGATAGAGACCCTATCCAGATGAAAGCAAAAAATAAAGTAATCGGGGCCTTTGACCTGGGGGCTTCCGGGGGAAAATTTATCGTGGGAATCTTCGATAAAGGTAAATTTTCAACCCGGGAAATCTACCGGTTTATCAATAAGCCGGTAAACCTTTATTTAGGAGAAAAAGGAAAAACCGTCCATAAAATATACTGGAATATTCTATCCCTTTACGATGAACTCATTGTCGGATTAAAGAAACTGAAAGATTTTGGGATAGAGCGTCTGGATTCTCTGGGGATAGATACCTGGGGAACGGATGGGGAGTGTTTCACCAAAGAGGGAGAGATAATTGGAAGGGTCCATAATTACCGGGACCACCGGCTGGATAGAATCAGGGATAAGCTATTTAAGATTATTCCGGAAAGGGAACTTTTTGAACTGACCGGAGTCCCCAGTTATCCATTTAATGAGGTGAACCAACTCTTCTGGCTGGCAAAAAAGCGGCCTTCTCTCTTAAAACTCGCGGATTTTTTTCTCCCGATTACCAGTATTTTTTATTATTATTTAGGCGGCGCGCGCATCTGCGAATACACCTGGGCTTCCACCACGCAACTTTTAGACCCTTTTAAAAAAAACTGGCGCAAAAAAATCTTTGAGAAGATTAAAGCTCCTCTTTCTATTATGCCCCGCATTGTTATGCCGGGAACAAAAATAGGCTCTCTCCATAGAGAAATTGCCAGAGAGATTGGGATAAACCAATTTCAACTTATTGCCACTGCGGCCCACGATACCGCCTGTGCCTATGCCGCCGCACCAATAGAAAAGGAAGAGAATTCCTTGATTATCAGTTCCGGAACCTGGTCCCTGGTGGGGAAATTAATTCCCTCTCCCCTGATTAACGAGGACGTGTATAGAGGTCATTTTACCAATGAAGGGGGGCTGGGGAATATCCGTTTTCTCAAAAATGTAATGGGGACCTGGATTCTTCAGGAGTTACGCCGCGTTTGGAAAGAAAAGGATAAAAAAGAACTTTCCTGGGACCAGATTGTAAAAATGGCCAAAAAGGGAGAGAAATTTTTCGCTTTTATTGACCCGGATAATGGTTTGTTTTATAATCCCGGGAATATGGAGAATGCTATTAAAGAATTCTGCAAAAAGACCGGGCAGAAAATTCCCCGGAGCAGAGAAACAATCTTAAGAATCGTCTATGAATCCTTGGCGCTTAAATACCAGTTAACCAATGCAATGATTGAGGAAATTACCGGAAAGAAAAACAAAACAGTCCACGTGATTGGGGGTGGAGCGAATAGTGTTCTGCTTAACCAGTTTACCGCTGGAGCAACCGGCCTTCCGGTTATTGCCGGCCCCATTGAGGCAACCGCAATCGGGAATATCCTGATTCAGGCAAAAACCCTTGGCATAATAAAATCTATGAAAGAAACCCGAAGATTGATTAAGGATTCTTTTCCGCTTAAGGCCTATAAGCCTGAAGAGATTTTTGTCTGGAGGAAAGCGATGGAATCATTTAAAAAGGAAGTAAAATGGAAAAGAGAATAGTGGTAAAAGCAGGTTTTCGTCAAAGGAGATTCTGCCCGGTAAGTTGCGCGATTGAGGGAAATTTAGAAAAGGTTAAGTTGCTTGATTTGGAAGAGAATAAGGAAATTCCTTGTCAACTTGAAGGAGGGAAGCTTTCCTGGATTATTGAGAATTTACCCGAAGGAAAGGAAAAGGCATATCTTGTTTCTGAGCAAGAGGGGGAAGAATTCCCTTCAAGGATAGAATTAGAGAAGAAGGAAGGGACCGTTGAGGTAAAGATGGCGGGGGCTCTTTTTACCACTTACCATTTTGGGAAGGATTGGGTGCGTCCATTCTTGAATCCGGTAATTGGACCAACCGGGAAGTCTTTAGTCAGGGAACTCTTTGATAAACCGCAGCCCCCTGACCATGACCATATCCACCATCGGGGTATTCTTGCTGTCTATGGGGATATCAACGGGGTTAACGACTGGGACGAAGAAAAAGGCCATGGGTTCATCCGGCATAATTCCTTTAAAGAACTTTCCTCGGGTTCTGTTTACGGAAAAATTATTGCCGAGAATTTCTGGGTTTCAAAAGAAGAAAAAAAATTGCTCACCGAAATCAGAGCAATGAAGTTTTACAACCTCTCTGAGGTCAGGATTATTGACTTTGAGGTAACCTTTAAGATGACTGAGGGAAAGGTTGTTTTTGGCGATACCAAGGAAGGGGGGATTATTTCGGTGCGGATGGCGACTCCTCTGCGAGGAGATAGAAATGGAAGAATTGAGAATGGCTATGGCGGAATTAACGAGGCCGAGACCTGGGGAAAAAGAGCGCCCTGGTGTGATTATTCCGGACCACTTGATTCGGAAAAGGTGGGTTTAGCCGTCCTGGATAATCCGAATAATTTCAGATATCCTGCCTATTGGCATGTAAGAAATTATGGCCTGATGGCGGCAAATCCCTTTGCCCTTTCCCATTACTATAACGATAAAACCAGAAATGGCTCCCACACCGTAGAAGCAAACAAGGAGTTTAAATTTTCTTACCGAATCTATATCCACCGGGGGGATGCAAAAGAAGCAAAAATAGCTGACGCCTTTAATAACTACATTAATCCAGCGGAGGTTGAGATAAAATGAAAAAGGTAAGGGTTATTCATTCAGGGGTAGGAGGGAGAGGTGCATCTTGGACAAATGCCGTTAATGAAAGGGAAGATTTTGTCTCGGTGGCTTATGTAGACGTGAATAAAGAGGCATTAGAAAAGGCTTGTTCTGTCTCAGGGCTTTCACCGGAGAAATGCTTTTCCAGTTTAGAAGAGGCATTAAATAAAATTGAAGCAGACAGCGTATTTGTTATTACTCCTCCGCAATTACATCACCAGCAATGCCTGCAGGCAATCAAGGCCGGTAAGCATGTTTTGGTGGAAAAACCCTTTACTCTTTCTCTGAAAGAATCGAAGGAGATCGTAAAAAGAGCCGAAGAAAAAAATCTCAAGGTTGCAGTCGCCCAAAACGTTCGTTATTTGCCTCTTCAGAGGAAATTGGGTTCTCTAATCAAAAAAGAGGTTTATGGCAGACCTTCCTTTGGTATGCAGGTAAATCTCTCCTGGCGTCCGGGAGTTCGTCATTCCGGAAATGTCAGGCATTCCTACCTCTGGGAAAGGAGTGTCCATGATTTTGATACCATCCGCTCATTCTTTAACAGCCAGCCAAAAAGGGTCTGGGGATATAGTTTTAACCCTTCCTGGAGTCCTTATAAACATGGGGCTTGTAACTATACCTGGATAGAATTTGAAGACGGGGTTATCTTTGGGGTAATGGCTGGCTTTGCCGCCCATGGTAGAAAAAATCTTCTGGAGATTGAATGCGAAAAGGGCTCATTAGAGATTATTGATAATCAAATTCATCTGAGAAGGCCAGGGGCAACCGGGGACGAAATTCTATCGGTAAAGGAAGAAAAAGCTCCGGAATCAATCCTTCTGGATGGGTTTTACCAGTATATCAGTGAAGGGATTGAGCCTGTCTTTTCCGGCCGGGAGAATCTAAAAACCATTGCATTAGTGGAAGCCTCCGGCGTGGCCTCAGATGAGGGTAAGATTATAGATTTTAAAGAATATCTGGGATAAAAATGATTGATTAAGAAATCTATCTGTTTATTGGAAGAATTTGATTTTCTGGTATTGATTTAAGTATTCTATAGAGGAAAGATAACCTAAAAATTGTCGCCACTAAACCTTTGGCGACCCAGGGCGATCCGACGATGTCTCAGTGTCGGGATGAGGACGATTAAAGGGTGAGAGAACTGTCCAATCCAACAATTAGGACACTGTGTTGGATTGAATCCTTGCTATCAAAATATCTGCAATAGATGTGTCTTCATGGACTTTTGGGAGTAGTAGAGCGTTCTTCAAATAATGTTGTTATGGTTTGTCATTGCGAGCGACAGCGAAGCAATCTCATATCGTTATCCACAAAGGGATTGCGGAGCTTGTTCCGAGTGAAACGAGGAATCTCCGAGTTTGCTTCGGCTTCGCCTCGCAACCGTTTTCACTCCTCGCAATGACAGCATGGACTGCAATATTAATTTGGAAACCTTCTAGTAGTAAACAAAAATTCGATGATCTCGCCGTCACGAACTAAATATTCCTTATTTTCGGAGTGAGTAAGATTTTGGTGTTTGGCGGAAGCAAGAGAACCTGCTTTCTGAAAATCCTCAAAGCCAAGCACTTCCGCGCGGATAAAGCCTTTCTCCATATCGGTGTGAATCTTGCCGGCGGCTCTTATTGCCGGGGTTTTCTCGGGTATAAGCCAGGCTCTCGCCTCATTTTTAACCGCGGTATAGAAAGTTATCAGAGAAAGGGAATTAAGAATTTCTTTGGTAAAAGGAATTAAAGGCGATTCAGCCAAACCTATTTTTTTCAAGTATTCATTTTTCTCCGGGGGAGGCAATTGGCTGATTTCTTTTTCCATCAGCGCAGAAAGGGAAAAAATCGGAATTTTTTCTTTTCCCTTAGGCTTGAATAAAAGAGGAGGGAGCCTATTGCCGGAGGATAAAGCCTCTTTTTCCTTGTTAATCAGAATAATTGCCTTCTTGAAACTGAGAAAAGGAATCTCGCATAAAATCTTTTTTTCATTTTCCGAAAATTCAAGGTCCCTTAAAGGAATCCCATTTTGTGAAGCCTCCTGGCAGCGTTTCAAAAGGGTTTGAACCGAGGAATTCTCTTGAGGAGAGGACAATCTCTTCTCCGCAAGTTCTAAATCGTAGCAGATTAATTCCAATTCCAGGGATTCTAAATCGTCCGAGCAATTACAATCTTCCCCGAATTCTTTTAAACAATAAATAAGAAGGCGGGCGTCTTTTAATTGGGCAAGCATCTCAGGCGGGAAACCTTCTTCTTTGTTTGCTCCCTTAAGGTCAAGAAAAGTAAGGGAAGGGAAGGTAACCTTTTTGGACTCAAGTTTTTCGGCTAAGAATTTTAATCTTTCATCGGGTAATTTTACTTCTCCAATCAGGGGTTTATCAGGGGCATAACTTTCCTTTTCGCTCCTGGCAAGAGCCTGGAAAAAGCTGGTCTTTCCGCTTCCGGCAAAACCAAAAAAAGCAATCATCGTATCACACAATCCTCTGCATAATTAAGCATCATTTGCTTAAAGAGGTCAAATTCTTCCTCGGAATAATTACGCTCTTTTAAAAATTTGGAGGGGTTTAAGAGTTTGGAGGGAACGAATTTCTGCAAAACATATAGATGCGTGCCTTCTATCAACTCGCCGATTTTTCTTAAATCATCTTTATCTAATAGAGATTTTATCACCGTTGTCCTGAATTCATAACTTATTTTAGAGGAAATGGCAATTTTAATGCTTTTTACAATCTTCTCGGTTGCAAAAGGAACCCCAGCAATCGTCTCATATTTTTCCAGAGGTCCCTTGACATCAATAGCTAAATAATCAATTAAACTTTGGCGAATAATTTCACTTAATAGTTCGGGAAAACTTCCGTTGGTGTCCAATTTTACTAGATAGCCCATTTCCTTTATTTTCTGCAAAAACTCGGATAAACCGTTCTGCAGACAGGGCTCTCCCCCGGTGACGGTAACCGCCTCTAATTGACCTTTCCTTTTTTTCAAAAATGAGAAAATTTCATCCTCCGGGATTAGTTGCGAGAAAAGTTTTGGTTTTACCAGCTCCGGGTTGTGACAGTAAGGGCAGAGGAAGTTGCAGCCTTGGGTAAAGACAATGGCACAGATTTTTCCCGGATAGTCAATCAACGAAAATTTCTGTAACCCGCCAATTTTCATTCAACCTTAAATGTTTTTCTCCTGCTAAATTCGGCTTTCTTCCCTTTATTCCATTGTTTTACCGGGCGCAGATAACCCACTACACGGGAATAAACCTCGGTTTCGCGGGAACATTTCGGACAGGTAAAGTGCTCTCCCGGGATATATCCGCAAACCGAACAGATGCTAAAAGTGGGGGTAATAGTGAAATAAGGGAGACGATAGTTTTTGCAGATTTTTTGGACGATATGCTGAATCATCTTCGGGTCATCTATCTTTTCCCCTAAATAGAAGTGGATGACCGTGCCCCCGGTATATTTGGTTTGCAGGTCATCCTGCAAATCCAGCACCTCAAGAATATCGTCGGTATAATCCACCGGTAATTGCGTGGAATTGGTGTAGAAAGGCTCGGTGCCTTCATTTCGGAAAGATTCCTCGTTAGCGCAGATGATTTCGGGAAATTTCTCTTTGTCGGTTTTGGCCAAACGGTAGGAAGTCCCCTCGGCCGGGGTTGCTTCCAGATTATAGATATTGCCGGTTTCTCCCTGGAAAATAAGCAACTTTTTTCTCATAAAATCCAAGATTTCCAGGGTGAACTCCCTGCTTTTTTCATCGCCGATATCTTTGCCTAAAAGATTCAGGCAGGCTTCGTTCATCCCGAGAAGACCAATGGTGGAGAAATGGTTCTTCCAATATTCCCCAAAACGCTCTTTGCCCGCTCTCAAATAATACTTGGAATAAGGGTAAAGATTATTCTCCGTGAACCTCTCCAGGGTTTTTCTTTTAATCTCCAGGGAGTTTTTAGCCAGTTCCATTAGCCGATTCAATTTTTCCCTAAAATCCTTTTTGCCGGAAGCCAAATATCCTAACCTTGCCATATTAATCGTTACTACCCCCACACTACCTGTGAGGGGTGCTGCGCCAAAAAGTCCTCCTCCCCTTTTTCTTAACACCCGATTATCGAGGCGCAGTCTGCAGTTATGCGTCAAAATTCCACTAGTTCCAACAGTGAATATAGGATTAGTTCCCATATTTGCTTCAAAACAATAAGCCGCACTATTTTGAATTGGTTTAATTTTTTTAATTTTCATCCATAATCTTTTACCCTTTTTAAACCAAATACTCCCATAATTCTTCCTGTTTAATTGATAAATCAAAACTGCATAGTTAGGCTCTTTGCCTAATCTGTTTTTTCTTTCATCTTTATAAATGCTTGTTGTTGTCCCTAAAGTTGCTGCCAGTATGTTTAAACTTTGAACCATTTTTGGTGAAGAAGTGTAAATCCTATTTCGATTTCCACCATCAGTTGCATAATGACCGCTTAAAACGGCCCTTCTAAATTCCTCGCCCATTGTAAATAATTTAGGCGCATAACGTTTGTTTCTTTCCTTGTTTTCAACAAAATCCTTACACAAACCCACTGCTGTTCTAGAACAAATCTTTAGAGTAACTAATTTGCTCTTTTTATCTGCTTTAACTACACCAGATGTCCCAAAATAATCTTTAGAAATCTTTTTCAACTTAACAATAACCTCTTTTTTGTAATAATTCTCTAAAGAAAATGCCACTGCAGTATCCCCATCTAATGAACCATCACCAGCATAACATCCAACAAAATAACCTAAATCCTTGTTTCCCCCCTCTCCTTTATAAATATTTAAAGAATAAGGAAGATACATACCAATTTTTAATTCCTTTCCTTTTAATATTAACTCTTTGCTTTTTGGCTTCGTCATAACAAAATTAAGGTGCTGTTCAGAAGTTTTTATTTCATGTCCATTCTCTAAAACAATCTTTATCATCCTTTGGTTATTAAATTTATTAAATCTTCCTTTTATAAATTTTCCATCACTATATATTTCATACTCCTCCTGTTTACTATTACCTTCATAAATATTTCTAATACTTGAATATTCCACTCTTCTACCTCTGGATGATTTTATTAAAACTTTCTCCTCTCCAGCTAAGGGACACATACTGCGGGCATCCTCCGGGTTCATATCGGAATTGATGAAGTTGGAATTATGGCTTATAATTCCATTCCTCAAAACGAAAAGATGGTTTTTAGAGACAACTGTCAAATCATATAAAATACGCTCTTCTTTAATTCTCTCAATTTTATTTATCGAAACTGCCTTAGTTTCTTTCTGGTGAGAAGAAATAAATAAGTAAGGATACTCATTTTTACTTTTTACCCGCACCAAGTCTTTTCCTTTATAAGCATAAAATTTGGATATCTTTTTTGCTTCTTCTATAGAAACTATTTTATCCCCCATACTTGGGTGTTTAGAATCTTTACATGGGTACGACAATAATCTTTCTTTTCTCTTAATTCTAAAACCAACCTTTTCTCTGAATAATCTTATATTCCTCTCACCGGTAATTACTAAGCGAAAGCCTTTTTTGCCTAATTTATTAATTTTTCCAATAATACCTATTTTTGCTAAGAGAATTAGAACATCATTCATTAAATCATTATTCGCAAAAGAGATAGATACAATATGATTTTTCCCCCTATTAAGAGTAAGAGATCCATCAGTATCAAAAAGTCCTCGTAGTAAAGCGCTTATTTCTTTTTCTTTTCTCCAAAAACAGATTTCTGGAATCCTTTTGGTGTAAGTATTACCCCCAAGGTTAATACTTCTCAAAAAGGAAACTAAGATGACGCTACTTACCGAAATCTCTTTACATATTTCAGACTTACCTGCTTTCCTAATCTCAGGCTTTAATCCAAAATTATTTTTAATAGTTTCTACGGTAAAATCTATTATTTCCTCATCGGCATTAGTTACTTTAACAGTACTCTTTCTAATACTACCATCTCCTAAAATAATACCCATAAGTTCCATTAAATCTTCATTCAAATCATCAGGAATTTTAACCTTTTCATTAAGGGTAGACTGAAATCTATTCTTATAATATTGAAACTTAGGAATTTTCTTAATTATTCTCTTAGGAACAAGTTTTTCAAATTTATTTCTTCCTAATCGGGCTAAATCATCCACCTTAAAGAACTGTTGATAATAATTATTTAAAACTAAACCATTTTCAAAAACAACCTCGTCTTTATATTGTAAAAGGTAATCATCTAAAGAAAGATCTTGTGCCATTTTCAAACCATCTTTCGTTAAAAATCTATGATTAAGGCTACAAATTATAGAAAACTCGTCTCCCTCAAGAATAATACTTTCATTAGATTTAACTTTTTTCTTAAAACTAATTTTCTCAAGTTTCCCAGTATTAGATAAAACTTTATCTTTCAATGATACATTCTTAATTTTTTTAACTCCTTTATCGGTAAAAATTTCGGTATTCTCATCCAGGCAAAAATAGGGAATACCATATTTGGCGGTTACCTCCCAGAGCAATTTGGCGTTGGAGTTCTCCCAATCAAAATTTTTGGTGATATTATAGGTTGGGATGGGGAAGGTATTGTGGACCAAAAATTGATCGGCGACAAAGTTTTCACTTTCAGTTGAAAAATCGTAAACCATCCCATTGGAAGATTTTGTTTTTTCTATCTTTTTAATCTTAAGAAACAAAAGATTATCATTTTCAATTTCTTTTAAAGCGGTGGGGATTTCGATTCCCAATTTTACCGCATAACTCACCCCTTCTTTCATTCTCTTTAAGGAAGTAGAGCTTTGATGAGAAATTCCAAATTTTTGGAAAATTCTGGTTTTAAAATTTCTATATTTTCTTCCTAAAGAATCATAAAAGTCGGGTTCTTTTTCCAATATTCTTTCAACAATTTTCTCTAAACCGCTCTCTTGTAACGGAATTTTAGAAATAGTATAAGAATCTTTTTTTTCTAATTCATTATCTCTCCAGATATTGATTCTCCAACGAGTTTTTCCCTCCCATTTGTATTCTGTAAGGGTATGAAATATCCCTAATTGTTTTAAAAGAGTCGAAACTCCATAAATCAATTCTCGCGAAATAGAATTTACCACAGTGTTTTGAGTTATCCACGCATCTCCTTTAAAATAAGCAGAAAGAAAAATTCTTTTCATTTCGGGAGAAAGTTCAAAAATAATTTGAGGAACCTTTTTCCCGACACCATTTTCAATTCTAAATATTTCTGTAATTATTCTCCTTAAAAGTTTTGAGTGAATTCTTATCTCGATCAAATTTCTTTCTTTAATTTCTCGAAGGCGAATAGGAATTTCTAGCCAAATTTTTTTAATTAAATGAGCCAAATAAGAAGCAGTTCTCTTCTCTTCCTTTAAATTAAAAGCTAAACTTATCCCTCCATATTTTTTATTTTTTTCTGCCGAACCTTCGGCACAATACCACCCTAGAAATTCTGCCAGTTCTTTTGTAATAGGAAGTTCATTTGAAATTTTAATTTTTGAACCAGTCAAACTTATTTTTGCTTTTGATAAATTAAATTTTTCAATTTTATCCCCTATCCAATTTAAGGGGAAAACTTTTACATGACCTGTAGAATTTTTGCAGGTTCTCTTTTGCCATAATCTTTTTCCATTTTCTTTGTAAGCCTCCCTGATATAAATGCCATCTGTTTTTCCTCTCTTTAAAAATTCTTCAGCTAAAGAAATTTTGGCAATTTTATTTTCTCCAGAAGGAATAATTTTTGGTGCAACCAAATAATCTCCCGCTTTTAAATTCGAAGCTTTGAAACTTTGAATTTCTCCATCTTTTAATACTAAAACTGAATGTGAGGGTGTCACTTTAATATTAAATCCGCCTACAGTAGAAATTCTCAAAAGATTGTTTATTGAGTGGCGAACCAAAAAATTAATTTTTTGCCAATCTATTTTCCCTTCTTTCAAACCTAAACATTGTAAATTTAAATCTCTAGCATCTAAAACTTGACAATTATTTTCTTTAAAATAGAAAGGTTTTCTTTTTTCCATTAAATTATCGGTGTATTCCCCGATTTTTATCAATTTAATTTTCCCCGAATTTTTAATTGGACAAAGACAATCAGCATCAACACTAAAGACTCTTCCTTTGCCGTCTCCTTCAGCCATCACTTCCAGAAATGCCCGATTAATGATATCCATTTCTTCCTGGAATTCCCGGTAGGTTTCCTTCCGGGGCTTCCCCCCGATAATAACCGGTTGTTTGGCAAAATAGGGAGGGGGGGTCAAATCTATAGTGATATTGGTAAAAGGGGTATTTCCAGTAATAAAGACCTTCCCCTTTCTTCGGGCAACAACTGTTTCATTTTTCGTATGGGGAGACCAGATAACTCCCTGATAATTTACCTTTTTCACCTTTTGAATATAGGTCTCTTGAATCTTGTCCAAATTTTTCCCGGCAACAATAGGAATAATAAAAGGAGATTTTAGTTTCATAATCTCTTCAATAGATTCCAAAATATATTCGTCAGTTTGAAATTTCTTTCTTACAACTTTGTGCTTGGGGGAAACTAACTGGTCCTGGATGCGATTTTTCAAGTTATACATAATACCTTTGTAGTATCTCTTAAAAACATTCGTTACTCTTTGGTTTTCTATTCTTTTGGTCTTTATATTGAAAGTTTTTATTATGCTTCCTTCTCTTATTTCGTTGTAACCTTGCCATCCTTCAGGAGTCAATATTTCAGTATCTTCGGAAATACATTGAAACCCTACCCGGGTGGGGACGTTGACATTGAAGATAAATTCCTGAATGGCCTGCCTTACCTGCTGAAAACTCAAGTTATCATATCGGATAAAAGGACTTAACAAAGTGTCAAAATTAGAATTATGAACAACTATATTATTTATCAAAAAATGATTATTTTTTGAGGTTATGTCGTATACATATTCATTATCATATTTGGCATCAGTAATTTTGACAACTCTAGAAGAGAATTTCGGAGATTCCTTAATTTTGAATCTGATATTTTGAAGTTTAATAGATTGGTCAAAAAGAGGAAGAAGTTCTCCCGGTATTCTAAACCTTATCACATAAGCATCTTTGTAATTCTCTTTGGCATTTTTCTCAAAAACATATCTTACGGTCGAATTTATACCTAAAATTTTCAAGACCTGTTTTAGTTGCATAAGCAAACTGTATCCTGTGGAATGAATCCTAATAATCCTTTCTCTATCAATATCTCCATCGCCATCTATTAGACCACTGATCAAATCGCCAATATTCTTTTTCTTTAGACTGAATAGGAATTGAGGTAAGTTTTTCCGATCACTTCCCGATTGTAGATTAAGGTGATTTCTTATAAATCTTCCCATACTTGTTGTCCCAAAAACTATATTAAATTCTCCATTTTCAAAATAGGGGATTTTTAATTTTTTTAAAATGTTTTCTATTTTTTTTCTCTCTTTGGTATTCCTTTTCTGAGAGACAATTGAGTAATCTCTAGTTTGGTGTCCCCAACAGCCTTCGGCAATCATAAAACCAATAAGATAGGCGAAATCATTTTGTAATTCTATCTTTTCAGTCAACTCCAGATTCGGATTAAAGGATAAAAGTTCCTCTCCCTTCTTGAGTTCATCGGCTCTTTTAATTGTCCTATCGGCTAAAACTACAGGATGAGAACGAGTCACTCTAAGAACATTTCCATCTTCCGTCTCTATTATCAACAATTCATCATCTTGGCTCTTTATCTTATGCCGTGAGATAGCATTTAATGGGACAAATCCATTCTCTGTAAGAACCTCTATTTTATCAAGTTGAAATAAAATTGGTTCAGTCAGCATTCTTGAGTCTAAATATTTTCTTTTATTTGCATCATCAATAGAATATCTTCTATAGACATCTTCGGTAAAGATTACTTCAGACCTATTTAATTCCCTTGCGTTGTGCTTATAGTCATTAAATAACATCTCCAGAGTGACAGTTTCTATATGACCGTTTCTTTTTATGGTAATTGGTGTTTGACTATCAAAAGAAAAAGCCTGGGCACCCGCGCTTTCCCCCTGAAGCGTATAGAAAAAATTGGCGATCTGTCCCAGGGCGCTGCGCAGGTGCTTGGCCGGCTTGCTTTCTACTTTGCCGGAAACTCCGCCAAAACCGCCCGCCAAAAGGTCAAAGAGGTCCCACCCCACGCAATAGGTAGAAAAAATACTCAAATCGTGGATGTGGAAATCTCCGTTGAGATGAGCCTCTCTAATCTCGGCGGGATAAATTTTATTTAACCAGTAAACTCCGGTAACCTCGGAAGAGAGATAATTATTTAATCCTTGCAGGGAAAAAGTCATATTGCTGTTTTCGTTAATTCGCCAGTCGTTTTTGCCCAGATATTGGTCAACCAGATCAAGGTGGGCGGCGGTGGTGATGGCTCTGAGCCTGGCGTGTTGCTCGCGATAGATAATATAGGCGCGCGCGGTTTTCCGATAGGGAGAGGAAAGCAGCACTTCTTCCACGATATCCTGAATCTCCTCCACGGTAGGAATTCTTGTTCCAATCAAACTGGATGCTAAACTTAAAACCTTCAAGGTTAATTTTTGCGCAGCATTTTTGTCAAATTCTCCGGTGGCGGCTCCCGCTTTCACAATAGCAATATTGATTTTTTCTGCCTCAAATTTTACTTTCCGCCCATCCCTTTTCTCGATTTTTTCAAACATTGCTTCTCTCCATTTATTTTGTGCGATAAATCGCACCGCTACGTTTCTTTGTATTTATTTGTAGCGGTGGCATTCATGCCACGTGTTTATTCGTGGTTGCTATTTTATTTATTTTCTTTGACTATATTCGGCTACTTTGCTATTGACTAAATCTTCAATCAAGGAAGAGTTTAATTCCCTCACTTTTAAGTTAAGAATTGCTTCTTCCACCTCTAAAGCAATTAATTCGGCAATATTTCCCGAGAGCCCCTTTTCCTCGATTAAGGTCTCAACAGTTTTTCTTCGCTCCCAGAGAAAGGTTTCATCCTTAGTCCCGTATTTAATACGGGACAGAAGAAAAGAGCCGCTTGAGCCGTCAGAACTCAATTCCTCTTTGAATTCTCCGGGGATAACGCCTTCCTTGAGCTTTCTAATTCTGGCTCGTTTCTCCCGGTAGAGAATATAGGCTTTGGCGGTTTTAGCGTGGCCGGTTTTAATCAGAACTCTCTCCACGATATCCTGAATTTCCTCGACCGTGGGAATTTTAGCGGTAAACTGTTTTTCCAGATAAAAGGTAACGCTGTCGGCGAGGTCTTCGGCTAAATATCGGTCCTCACCGCCGATAGATTTTGCCGCCTTAAAGATGGCTTCGGTAATCTTATTTTTATCAAAGGAAACCACCCTCCCATCCCTTTTTTTCACTTCATTCATATTTTATCCTAACCACGAATTACGCGAATTAATCGAATTAAAAATTTAAAATTTTATTCTTTTTTTATTACTCTTTAATAATTCGCGCAATTCGAGAAATTCGTGGTTGCTATTGTTTCTTCGTGGTTGCATTATTCTGTAGGTTTCTGCAGTTTTTTTTATTACTCTTTAATAATTCGCGCAATTCGAGAAATTCGTGGTTGCTATTGTTTCTTCGTGGTTGCATTATTCTGTAGGTTTCTGCAGTTTTTTTACCTCTTCGGTAAATTCGGCGGCATCTTTGAATTGGCGGTAAACTGAAGCAAAACGCACGTAGGCAACCTCATCGATTTTCTTCAATTCCTCAATCACGGACTCTCCAATCTCTTTAGAATTTATCTCTGAAGAGGACTCTATCCGCAATTGCCTGACTAATCGCTCAACGAAAGCCTTGATGGTCTCTGCGGGGATTGGTCTTTTTTCGCAAGCCTTCAATATTCCGGTTTCAAGTTTTTTGCGGCTGAAGGGTTCCCGGCGCCCATCGCGTTTTACCACCAAAAGATCTTTATCCTCGATCTCTTCATAGGTGGTGAAACGCCGCTTGCATTTTAAACATTCCCTTCTTCTACGGATAGCCAACCCATCTTCCGCTTCCCGGGAGTCAATCACCTTATCTTCCAGATTTCCACAAAAAGGGCATTTCATACATTATATTGTATCATATTCAATTATAAAACACAAGATATAGGATGTCAAATTGACCTAGTAGAGCGTTCTTCAAATAATGTTGTTATGGTTTGTCATTGCGAGCGACAGCGAAGCAATCTCATATCGTTATCCACAAAGGGATTGCGGAGCTTGTTCCGAGTGAAACGAGGAATCTCCGAGTTTGCTTCGGCTTCGCCTCGCAACCGTTTTCACTCCTCGCAATGACAGCATGGACTGCAATATTAATTTGGAAACCTTCTACTAGAACGGAGAACTACTGCAGGGAGTAGGGAGTTCGTTCGCTTTGCTCTCTGGGGAGTAGGGAGTAGTTATAATACCACTGCCCACTCCCTAATATCTACTCCCTAAATCCTCGGTGTCCTCTGTGGTGAATATTTTATCTGTCCAAAATTTCAAAGTTATTTCTTCGCAACCTGAAGGTTGCGACTACCGGTAGCCGCAGGATTTATCCTGCGTTATTTTCTTGACATCAAGAGATTTTTATCATAAACTACTGCTATGGTTAAAGCAATTGTTTGCGGGGTATCCGGGAGGATGGGAGGCCTTATTTCCCGGCTTATCCTCCGGGATAAAAATTTTTCTTTGGCGGGGGCGGTTGAGAAAGACGGCCATCCGGAAATAGGCAAAGAGATCGAGGGGGTCAGGGTAGTTTCTGACCTGGCCAGGATTGTGGAAAAGTGCCAGGTGGTGATTGACTTCACCGAAGCGGAGGCAACGATGGAGCATCTGGCTATTTGCCGCCGGGCGAAAACAGCAATGGTTATCGGCACTACCGGATTTAATCAGGAGCAGAGAGGCCGGATTAAAAGGATGTCCCGGGAGATACCAATCTTTATCTCTCCCAATATGAGTTTAGGTGTTAACCTTCTCTTTAAGTTAATCAAAGAGGCATCTTGGTATCTGAAGGATTACGAGGTGGAGATTGTGGAGACCCACCATAACCGGAAGAAAGATGCTCCCAGCGGCACCGCTAAAAAGATTGCGGAAATTATCGCTCTTGACCGGGAGAAAAATCCGGATAAAATAATTAAATACGGACGGTGCGGCTTAGCCGGGAAGAGAAACCCGGAAGAAATTGGAATCCATAGCCTTCGCTTAGCCAATGTGGTGGGAGAACATACCGTTATCTTTGCCAATCAGGGAGAAAGAATAGAATTGACGCATCAGGCGCATTCCCGGGAGATTTTTGCTCAGGGAGCCTTAAAAGCCGCATCTTTTATCGTTAAGCAGAAACCGGGTCTCTACAACATGGAAAACCTCCTCTAATCCAGTTGTAGAGAATTTCCTTTTAAAACATTTACCACGAAATCACGAAATAAAGAAGACACGAAAGAAAAAATAAATATTCACCACAGAGTCACGGAGACACAGAGTTCACCAAGAATTATAAATAAATTTTTTCTTGGAGTGCTTTGAGTCTTGGTGCCTTTGTGGTAAAATTTTATTTGTGGTTAAAGTGGTGATAGTTTTTCGTGCTTTTCGGTAACCGATCCCTTTGGGACAAGTTTTCGTGTTCTTGTTGGCAATCTTTGTAATTTATTGTTGAAAAATGAAAAAGATTCTCCTGGGAATAGGGATTTTAATATTTTCCCTTTCTCTTTGGTCCGGTTGCTGCAAAAAACTGCCTCAAAAAGTAAGTTTAAACGAAACTCAAATAGCAAAGGCGCTGGAAACCGGACGAAAAGGCAAAAACCTTAACCTCTTTGAATTTCAGAGAGAATGGCGTTCGGATTTGGGCTATGGAGTGGGTTCCTCTATTCTTTACACTCCTTTCCATCATTTGGCGCTTCTCTCCCGGAATGCTGAGATTCGCGGAATCAATCTTCCCCTTTCTTTAATCAGAAAAACTCTAAAAGAGAATTCGGAAATTTTTCATTTTGTCGTCACCATCTACGGGGATAGTCCTGGTTTTGCCAGAAATTGCATTGCTTCTCTTGAATACGAGAGCCAGGCAATCAAACCCATTTTTTCAAAAAATGACCAGTATGCTGATGTCAATCGGGAGCAGGGCAACGTCGCGGTTTGCGAATACAAATTCTCCTCAACCGGCATTAACCCAGATGCAAAAATAATCTTAATCGTTACCATCCCCAAAATGGAAGGAGAAGAAGAGGACCACATCCTTTCCTTCCCCTTCAACCTCTCTAAAATAAGATAATTTTTTCCTTAAGGATACACCCCCCCTTTTTTTTGCGGGGGAGGATTGAGAAGGGGGTCAATTGTGTGACCCTGAGGGGTCATATAACTTGTTGTATGGAATTTCAAAGTTCTCCCTCACCTAATTAATTTCCTCTCCCCAAGGGGAGAGGATGGAGGTGAGGGGGTTAATTTGGCCCTTGACAGACTTGAGTTTATTGAACTGGCAGAGTTCTTAGAAACTATTTTAGGGATGAAAGTTGATTTGGTCTCTAAGGGAGCAATTAAACCTAATAGATGGAAATATATAGAGAAGGACTTAATTTAATTGCATAGGAATTTCCTTTTTCTAACCACGAATTAACGCGAATTACTCTAATTCGTAAAATTCGATAAATTCGTGGTTTTATAACTTGTGTCTAAAAGAGACTGGAAATTATTTGTGAGGTCTCTAAAAATATACCGAAAAACATAAAAGCTCAGTATCAAAATGTATACTGGAAGGGCATCGCTGGACTCAGGAATAGAGTTATTCATGAGTACTTTGGTGTGGATTTTAAAATTATATGGCATATTATCAAAGAAGAACTTCCACCTCTAAAAAAGCAAATGGTTCAGATTTTAAAAAAGACCAAAAGATAAATCCCCGAACCCCGAGAAGTGGAATGTAAATGTAGTTGCAAAGCTTGCTTTGCCTGTGTAGCGGTCGGATTTATCCGACAGTAGTAATTGTAGTTGCCTGATTTATCAGGCTTTCTTGTTGTATGGAATTTCAAAATTGTAGCGGTGCGATTCATCGCACCAATAAGAACGTGGCATAAATGCCACCGCTACAGGTTCGCACCGAAGGTACGTTAATTTATTGTATGGAATTTCAAAGTTTCCCCCACCTATCTCCTCCCCCCTTGAGGGGGAGGATTGAGGTGAGGGGGCTAATTTATTGTATGGAATTTCAAAGTTCCCCCTCACCTAATTTCCTCTCCCCAAGGGGAGAGGATGGAGGTGAGGGGCTAAGTTCTTAGGTATTGACAAAGTGGATTCCATTATGTTATACTTATAGGAAGAAAGGAGGTATAACCAAAATGAGTACGACAAAAACTGCAATTTCCATTCAGGAATCTCTTTTTAGAGAAACAAAAGTTCTTGCCAATAAATTGCATGTGTCGCGCAGTGAATTATTTGCAAGGGCAATGAGAGATTTCATCCGTAAGCAACAGAACCGGCAACTTCTTCAGCAACTCAATATGGCTTATGATGACACACCCAATGCAGAAGAAAGAAAATGGCAGGGAAAGGTCAAAAACCGACAACGAAAACTTGTAGAGGGAGAATGGTAATCAATCAGGGGGATGTATTCTGGGTTGAATTGGGAAAACCATCCGGCTCTGCACCTGGCTATCGGCATCCGCACGTTGTCATTCAAAACAATCTTTTTAATCGTAGCCGTATCAATACAGTTGTTCTCTGTGCTCTGACATCCAACCTCAAGCGAGCAAAAGCCCCCGGCAATGTTTTACTCTCCAAAGGCGAAGCAAACCTACCCAAACACAGCGTTGTCAATATTTCTCAGATTGTTACAGTAGACAAGTTATCTCTGGTGAAAAAAATTGGAACATTATCCCCACAGCAATTGCAAAAGGTTCTCGCAGGCATCAACCTCCTGACCGAACCCCGGGAAGTGGAATAAAAAGTGAAAAGACGGAACTTATGAACAGCAACTTAATAATAGCTTGTGTGCATGTGCTGAATGGGCAACCTGCTTACCATCAAACTGAGGGACATATACTTTGCGAGAAATGCTTCAGACATTACAACAGTTATGGACACGATAAAAATGGGCATTGGAAAATTCCCAAAAAGGAGAACTTTACGGATTTGAGAACTGTTTGCAAGCCCTGTGTAGAACAAATAAGGAAGAAGAGTATTCAATAAGTTGTAGTGGCAAAGCTTGCTTTGCTGATGTAGCAGCAAAGCTTGTTTTGCGTGTAGAAAACTTATGAATAGAAGAAAACTGAACAAGGAAGAGATTGAATTTATTGCTAAATGCTTGAAAGGGGGTAAACCCCTGCCTGACAGTTACAGATATATGATTCCTTTTGAGACAAAAAAGGAATATGAATTCACCTATGCCGACAAAAAACGGGAAGAGGATATATTATCCGATACGATGCGTGTGCCTTTACAACCAGTAAAGACCTTTGGTAATAATAATGTAGAACCCGCAAGTAAAAACAATAATGGCTGGACGAATAGATTAATCTTTGGAGACAACTTACAGGTTCTTAAAGAACTGACTTATGACCGAAAAGTCAAAGGAAGAGTCCGACTAATTTACATCGACCCTCCCTTTGGCACCGGAGATATTTATGATGCTAAAGGGAATGCTCCGGCCTACTCGGCAAAACTTCAAGGAGCAAAATTTATTGAATTTTTGAGAGAAAGACTGATTTTTCTAAAAGAAATTTTAGCCAATGACGGAAGTATTTATGTCCGAACCGACTACCATTTTGGACATTACTTAAAAGCAGTGATGGATGAGATTTTTGAAAAGAATAATTTTAGGAATGAGATAGTTATTAATAGGTCAAAATATACAAAAACTGCCCCTCGAAGATTCTTAACAAAGACAGATTCTTTGTTCTTTTACACAAAATCAGAAAATTATCAATATCAAAATTTAAGAAAAGAGTTGCCCGAGGCTGAACAAATTTGGAGACCTTTCCTGCACTTGCCTGGAGAAAATAAAACAAACAGATACAGAATAATAGAAGGCAAGAAATTTTATCCTCCAAATGGAAGACATTGGGCATTCTCTCAAGAAAATTTAGATATTGCTTACAGAAAAGGGTTGGCAAGAATAAATCCAGAAACAGGAAAGCCTGAAATTAAGACAATAGATAAAGAAATTTCAAATAGTTGGACTGATATACCTGGCTATACAGCACGTCCTGGTGGCTACCCAACTGAAAACTCTGAGCAACTTTTGGAAAGAATTATCTCTGCTTCTTCTAATTCTGGCGACCTTGTTTTAGATGCTTTTGCTGGCTCTGGCACAACTGGAGCGGTAGCAGAAAAACTTGGTAGAAGATGGACAATGATTGACTGTGGCAAATTGGCAATTTACACAATGCAAAAGAGAATGCTTAATCTTAAAAAAGAGATTGGAAACAAAGGAAAACCATTAAGACCAAGACCTTTTACCCTTTTTAATGCCGGTCTTTATGACTATAAGATGATTAAAGAATTACCTTATGAGAAATATAGAGAATTTGTCCTGAAACTTTTTCAGTGTCGGGATGAGAAGCATACTATTGCGGGAATAGAATTAGATGGATATTTAGGAGCGGATAATGTTTTGGTCTTTAACTACCAGGAATATAAGAACAAAAATGTAGTTTTGGATAGAGGTTTTATAGATGACCTGCACAAAATTCTCGGTAATAAGGTTGGCTACAGATTTTTCATTATTGCTCCCGCCGCCTCAGTCGCTTTCCTTGAGGACTACATTGAAAAAGGAAAGACAAAATACTTTCTCTTAAGGATTCCCTACTCTATCATTGATGAACTTCATAAGAAGGGATTCACTCACATTAAACAACCGGTCAGCGAAATGGATGTGAATGCCACCGTTGACGCGGTTGGATTTGATTTTATCTGGGCTCCTGATGTGGAATGTGTTTATCTTATCCGTGACCGCAAAGGGCAACTAAAATTAAAAGAGAGCAATAAAGAAGTAGTTATTAAAATTAAGAAATTCAAAAGCAATATTCTATCAAAGAAGCCACAAAAGTTTGAGAATTTAGAAACCTTATCAATGATGATGGTGGACTATGATTATCAACCTGAAATCTTTGACCTTGATGAGGTTTTCTATGCTGAGGACTTGAAAAAGAACAATTACGAACTCAGTTTTGATTTGGACAAAATAAAAGACCAAATAATGCTCATCTACATTGACATCTTCGGCAATGAAAAAAGGGAAGTGAAAAAATTAGGAGATTTTAAGAAGTAATCTATGTTTACGCGAATAGATTTACTACCACAATACGATGCAAAAGAATCAAGTAAATATCAGGAGCGATGGGATAATTCTGCTGGTCAATGTCTTCGAGATAAAATTCTTAAGATGATCAAAAATGGAGCCGGAGAGCACTTTCTACAATGGGACTCTGAACAAGGAAAACTAGAATTTTTAGAGGATGCGTGTGACTTGAGAGGAATAAACTTTTGGAAAGAAGACATAACTTTTCCTATAAGCGATAATTTTAAAGGAATAGATTTTTCTTATGCCCAATTCTATCATTCAAAATTTAGAAATGCTACCTTTTTGAGTACTACCTTTAATTTTACAAGGTTGTATAACTTTGAGTTTGTTAACTGTGTTTTTTCATTTACTAGTTTTTATGGTGCTACTTTAGAAAAAGTTAGGTTTATAAATTGTGATTTCATTGAGCATAACAGTATGACTAATTGCAACTTTAGCGAATCAAAATGCGAAAATTGCTTTTTTCCTACGAGATTATTTTTTGACTGTAGATTTGATGAAACAACAGCTGTAGATACCCCAATAGACAAACCTTCATCTACAGTGAAGACAAGACTTAATAAAACTGATCTTGCAGAGATATACAGTGGAATTAAAGAAAGTTATGCTGCAGGTGCTATCTTTGAGAAATCCAGACAATATTTTCTCAAACAAAAACGATGTATTACACGCCACAATGCAAAGAATTTATGGGAGAAAATTGGAGGCTATTTCCTTGAATTGATTGCAGGTTACGGCACCAAACCAATTCGAGTTTTAATAACTATGTTGGTGGTATTCGTTTCTTATTCTTTATTTTTTATTCATAAATTGGGAATTAGTAAAGGACTTATGTTGAGTGCAGGAGCTTTTTTCACTTTTGGTGCCAATACTAATTATTTGCAAACCCTGTATTTCTGCTTTAAAGTTCTCTATATAGCTGAAGCTTTTAGTGGGATATCACTGATAGCACTGTTTATTACTGTTCTGGCTAAGAATTGGTTTGAAGAGAAATAAAGTTATGCAAGATAGACAAACTTTTAAAAATCAGGATTTGGTGCTTAAGGTTTCGGCAAATGTTGACCCAGAGAAATTTGATATAAATAAGTATGAACCATTTATTGATGCTCTTTGCGGAGAAAGGGAATTTCAGAAAGAGGCAATAAGGATTACTCTTCGGTATTTACTCGGTGGAGAATATAGAGATTTACGCCAACTGGCTAAAGAGAATTATCAACAAAATCTTGTGCTTCAGGAGAAATACTCTTCTTTAGAGGATTTTTACAAGCATCTCCAATTACCTGATAAACTTTCCTGCACCATTGATTTAGCTACCGCAACCGGAAAAAGTTATGTCCTTTACGGAATTGCCCAGATTATGCTTGCCGAAGGAGCGGTAGACCAGGTTTTAGTTCTCTGTCCTTCTAATACCATAGAAGATGGTCTTACTGAGAAATTCCGAGCACTCAGTGGCAATAAGATTTTGAAGGACCTACTTCCTGAAGATTCAAAAATTCTGAACCCCAGGATTATCCCTGCCAGTCAAACAATAAAAAAGGGAGACATTTGCATAGAAAATATCCATGCTACTTATGAACGAACCAAATCCTCTATTGAGGATAGTTTATCAGGTAAGGGAGAAAGAACACTGGTTTTAAATGATGAGGTCCACCATATGGCTAACCCACCGGCTCGGGATATGGCATTAAAAAAGTGGAAAGAGTTTTTATTAAACTCTGAATATGACTTCAAATATATTGTGGGGGACTCCGGAACCTGCTATGTGGATAATGACTATTTTACCGATGTTATTTATCGTTTTTCTTTAAGGGAAGCAATAGAAAAAAGATTCGCGAAGACGATTGATTATGTAGCAGAGGACATTTCTCATTCTAAGGAAGAGAAGTTTCAGAAAATTTATGATAACCATATTCAGAATAAGACGATTAGATATCGCCTTATTAAACCTCTTACTATTTTGGTTACCAGGGATATTGCCGCTTGCAAAAGGTTAAGAGAAGATTTGGTCAATTTTTTGGTAGATAAGGAAAAGGTAAGTCGGGAAGCGGCCGAGGCAAAGATTTTAATCGTTACTTCAGCCAATGAGCATAAGAAAAATATACCAAAATTAAAGGAAGTAGATGATAGGTATAATCCTATTGAATGGATTACATCGGTGAGCATGCTCTCAGAAGGGTGGGATGTTCAGAATATCTGCCAGATAGTTCCTCATGAGGAAAGAGCATTCAACTCCAGACTTTTAATTGCTCAGGTGTTGGGAAGAGGTTTGCGAATTCCTCCGGAATATAAAGGAGAGCAACCAATCGTTACTGTCTTCAATCATGATAAGTGGTCAAGTGGCATTAGACATTTGGTAAACGAAGTCCTTGAAATAGAAAAAAGGATAAAAAGTTATCCTATAGCCAAAAAGAAAAACTACAATTTTATACTTCACAATATAGATTATGAAAAGTCCGAAAAGACAGTAGAAACTCCTACAGGACAATATGGTTTTAGCAAGGGTTTTATTAGTTTTAGCAATCAACCTCATATAGAAGAGAGTGAAACCGTTTATGAACGAGCAGTGACGGAAAAAAGAGGCCCCAAGAAAACCTTGATAGAGCATAAAACCTATACGATAGAAGAGGTGGCAACGGATGTATTGAATAGATTGAAGGTCTATGATATGGAAGAGGGGACTTCATATAGGAAAGAGTATCCGTTTGAAAAAATCGTGGCAATTATTAAAAAATCCCTTGTAAAAATAGGCGACAAGAGTAATGCGGTTAGACAGGATAACAGACAAAAAGTTCTTCAAGGGTTTGGGGTGATTAGAAGAAAAAAGAGCAAAAGTTTAAGGCATAAGATTGAAGCAACGAACCTTGTCAAAAAGAAAACAGAGGATATGGAGAAGAGAGCCATCGGTATCGGAATATTAAGAAGAGATGGGGCTATATTCTTTGATGATTTATCCCTTAAAGAAGGCGAGGAAGATGATAAGAAATTATTAAGAGAACTTTTAGAGGATGAGACCCTTCCCGTATATGCACTTCAAAAAGTAGAGAATACCTTTAATTTTAAGACCCCTCTCAATCTTATTTTTGCTTCCTATAAGCCAGAAAGGGACTTCATAAAAAAGTTGGTCAAAGAGGAAAATGCTAAAATAGTTGATAGTTGGATTAAATCACCAGATATAGGGTTTTATAGCGTAGAATATTCCTGGAGAAAAGGAGAGCATCCGAAACAGGGGAGTTTCAATCCTGATTTTTTCATTAAGATTGGTAATGATATTCTGGTCATTGAGATTAAATCGGATGATGACCTGTGCGATGAGAATAAAGCAAAGTTGAAACATGCTCAAGAACATTTTGAGAGATTAAACAACCTTCGCCAAAAGCAAAAGTATTATTTTAAATTTCTTTCTCCTGAAAGTTATGATTCCTTCTTCCAATATTTGAGGAAAGGAAAATATCAAGAATTTGTTTCGGAAATTGAAGCGAAACTGGAGGAAAAACCATAACTCAGGGGTTAGAAATTTTAAAATGAGAGACCGAAATGAGCAAATACAAATGTAAAAATTGTGGATATGGGGGGAAGGGGTTTATATTTCAGTTTACCGACTATGCTTATTGCCTTGCGAGCAATGGGGGAGAGCCCGAATATATTGGTGAATCTCCGGAATGGGTGAAGAAGAAAGCGGTTGGTGAGGCAGAGATTGGTGAGCCAGTTGGTTGCCCAAAATGTTGCGCCTGGGGAACTCATAACTTTGAGATAGTTGAATAGGAGTTTAATTTCTATTTAAAGGGATTTAAGTATTTGTTTATTATGCGGAAAGTGGCTTGTATTCAAAAATAATACTCTGCAAAAGCTTTAATTCAAATGCATAGGAATTTCCTTTTTTGGCGAACCTGAAAGGTTCGCACTACGTAGAACT
>Ga0210056_1000627_pt1 | contig 29764 bp, 15 predicted proteins | sample CryGeyCG2014_080_2_FD_183965 | JGI IMG/M metagenome (GOLD analysis project Ga0210056, IMG submission 183965) | Groundwater microbial communities from aquifer - Crystal Geyser CG07_land_8/20/14_0.80 (SPAdes) (version 2) | ecosystem: Environmental > Aquatic > Deep subsurface > Groundwater | place...
CTAGTGCATTGTAACATTAATTCCTGATACTCTGGTAATGTCTGTCAAGTTTATTACGAGCCTTGTTCTTTGTAAACTGCCAGGAGACAGTTGCCTTCTTGCGATTGCGCTGACCAGCCCAGGCATATACTTCTTTAGCCAGGGCTTCGGTGTTTCCTATGCGTCTGTCAAGACATTGCTTTGAAAGGGCAGATAGTTCAATCTCGGCCATATTCAACCAGCTGGCCTTCTTGGGCGTATAAATCATTTGGAAGCGCTGCGACAAACGGAATGCTTTTTCAGGAGAAAAGGTCTCATAGAACGAAGAAGGGTTGTGCGTATTAAGATTATCTTGGACTAAAACAATCTTCTCCGCCTTTCGATACGTTTGCTCAACCTTCTTCATAAATTTGGCATAATCTTTCTTGGTCCTTCGTTCTTTGACTTCAATGATGCGCCTGCCGGCTAAAGGTTCAAAGGCTATCATTATGCAGCAGGTTCCGTTCCGCTTGTAATAACTATCCTGGCGTTTCACCTGCCCAGGCTTCATGGGAATCGGCATTACAACATCGCCTATCAACTGACAGGGGCGCTCGTCAAGACAGATTTGTGGTCTTTGAGGATCATAGGGCTGCTCATAGACATCCAGAACCTCTTCCATATGCCAGATAAACTCTGCTGTAATCTGGCCTATGCACCACTCTTTCTTTAGGTGAGGCTTAAGTTCGTTTTTTTTAAAACCCTCTTAACAGTCTGGTGTGAAATGCTGTCAACCATGTCTAATTCAACTACTCTATCAGCTATCAGGCGCAGTGTCCAACGGTTTCTGCCTTCCGGGGGCTTTGAACAAGCTATGGCGGTAATTTTAGCCTTCTGGCGTCCGCTGAACTTTATGGGCGCTCCAGGCCGCGGCTGTTCATTGACTGCTGTTTCCAGCCCTCCAAGCAGATATCTGGAACGGACTGTTTTAACTGTATTGCGGGCAACATCCAAGGATTCCATTATCTGCAGATCGGTTTTTCCTTCATCAGTCAGTAATAATATCCGGCAGCGCGTTATCTTTCTGGCTTTTTCGCTGCCTTTGCTTATGAGTTGTTGTAATGCTTCTCGCTCCTTTGGTTTTAACTTAACTTGATTCTTTATCTTCATGATATTCCACCTCCTTTAGGAGATAGTATATCATAAAAATCGTAATTTGTCAAGAATTTATGTTACAGAGCACTAGTTATGGTTCCTTTTACAGGTTCTATATAATTAGGTTTTAACCCGTAGATATCTACCTGGTTTATAGGATTATTCAAAGCATAGATATATTTATTTATCGTCAAAGGTTCTATTATTTCTTCCTTAACAGGATCTCTTGTAGTAAATCTTCCTACCTCTGGGTCATACCATCTTGCGAAGAAAAAATACAACCCAAAATCTTCCTCATATTCTTTTCCTGTGAACCTTGTGTTATGCCCAGGATCATGAGTTACGTTCCAGCACTTGCCGAATGGCTCGTAGTAATATGCATTTACAATATTGCCGTAATTGTCAAGTAGGTAGGTGGTGGAACCAAGGCCGTCGTGCAGGAAATAAAAGGTTTGCTTTATTCCTGAAGGCAGATAGCGTATCTTGCCCAGTATCTCCCCTGCTCCATTTAGGTATTCATTGGTAATATTCCCGCTGTTATCTGTTTCCAAAATTTCACTCATTCCATCCCACAGGTAGTTAATCGTCGTAAGTCGTACGTCGTACGTCGAACGTATACGACGACCGTCTCCATCATAGGCAAACCTGGCAATTGTAGTTCCAGATTGTTTCACCTCTGTTAATTGGTTCCTGAAATCCCAGGAGTAGGTGAAATTACCTTTGGTTGACAGGTTTCCGTTATTGTCATAGGTGTAGCTTACAGCATTGGCAGTTCCCAATTCATTTGCGTCGTTATATGAATAATCATCTATCTCTGCATCCTTATCCTTGTAATACGTCCTATTGCCAACAGGGTCATAAGTATATTCCTGTGCTCCCCTCTTTGGGGTGCTTACACCCGTGAGCTGATATAGATTGTCGTAGGTGTATGAAGTAATGCCCATATTCGTTGTCATGCTTGTTCTGTTGCCTGCATTGTCATATGTGTAATCGTAATGGTCAAAGAGAACGCTAAACTTGTTGTAATGTTTTATGCTTAATAGTCTATAATTATTCTGGTTGTATTCATAGGTGGTATACACCCCGTTTGGATAGGTCATTTTGGTCCTGTTACCCAGCTTGTCATATTCATAGCTGACAGTGCCGAAGCTAGGTTGTGTGATTGAAACCAGCCTGCCCGCATCATCATAAACGTAGTTAGTTGTCCCTTTCGGCGTTATCATACTTGTCCTGTTGCCTGCGGCGTCATAGCCGTATTCAATAACTGCCGGCTGGCCATTGACAATCTGTGGATATGTAATTTTTACAAGCCGGTTTAAATCATCATAATCATAGCTGGTTACGCCCTGCGCATCCGTCATTGTCTTGCGGTTACCGAACTTGTCATAGGTATATGAGACAATCCCGTCAGAAAGCAAGCGGTTGACTTCGTCATAAGTATAGCTGGTAATATGCCCGTTGCCGTCTGTCATGCTTGCGCGATTGCCGACCGCATCATAGGTGTAATTTACGGTCTTGTTTTCAGCATCCTTTGTCTGCGTAAGGCGATTGAGAGAATCATATGTATATTCTGTCCTATGCCCGTTTGCGTCAACCATTGCGGTACGGTTACCGTTAGGATCATATTCGTATGATGTGGTATGGCCTGACGGATCCGTAACAGATACTAACTGGTCATTGCTATCATAGGAATAATATGTAGTATAGCCGTTTGCGTCGGTTATGCTTGTGCGGTTGCCGTTCTGGTCATAGGTATAGCTTACGGACGTGCCGTCCGGATAGGAGGTCGCTGTCAGCCTGTCCGCATCGTCCCAGGTATATCCGGTGACTTTGCCGTAGGCATCGGTCTTGCTTGTGCATCTGCCGAGTGTATCATAGGCGTATTGAGTGGCATTACCGAGAGGGTCAGTAACACTTGCAAGGTTTCCATACTGGTCATAAGAAAAGGTGGTGGTTTTACCTCTTGGGTCAGTCATTGAAAGGCGCTGCCCATATCCGTCATAAGTATAGGAAGTAGCGTTGCCGAGAAGGTCTGTTGTCCTTAAAAGGTTCCCGTTCCCGTCATATTCATTATTAACAATCTGGCGCTCCAAGGCATCAAATATCTTGATAACATTGCTGAAGGTAGCTTCATACTCAAATGAAGTCAGGTTGTTATAGGCGTCCTTGATGCTTAAGCAGTTCCCTTTTGGATCATATGTATAATCGGTTGGATGCGCGTTTGCATCCGTTGTTCTTGTTTTTGCCAGATAGAAAGCGTCCCAAACATAAGGCTCGTTGTTGTTATAGGCGTCTGTAACGTCTGTCAGGAAACCTTCATTAGAATAGCTATGTATGGTTTGCTTGTCATTTGCGTCCGTAAGTGTAGTCCTGATGGGATTTGTTCCGTAGCTAATTTTTATCTGTGACCTTTCCAACGCATCTTTTCCCTCTACTACCCTTCCGAAACTGTCATAAACAAAGGAATTGTTCGTATATCCCTTTGGGGAACGTGGATCATTTTTGACTGTTAAGTTGTGCTGTTTGTCATACGAATACTGGGCTGTGTATTCCGACCCAAAAACATAAGATAGATCGCCTTTATCATCATACTGGTAGTAAGTAACACGACCCGCGAAATCAGTCAGAGAGTATAATTTACCATCAGAATAGTCAAGAGTAATTAATCTGCCCGCTGAATCGGTTATAGACGTTAATAGGTCGTTGGCATTATACCCGAATAGGACCTGATTGTTGTTGCGGTCTGCTATTCTTGAAAGCCTGCCCTGAACGGTATAGTAGTACTGTGTGCCGTCGTTTCCTCTCTGGGTGTAGCTTGAATCTGCGTTTTTGGTAAGCGTAAAAAAGATTCCTGCTGGTAACTTATATGAACCATCGGGATTTTTAACATATCTGTATATAGAACCGTCTCCGCAATAATACAGGACGTCACTGTTTGCATCATTCTTAAGATAAATATTATATGAATAGGTCCACTTTGGACCAAGTGTTCCGCTGTAATCAGAAAGGCTGTTATAGGTGCGTGAGAACTGAATAGGAATACGGCCTGGGATATGAAGGTCCTGCACTGTGCTGATAATGTTACCAGAGTAGCTGCTTATCGGGTCATGAGGCTTTCCCTCAACAGGATTATTGCCGCTTAAATTCTCGCGGCCTTGTGTAGTCTTCAATCCTAAAACATCTACGGTTGCGTAGCCACCGTTAGTTAATACTTGAACAGTGTTTATTCCAGCAGTAGCGCCGGTAGTAAGAATAGCGTATGCTCTTCCCCAGATATCTGTCTCCGTAGATACAGGAGAAACTGAACCACCTCCAGCAACTACTTCGAATCTAACCGTAACACCAGAAACAGGTACATCGGAATAATCAGTAACTATAGCGACAATCTGCGAGGTATTTCCAACCTTTATAGTTGGTTTTGAAGCCATTGCATTTATATGATAATTTTGTGAATGATATTTAATAGTAAGAAAGTGGGAAGCAATATCCGGATATTTTTCATAATAGCCAGTCGCAATAATATTTGCCTCGTTATCAACAGCTACTCCTAATAAACTCTCATTCATACCCCCGTCATATCTTCTTGTAGACAAAAGATTTCCGTCAGGCGCATATTTGAGAATGAAGAAATCCCGATATCCACTAGAAGAAAAGTTTCCAACAACTATATTACCTACAATGTCTTCAGCTACATCTTTAGTTACCAAACTATAGCCTTCTGTGTGTTGGACCCACTGAATAATCCCATCCGGATCATATTTTATTATTTGGTAGCCTCCTATAACAATAATATTGTTGTTATAGTCGGTTGCTACTCCACCTGTTATATAGCTTGCAGGATAACCGCCATTATAACTGTAAATTCTTATCCACTTCTCATTTCCATAGGAATCATATTTTATAGTACGATGCTTATCATTCTCGACAGAATAACCAGAATGATGGCTAGTAGTAATCACATCCCCTAATTTATCTGTAGCCACACCAAAGCCTTCTTCTCCCCATCCTTCTCCGCTATCATATAACTTAAACCATAAAATATTTCCTATTTCGTCATATTTTATAGTAAGACAATTATCCCTTCCTTCATTATCACAAGAACCGTTAACAATGATATTTCCTGTATCGTCTGTGGCTATACCGCTAACTTCAGCTTCATTGCAGTAATATCTTCTTTCCCATAAGTAATTCCCCCCTGAGTCATATTTTAGAATAAAAAAACACTCTCCAGATTCCCATTCAGCAGTTGAAGCAATTATAATATTTCCAGTACTATCAATAGCCACTTTAGGCTCATATAACCACTCCCCACTATAATATTTCTTATCCCATACAATATCACCATTAGGGGCATATTTGATTATATAAATATCATCTTTTTCAGGCCAATTCCTCCAGGACTCACCAACTATCACAATATTTCGTGAGGGATCTGTAGCTACATCACAAGCATAGTCGGCGATTCCACCAGAATATGTCTTAATCCAGAGAATATCGTTCTCTGCAAAAGAATTCGGAGAAGAAAACAAATTTAAAACTAAAATCATTGATAAAAAAATAAAAGGAATTTTAAACTTAGTTTTCATATTTATTCCCTATTTTAGTTTTCGAAATAATTTTTCAATGGCTTGCATAATTTCCATTTGCGATTCTTTTCTTTCTTCTTGACTTAATAAAATTTCTAGCGATGGAATCGCTCGAGTATCTCCTAGCTCCGCCAGAGCAAGTGCTGCACTCCTTTGGGTATATTGATTCTCGTCTTTAAGCGCAGCAACCAATGGCTCTGCTGCTTTTAAATCTTTTATCCATCCGAGGGCCCGTGCTGCCCTACTTCTAACCCCTGGCTCTTTATCTCTTAAAACGGTAATGAGAGGTTCCACAGTAATGGTATCTCCTATTTTTCCCAGAGCATCTACTGCAAACATCCTGACCCATTTATCGTCATCTTTCAATGCAGCAATCAAAGACCTGACAGCCTTAGGATTTCTTATTTTTCCTAAAGCTCTTGCAGCAAACATTCTGACGCGTGGGTGTTCATCCTTTATAGCAGAAATCAAAGGATCAACTATTTCTGATCCTCTCATTTCTCCTAAAGTCCTAACCGCATGCATTCTAACAAACCAGTTTTCATTTTTAAGTCCTTTTCTTAATTCTAGGATGTAAGTATCTTGAGCCTGGATAGTGTTAACTACAAAAAATACAAACATTAAAAGCAATATCATCAATAAGAAATTTAGATTAATTTTTTTCTTCATTTTGATTAGCCCTGTATTAGGTGATTTAGAAACTATCATTCATTTTTTATAAGGCTTCTTTCTCAGACTATTTCTAGAGGATTTTTATTCATACAATAAGCAGTAAGAAAAAATTAAAATATGTAATTATAAAACAACGATTTTCGCTTCCCCTTAAAAAAGGCGCTCGTCCGCCACTAATACTTTGGCGGATTCAGCGCCTTGTGTTTATTACATTAATCCCGCTATTCTTCCTGCCCCAGACATCCGTTGAATAAAGATATGCCAGGACATCTGAGAAAGAATAGATCCGTGCTTTTTCTCTTTTAAAAAACATAAAACCTCTTGGGCATTTACAATTTTAGCCCTGTTTGGCGCTCCTTTCTTTGAATTACCCCGCGGCAAGCCGCGGGGAGTTAAATCATAATTTTGATAAAACAGTTGAAAATTAAAGGTTGAAAGTTAAAGGTTGAAAACTAAAGGATTGTAGGAAGAGAAATCGGCAGAGATTTTTGTGGGTTAGGAAGATGAGTAAATGGGGAAGCTAAAGAAGTTATTGAATTTTGTATAATTCGTTAACATTTTTTTAGTGTCATTGCGGGCAGAACCCGTGGCAATCTAAACATGAGATTGCTTCGTCGCTCCGTTCCTCGCAACGACGGATTGTCCCAAAGTGATCCCCCAAAGGGATCCCCTTGGGGCCTTTGGGACTTCGCTATCGCTCGCAAAGACATTTGTAAAGCTATTTTGCAAAATTGTAGTAGATATATCTGTATTATAACCTGAAACCGCTGGTTTGTCAAGAAAAAAGCTATCTCTCGATCCCAGAGGCGAAGAGAAAATAACCCTCCTCAGAACAGCTGGCCTATGCTGAAGTGGGGTTCCCAGCGGTCTGCCGCTATATAGTTTCCCGCGGAGCTAAACCTGTACCCGAAATCAAAGCGGATGGTCCCGACCGGCGTGTTTATCCGTATGCCGAATCCGGCGCTCTTCTTAAGCGTGTTCAGATTGATCTCCGTGTCCTTCCACAGGTTTCCCATGTCAAAGAAAACGATGCCTTTAAGAAGGCCCTCTGTTCCGGGTATGGGAAACCTTATTTCGGTATTGGTGTACAGAAGCGATTTGCCTCCGGTGGCATCCTGCGGCAGGCATCTTTCCGGATAACCGCGGATGGTGTCGGCTCCGCCCCCGTAGAATTTTTCATACACCGGCACGTCCGCCGAAGCGCCGAACGAGTCGATAATACCGGCCCTCATGTGGAACGCGAGCACCAGCCACTTGAGCCCGAAAAGCTTTGAATAAGTGCTGAAATCCATCGTCGGGCTGTGGAAATTGTTGCCTCCGCCCAGGATCCCTCCTGCCAGCCGCTCTGAAATATTGAGATAAATGCCCTGGGTCGCATCAAAAATATTATCCCTGGTATCCCTTACGTAGGAAAATGCCATGCTGGAGGTCACGTTTGTCCCCGCCTGGTCTTTCACGTCCTGGGACGCTGAATCGCCGACATTATAAACCTCAACGTTCTCGTATTTATACTGCATGTAGATCTTGTCATAATCCGTTATCAGCCTGCCGACTTTTAACGCCCCTCCTACCCTTTTCTCCGTATAGTAATATTCTGTCCTTTCCCTGATAGTGTGGAAAATATCCACGCCGATCGAGGTGGGCGTGTCCAGGAACCAGGGCTCGGTAAAACTGGCCTCTATATTCTGCTTCTGAGCCCCGAACTCCCATTTAAGGCTGAGGAACTGCCCGAGGCCCAGGAAATTGTTCTGGCTGTATTCGAGGTAGCCCAGCAGGCCGTCCAGAGAATTATACCCGGCGCCGAAACTCACCATGCCGGTCCTTTTTTCCTTCACCGTTACCACCAGGAGCATCTTGCCCTTTTCAGAACCGGGCTCGGTGGAAATGTCCACCTCCTCGAAAAATCCAAGGTTGTAGATCTTCTGGCGGCTCCTTATTATTTTCTGCGTGTTGAAAACCTCGCCTTCCCTGACGGTAAGCTCCCTGCGCACAACCTTGTCTTTCGTTATGGCATTGCCGGTTATCTTTATCTTCTCGATGTAAACGAGCTCCTCTTCCTGGATGTCCACGATAATGGATATTATCCCGCTTTCTTCCTGGATGTCCGTAAGGGGAACTATCCTGCAGAGTATGTAGCCTTTCTCCGCGTATTTACCCTGCAAGTTCCTCATGTCCTCGATGAATTTTGACTGGTTGAATATGACCTTCTCTTTGGTTGACAGCGAATCCCTTACTTCTTTTTCCGTAAAAATGGAATTGCCCTTTATCTGTATCCTGTCAACCTTGATGCGCGTTCCCTCGTGGAGCTTTATGTCTATCACGAATTTTTCTTTCGCTTTTTCTTTTTCCGGGTAAGCGGCAGACGGAGCCCTGTATGCCGCGTCAGGCGGGTCGATGCCTATCAGTATATATCCTTCGCTCCTGTAGAAATCCGCCAGTTTGTCTATATCCTCTTCGAGTTTCCTTTCGCTGTACCACTTGCCCGGCTTTACCTGCATTTTCGCGAGCAGCTGCTTAGAATTATACGCCCTGTTGCCTAAAAAGTTCATCTCATCAATCTTGACCCTCCTGCCTTCCTTGATGGTGAATTTAATATTCGCGGCATCCTTCTTGGTCTCTATCTCGTGGGTCACGGCCGTGAACGGGAATCCCCTTTCTTCGTAGATATCCAGTATTTTCCTTTCGTTCTGTTTCAGCCTTACCTCATCGCAGGCGCACGTATCGCCCTTTTTGATGTCAAGGGCGTCTTTGAGCGTGCTTTCCCACACGGACTTCCTTCCCTCAAATTTTATTTCGCCAACATCGGGTTTTTCCTTCAGGCTGAAGATCAATTTAAGCCCGTCTTCGAATTCCTCGACTTCTACCGAAGCGTCAAGGAAATATCCCATTTTATATATGGATCTCAGGTCTTCGCGCAGCCTGGAGGATGAAAAATCATCGCCCGGCCTCATGCCGATGGCTTCCAGTACAGGCGTGTCGGGAATATTTATATTACCCTTCACCTCAATCTTCCTGATTATGGTGGTCTGGGCGAAAGCGCAGGCCGTGCAGAAAAAGCCTGCTAAAAAAATAAGAACGGCGGTTCTTCTCAACATATCCCCTTTTATGTCATTGTGTAGCAATCCAAATACAAGATTGCTTCGCTATCGCTCGCAATGACATACCTATATAGGAAATTTATTATATCCAGATTTGCGTTTTTGTCAATTAATTCGCCATTAAAGCCGGAAGCTTGCCTCTAAGAAAAGCTCATATTCGGTTTTAAGCGGATCGTCCTTGGGCCGGTAGTTGAACCTTGTTTTCACGTTCCCGATAATAGTATATTCCACTCCCCACTCGCTTGTCAGGACACCGCCTTTTTCCAGTATAGCTTTATAATCCACGTAAAGGTTGTTAACAATGTATTTCCCTATCTCGACGCTTGAGCCTTCAAACGGGGTCAGAAGGGTAATGGACCCGCTCTCGGATGAAGTGGCCATGGCGATGTTTTTCAGCATCTCGCTCTTTATCCTGAAAACATCAACGCGCAGGGCCCTGCGGACAGCGGAAGAAATGGGTTTTGTGATATACTGCGCTTCTATGCCTCCGGTCAGCATGCCCAGAGCCTCCTTTTTAAGGAGTTCCCTGAACTGGTCCTCTGTGATCGCGCCCTGATCGCTCTGGTAGAAATCCGGGTTCAGCAGAGCAAGCATCTCAGCCCTGCTCACAGGCGGTTCGCTTGTAAGCACCGGCTCTATCTTCCCCATCTCGCCCTTGAATTCAAGCGTCAGCTTTTTGCCGCCAACCCTGGCAGTGCCTTTGGCGTCAAGATACCCTTTTATCACGGATACCCCGTCCTCGTTCACCGTGGCTGCCTCGTAAGAGGAGCCTTTAACGACCTGGAATTCGGCGTTCATGTAGGTGAACCTGCCCCTTTCCGCTTCCCCCCTGCCTTTCGCGAAAATCGAGGTGCCGTCCCACCTGAACACGAAACCGGAGTCTCTTGCTATCTCCACCTCGACAAAATCGTTGTAGTACCTGTTGTTGCTTTTGAAAACCATTTCAACATCCCATTTCAGGAACGAAAGGAAATCAAGGCCGCCGCCTCCCTGCTTGGCGCCGGGAATGTCCGTGAACGCCATGTTCATTATGTTAACCTTGCCTTTCGCGAGGGCTGAATCAGCGCTGCCTTCTATATCCAGGAGGATCGCGATCTCGCCGGCGGCGAAATTCGGGAGGCTCACCCTCATAGGTATCCTATAGTCGTTCTTCACGTGTATGCTGAGTTTCACAGGCACCCACTTGCTGTACTCTATGTCTCCGTTAAAGAAAAGCGTTGTGCCGCCCGTGAACACGCTTGAATCAAGCTTCATTAATCCGGTCTCGAAATCTACGACAGCTCGTATATCACTGACAGGGTCCTTCACTCCTACGAACGCCAGCTCGCCGTTGTAAAACTTTGCCGACCCTGAGTATGCCGGATCGCCCATATCCCCGGCTATATTCAGATCAACGTCTATCTGCCCGGAAGCATTGGTCAGGTCACCCGGAAAGAAGATCGCGAGGTTGCTCATTTTCTCAACATAGCGGATGTTAAGGTCCATCACCTGGTCTGAAAGCGATATAATGCCGCTGACAAGCAGCGGTTTTGTGTTCCCCAGGCACAGCGCAAGCTGCCGGATCTCAACCTTTTTTTCCCCGAAAGAGATGCCCCCTGAAAGGTAATAATCGTTCTTGGAAACCGCGGGTATGAATTCAAGCTTCCCCTCGGAATAGCTCAGGCTTGTTTTAACTGACCTGCCCAGCTTCTTGTTTATCATTGCGTCGTATATCCCCGCGTCGCACGTGAACCGGGGAGACTTATCAAGCCCCGTTATTCTTCCGTTCAGATAAAAGGGCGCCGCTACCAGGAACGCGGGATTCTCTCCCTGGCCTGCCTGCACCCTAAGCCCCCCCTTAACCATGATGGTTATATCCTGTTTGAAGATCAGCACCAGACCCTCGTCCACCGTGAAGGTACTGTCTCCTTTTTTTGCCTCGATCCTGAACGAAAGGGTTTCGCCGTCAAGCCTCAGGTCTGTGATCTTTAGCATGTCGACAGCCTGGCCTTTGTATTCTATGGTCCCGGAAACCGCCGGGTGCTCGAATGTCCCGGCGATCTCAATGCTGCCCGACACTATGGCGTTCTCTTCGGTTTTGAAGCCTTCTGCGGCAGATGAAAAGATCCCCGCGATACTGGCAAAAAGGAGAGGGTTCTCCTCGTTCATGCTTACGGCTATATTGATGGTTTTGGATTTCAGGCCCAGGGAACCGTCAACCTGGGTACTGTTCAGACGCAGCTTCGAAATGACAACGGTATCCGCGGACGCGCAGATCTCACCTGTAAGGCGCATTATGGGCTCGGAAAAATAAGTCACGTTCATAACGCATTTATTGTTGCTTATAAGTATTTCACCTTTCGCATCCCTTCCGTTTATGAATTCCGGGGTTATTACCAGCGAATCGTTCCTGTACCTGGCGCTTATCACCGTGTCTTTTAAGCGGAATTTCATCCCTCCCGCCGAAGGTGTATTAGCCTGGACCGCTGACAGCGAACCTATGTTTATACCCGCGTCAAGAGCAAAGCTGCCGGCGAACTGCAGCCTGCCGGAAAGGCCGAGGTCTCCGGAAATTTTGTATCCCCCTGCGGCAAGATCCGTCAGAGCCAGTTTCGCGCTGAAAGGGATCCCCGCTTTTTCTGCCTTCAGCTCTATGTCCGCCTTCGCTTCTTTGCCGTAAATAACGCTTATCTTCTTGCCCAGGCTTTCCGCGAAGGGAAAATCTATGTCCAGCAGGATCTGCGGATATTTCCCTTCGGCAAAATTGAATTTTGATTCAAGTTTTTTCTGCGTGAGCCTGCCCTTGCCTGTGCCCGAAAGGACGGTCTCGCCCTTTATTTCGAGGAGTATGCCGGAGAATTCAAGGGCTTCCCTGCTGTAGAAAATGCCTGTTCTGAAATTGTACCCGGGAGAAGAAAAAAGCAGGCCGCCCTCGAAAACCGGCACGCCCGTTTTTTTCAGCACCCCCCTTTCCATCTCGATCCTGCCCTGCGGTAATTTCGCGGCCAGGGAAACCCGCATGCTTTCTGAATCGTCGGTGAACTCCAGGCCTACACCTTCGGCTTGCACTCCCCGGATATTCAGGCTCTTTGCGCTGAATTTCCCTTTTATCCCGGGACTGCCCGCATCCCCCTCGATCCTTGCCGTGAAAACCGCCGAATCAGCCTGAAAACCTTCAAACCTAATGGACCTTGAAACGAACCGCACGTCCATTTCCATCCTGGGTGATCTCGGGTCGTAAATAACCCCGTCTATCTTTGCCGAACCGACGTACGGGACAGCCGCGCCGATCTGCAGCCTGCCGCTGACCTTTGCCCTGTCAGAACCGAACTTCACGCTGCTGTTAAACTTGAGGGGCACCTTTATATCCCCGGATCTCAGCATCGCCTTCAGGTAGATATGCAGGGGCACAAAATCGCCTGTCTGCCTGTCGAAACCAAGGTTAAAATTTATGCTGCTTATGACGTTCTTGCCAAGCTCTACCCTGCCGTTTACCAGATTAACCTGGATCCCCCGCATATCCGGGGCAGCCTTGAAAAAACCGGTCCAGGACGGAAAAACCTGCGGTTTTATCTCTTCCCATTCCATCTCCCTGAACCAGAACGAAGGCGACTGGAGCGTCACTTTCCTCAGCGCGCTCAAAGGTTTCATGCGGTTGGAAAACATTTCTTTAAGGCTGTATTCGACGACTATTTCCTTTATCTTTACCCTGTAATCCCGATGGCTGACGTCCAGGCCGCGCAGGATAAGGAAATTCCCGTACAGATCAACGCTTCCAAGGAGTATCTTCGCTCCCAGCGCTTTCTCCGCCCCCGCGATAAAAGCGGTTTCCACGCCTCTGGCTATCCAGCCCGTTTTCCAGGCAGCGAATACACCGGTGCATATAAGGATGATCACCAGGACTGTTAATTCCAGCTTTTTCTTCATTTCAGCTCAAAATTCATTTCTATAGTTCCCCACTGCCTTGCCCTTTCCGGGCCCGGCGGTAAAGGCTCAAAACGCCACCTTTTCAGGGACTGCACCGCAAGGTTATCGATCTGCAGGTAACCCTTTTTCTCCACGAAAACATCTTCCACGTCCCCGTCCGGCTCAACCCAGAATTTCAGCTTGACCCTTGCCTCTATTCCTTTTTTCTGCGCCCATTCGGGATAAACGGGAAATTCGGAATAGAGCACCCTCCTGGAAGCCAGGGGCCCTTTTACGCCCAGCCTCTCGCCGGCGTATTTAGAGGCTTCGTTGCCCGAGGGGAAATCGGGGCCCTTTTTTGCCGTTACTTCCGCTCCCTGCGGCAGCTTTGTCTTTTTCCCCAGCCCTGAAGGAGAAACATCCCCTTTTATGGAAGGCACGGACGAGAGAGGGTTATAGTTAGGCTCGTTATATTTTCTCTGCAGGCGGTTTTCCACGTTGCTTGAGCTTTCCGTCCTGAACGGATATCTGACCCCGCCTCCCGTAAACATTCTCTGCGAAATTTTCTGCCCGGGCACCCGGGCAGGGCTCCCGCCCGACTCAACCTTCAGCGTCACGAGGGTCACCTCGATGACGGAGATCTTTTTCTGCATCGAACCGACGGAAAAAAGTGAAAGCAAAAGAAGCAGCAGCAGGTGCGCCCCGAAAGAAACACCGAGAAAATGGTTGAACGTCATCTCTTTTATCTTCATATATTTAATCCCGTAACATCGTTCATCGTGCATCGTGCATCGTCACTGATTTTTGAACTTTTAACTTTCAACCTTCAACTTTTAACTTTTAACTGTTTGTCAGGGTTCAGAGACCGGCTGGGTAGCCACGGCAAGCTTCTGGGCTCCGGCCTGTTTCGCAACGTCCATAAGCCTTACGATCTTCCCGAAAAACACGTCCCTGTCCGCCTTGATAACGACCAGCTTTTCGCGGCTTGCGAAGATCCTGGGTTTCAGCGCGTCCTTGAGATTCCTTTCCCACCTCACCTCTTCCTCGTTTATGAAAAGCCGGTCCTGGGAATCAAGGAATATCACCACGGCTTCCGTAGGCTCAAGCTCCCTTGTTGAAGCCTCGGGGAGCTTTATTTTAATGGCAGGCTGGGTCATGAAAGTCGTTGAGATTATAAAAAACACGAGGAGCAGGAACACTATGTCCGCAAGGCTGGTGGTCGGGATATTTGCCTCTATGCTCAGGTTCCTTTTGAATTTCATTATCCACCCCTTTTAAGCGTTTCTATAAGCTCCATGGATTCCTTTTCCATTTCAAGTATAAGGCCGTCTACCATACTTATGAAATAGCCGTGGAATACCACTGTCGGGATCGCGATGCACAGCCCCGCGACCGTGGTAATAAGGGCTTCCGCGATACCGGCTGCCACGACCGAACTGCTGGTCACGCCCCCGGCAGACACGATCGCCATAAAAGCGCTGTATAAGCCGGTTACGGTCCCGAGGAACCCGATAAGCGGAGCTATGTTGGAGATGATCGCGAGGCTCTTCAGGAACCTCTGCAAAGTAGGGATCTGGTGGTTGGCTTCGTCCTCGATAGCCTTCTCGATCTCCTCTTTCGGCAGGGACTGCCTTGTGATCCCCGCCTTGAAAATATAGGAAAGCGGGATCCTGGATTCATCGCATACTGAGAGCGCCCTGTCTGTCTGCCCGCCTACAAGCGCCTTTTTTACCTTATGCATAAAGATTTTTGTGTCTGTTTTTGTCTTTGACAGACTGTAGAACCTTTCCAGAACGACCGCCACCAAGATCACTGAACAAAGCAGCAGCGGATACATCATTACCCCGCCCTCAATAAACCATTTAGGCATCTTATCCTCCCTCAAAATAACGTGTCAACGTGTCAAAGTGTCAACGTGTCAAAGTTTAAAGCAGTAACTCTGACACGCTGATACGTTGATACTCTGATACGCTTTTAGAATTTTAGCTCGACTCCGCCCCTGAAGTTCCTTCCCCTGCAGGGGTATTCACTCATTGATTCGTAAAAAACATCGGCAAGGTTTTCAATATTAAAATACAATCTTATTCCGTCGCCGGCGTTAAAAGCGGTATTAAGGCCCGTCATGAAATAGCCCGGTATTTCCCTCGCGTTGGTCTGGGTGTCGGAATACACCGGACCCCTGTAGTTTCCCGCAACTTGCATTTCGAACCTGCCTATTTCATAACCGATGCTGTACGTGAACTCGTCCCTGGCAAGATAGGGAACGTGCATTTCGCTTGATACTATCTCCCGGTGAGTGAAACCTGCCTTTCCCACAATATCGCCCCCGAAAAGCTGGTACCTTACCCCAATGTTCCCGGCAGGCCCGAAATGGGTTACAAGAGGAATATTGAACGGCTGCCAGAGAGTATCCGTATCGCCGTATGCAATGAAATCCTGGATTATCCTGAAGTAAAACCCGGCGTCCCAGAAACCGCTGAACTTCCCATCTGATGAGTTGAACCTGCCTCTTACCCCCGCGTTAATGTCCCAGGAATGCTCCATGCCCAGGCCCGGGTTGAACTGCGTGAAATTCCCCAGGAACATCGCGTAACCGGGAAGAACGCTTGTCCTCCTGAAACCCGCGTCCATTGTCATGCCGTTTTTCATCTCGCAGGAAACATCAACTTCCGGGTTCAGGATAAACTGGTCGATGAACCTGTAAGGCCGCAGATACCTGGCGGCTGCCCTGAACCGCCATTCCGGGATCCCGGCTATCCTGAATTTGTCTTCAACTGAAAGGCTGAAATTGCCTCCGGACCGGGACAGGCTTTTCCTTTCCTCGTATTCATACTGCACTTCGCCTGCGACCGCGTGGTCGGTAAACTGCGCGCTTATACCCAGCTTTGCGCCGCCCCTGACTTCCTCGGCCGTGGCAGCCGGAAGAACCGCAGTATTGACGTTTGGCATCCTGTCGTTGATGTAAGCCGATGAATACCCTGGGGTAAAGATGATCGACAGATTCCCGAAATTCCCCTTCCAGCCGATCCGCACGTCAGCGTTCCTTGTCCAGTGGTTGAGAATGTTGCCACCTGCGGCAAGCAGAGCCGGGTGCGTCAGGCCTTCATTCCTGTCATAGTATTTAAGCGAGGAAAAGATCGACGATTTCAGAAAAAACGGAACCGAGAAATCAGCGTTGAAGTTATCCGCGGAGTAATTCTGCAGCCTTGAGTTTACCCCGTAGTCTCCTGTTTTTATCCTGTCCAGCAGCAGCAGGAAACCTATTCCGGCCTGCCTCCCCCCGGTCACCTTCCATTCAAGGTAATCATATCCCCCGCCGTAAAGGCCTATCGTGAAAAAGGACGCGCTTGCCTGCTGTTCCTTTGCCATGGAGCCCTTGGGCAGGAGATTTTTTGCCGCGGGCCTCGGACTCTTTACCGGTTTGTCGAACAGGTCTGTTGACTTATCCTGGCCCGTGATCGTGACCGGCGGCAGGATTATCGGCTCGTCCGCGAAACCCGTGTAACGTGCAACGTGTAACGTGTAAGGCAGGATTAAAAAAGTTATTAAAAAGAATTTTAGGGTTAAACTGGAAACTGGACACTGGTCGCCCCTGCGGCGACCCGCCGATGAGGCGGGACACTCTGACACTGTCTTTATGGCTGCCTCCCTGCTACTGTATTCTGCCAAGTTCTTTCTTTGCCTCCGCGGACCAGCTTGAGTCCGGGTATTTCTCGATCACCTTCTTCAGGTATTCCTTCGCTTCCTTTGCTTTGCCGCTCATAAGAAGCGATACACCCATTTTATATTCGGCCTCAGGGTGCATATCGGTTACGCCGGGGTACAACACTACAACCTTCAGGTACTCGGAAGTCGCGTCTTCATATTTGCCGGTATTAAAAAGGCAGTCACCGGTTTTCAGCTGCGCAGCCGCACCCACTCCGCTGCGCCTCGGGGAAAGTAAAGCTGATTTCTGGAAATACGGGAGCGCGTCTCTGTACCTGCCCGCGTCAAAATATATCTGGCCCAGCCTGTAGCCTGCCTCCGGCAGGAAATCGCTGTTCGGGTATCTAGCGATAAAAGATTTGAAAATAGCTTCGGATCTCCCGGTATCCCCAAGCTGCGAGTAGCAGACTCCCGTCCTGAATTCCGATTCCATGCAAAGGCGTTCCTCCTGCGGGTATTTCTTTGCGACCTCGGCGTAAGCCGCGATAGCGTCCCTGGCCTTCTTTTTCTTCAGCAGTATGCCGGCCACGCCCATCTGCGCCCTGGCGGCAAAGGAACTCTGGGGCGAATTGGCAAGCACGAAATTATAATATGAAGACGCTTCGTCATAATTGCCCTTTCTGCCCTCAAATTCGGCTATCTTGAAAGCCGATTCAACCGCCATGTCGCTCTGCGGGTATTTTTCTATCACGACCCTGTAGGTCTTAACCGCACTCTCGGCCTTGCCGTCCATGGAATAGCTGCACGCTATCGCGTAAAGGGCTTCCGCCTCAAGCTCTCCGGACAGCAGAACCGATTCATAAGCCTTGCGCGCCTCATCATACGCGCCCAGGTTATACATCGAATCTCCCAGCCTGTAAAGGGCGTCAGACCGCAGGGCGGCTGACGGGTACCTGGCGGCAAGCATCCCGAAGGATCCGGCTGCATCCCTGAATTTCCCCTGCTTGAAATACGACCACCCCAGCCAGTAAAGCGTGTTTACAACCAGCTCCTCGCGTTTTTCCGCGGGAACGGCCTTTTCATTCTCCAGGATCTCCAGGAACAGAGGGACCGCCCGGGTGAAATCGTCCTGCTTATAATACGCGTAAGCGATCTGGTACTTGACCTGGGGCTGTCCGGTGTCGCCGGCGGTTTCCTCCACTGCCTTCCTGTAATATTCAAGCCCTATATTGTACTTTTTTTCCGCGATATAACAGTCCGCTATGCCCAGCATCGCGTCGCGCCTGATGCTGCCGAACCTTTCCGGCGCCTGAACCGCTTCGCCGAAAGCGTTGCGCGCGCCCGCGTAATCGCCCTTCCGGTATAAAATTGCGCCGATCTGCAGCCACGCGTCAAGCACGAGCTCATCCCTCACGCCCTTTCCCCTGTATTCCCCTATAAAATTCCTGAAGCCGGAAACGGCATCCTCTGTTTTCCCCGGCCTGTCAAGCGTTACTGCGATCCAGTATTTGACATCCGGCGCAAGGTCGTGCGCTGGAAAATCGCCTAAAAATTTCCCGTAGAGTTTCAGCGCTGAACCGTAATCCCCCCGTTTGAAAAAGCAGTCCGCTATACCCTTGTCCGCGTATGGAACAAACTCACCTCCGGGATAATCCTTGCGGATAGCGTGAAAAACCGTTTCAGCGCCCGCCCAGTCGTTCAGGCTGTAATACGCGTTTCCAAGCTGGTAAAGCACGAAATCGCCGCCGCTTTCACCGGCGGAAAACGACGCAAGAACGTCTTTGTAAGCACGGACTGCTCCCGCGTTGTCTCCCATGCCCTGCAGGACCTGGCCTTTCAATACTTTCGCCTCTGCTGCAACCGAAGAATCAGGGAAATCTTTCAGGATTTTTTCAAGACTGGCAAGCGCATCCTTAAGGTCGCCCCTCCTGAACCTGCAATAAGCCAGCGAATAATAGCACTGGTCCAGATAGGACGATACGGGATACTCTTTGATCAGAATGGTGTAGATACCTGTTGCAGAAAGAAAATCGTTCTTTTTATAATAGGATTCGCCGAGGAAAAACAGGGCGGCGTCCGCGGCCTTGCCTTTCGGAAAGTTGGTAATTACCTCCTGCAGCTTCAATATGGCCCTGTCGTATTCATCCTGAAAAAAATAAACCTGCCCGGTCCTGAGCAGGAGAATTTCCTCATATTGTTTTGACCTCACCATGCCGTAACGAACAAGCGCTTCCTTGAAACGCGCCGTATTAAAATAACACTCGCCCGTAAGGAATTCAACATCGTCTGTCCTGGAACTCGCGGGATGCGAATCCCTGAAAGCCTGCAGGCGGGTAAGCGCAAGTTCGTAAAGCCCTCTCTCATAAAGGCCGTACGCAACGCTGAACTCGTCTTCTTCCGCCATCCCCTGAGCGTATAAATTATCGTGTAACGTGTAACGTGTAACGTGTAAGGGGAAGAATAAGAGTAGTATAAGAAACAGTTTTAGAGATATAGGAGTTTTAAGCATAGTTTTTATTTTAGGTGTTTGAGTTAGTGTTAGTGTTAGTGTTAGTATTGGTTTTGTCAGACTATTTTCGCCTGAACCGGTATCGCCTCCTCGAATACAAGAACGTCTTCTTTTGCCTTAACGAATACTTCCCCACCCTTGAATTTGCCTGTCAGCATCTCGGATGACAGCGGGTCTTCAAGCATTCTCTGTATCGTCCTGCGCAGGGGCCTGGCTCCAAAAGCGGGGTCAAAACCGGCTTTCGCGAGCAGTTCTTTCGCGTCGTCGTCAAGGATTATGCGTATGCCTTTCTGGCTCAACCCCGAGTTGATCTCTGATATCATCAGGTCCGTTATTTTCAGTATTTCCTCTTTGCCAAGAGGCCTGAAAACCACTATTTCATCCAGCCGGTTCAGGAACTCGGGGTTGAACGTGCGCTTGACCTCTGACATCACCTTGTCTTTCATGTCCTGGTAGGTCCCTTCTTTGTCGTCAACGGTCTGGAAACCCATGGAGGTCTTTCCCCTCACGATCTCCCTTGCCCCTATGTTCGCGGTCATTATGATCACGGTGTTGCGGAAATCAACGGTATGGCCCAGGTTATCCGTCAGCCTTCCGTCATCAAGGACTTGCAGCAGTATGTTGAAGACGTCCGGATGGGCCTTCTCTATTTCGTCCAGCAGGACCACGGAATACGGTTTGCGCCTTACTGATTCGGTCAGGACCCCGCCTTCGTCATAACCCACGTATCCCGGCGGCGCGCCTATCAGGCGCGAAACGCTGAATTTTTCCATGAATTCCGACATATCGACGCGCGTAATGGCGTCCTCGTCCCCGAAAAGGAAACCCGCGAGGCTCTTCGCGAGCTTTGTCTTGCCCACTCCGGTGGGTCCCAGGAAAAGAAATGACCCGGTCGGCCTGCGTATGTCTTTAAGCCCTGTCCTCGCCCTTCTTATCGCCCTGCTTACAACGTCTATCGCCTCCTTCTGGCCTACTACGGCCTTCTGGAGATCTTTTTCCATGTTCAGTATTTTTTCCTGATCCTTCTGGGTCAGCTTCAAAAGCGGGATCCCCGTCCATTTGGAAACTATGTACGCGATGCCTTCCTCGTCAACAACGGATTCGCCGTGCTCGAGCTTGTGCTTGTCCCACTCGCGCTTCACGGACTCGAGCTTATCCTTCAGCTTTTTTTCTTTATCCCGTATATTCGCGGCGCTCTCAAATTCCTGGTTTTTGATCGCCGATTCTTTTTCTTTCGTCACCTGCTCAAGGTCGGCTTCCATGGTCTTGATATCGGGGGGGCGCGTCGTTGTCATAAGTCTTGCGCGCGACCCGGCTTCGTCTATAAGGTCGATCGCCTTGTCGGGGAGGAACCTGTCCGAGATATACCTGCTGCTCAGTTCAGCTGCCGCCTCAAGCGCTTTGTCCGTTATCTTTACCCTGTGGTGCGCTTCGTATCTGTCCCTCAGCCCTTTTAATATCTCTATCGTCTCCTGCACGCCGGGCTCTTTCACTTTTACGGTCTGAAACCTTCTCTCCAGGGCGCTATCCCGCTCGACATATTTCCTGTAATCGTCCAGCGTTGTTGAGCCTATGCACTGTATCTCCCCTCTGGCGAGCGCGGGTTTGAGGATGCTGGCAGCGTCAATCGCGCCCTCCGCGGCTCCCGCGCCGACAAGGTTGTGTATCTCGTCAATAAAAATGATGACGTTGGCGGACCTCCTGATCTCATCGACGACCCGTTTCAGGCGCTCTTCGAATTCTCCCCTGTATTTTGTCCCGGCAACAAGCGCGGGAAGGTCAAGGCTGATGACCCTTTTTTCCAGCAGCACTTCCGGCACGCTCTTCGAGACGATCCTCTGCGCGAGCCCTTCGACTATAGCGGTCTTCCCGACTCCGGGATCGCCTATCAGCACCGGATTGTTCTTGGTGCGCCTTGCCAGGATCTGGGTGATCCTTTCGATCTCGTCCTGCCTGCCTATCACGGGATCGAGCTTGCCTTTCTCCGCCAGTTCCGTAAGATCCCTTCCGAAAGAATCTATGGTCGGCGTCTTGCTTTTCTTTTTTATGCCCGTAGTCGAATCAACGCCCATTCCCTCTAACTGTGATATCACGGCGTCGCGTATCTTCCCCAGATCTGCGCCAAGGTTCTGCAGGACCCTTGCGGCAATGCCTTCTTCCTCCCTTATCAACCCCAGGAGCAGGTGCTCGGTGCCCATGTAGTTATGCTTAAGGTTCTGGGCTTCTTCCATGGCAAGCTCAAGCACCTTTTTAGCCCTTGGCGTAAAAGGTATTTCACCCAGCACAAGCATCGCGCGGCCCTTGCCGACTATTTTTTCCACCTCGATACGGACCTTGTCAAGGTCAACGTTCAGGTTCTGCAGCACGTCAGCGGCAACCCCTTCGCCGAGGCGCACCAGGCCAAGCAGTATGTGTTCTGTCCCAACATAATCATGATTAAGCCTCCTTGCCTCTTCCTGGGCAAGAAGGAGGGCGCGGCTCGCCCTTTCCGTGAACCTTCCGAACATCACAAACCCCCTGTTATGTCTAACACAAACGCATTAAGTAATCAGTCATTGCGAGGTCCGATGGACTCCGAAGAGTCATACGGACTCCTTCGGAGAACAGAATGACGAAGCCCCGGAGGGATCTTCGGGACAATCCGACGTAGTCGTTGCGAGAAGCGAAGCGACGAAGCAATCTATAGATTGCCACACTCACTTCGTTCGTTCGCAATGACATCGTCAGGTTATTTTGTACATTTGTAGTATATGGAAACACAATATATATATTATACCATAAAAACGGGAAAAAATCAATAAAAAAATCCCGACTTCACAGCCGGGAACCCTTTTCAATTAAAAATGCCCTAAAGGATTCCTTCGGAAAAAAACTAAAAATGCAAAATTTATAGATAGTAATTCCACTATTTTTAATTTCAAATTTAAATTTTCTAATTGTTTTCCTGTTCTTTCGGTAGATGAACATCCACCTCCTTCATGCATTTGTCTATCGCTTCCCGGATCGCTTTGCCGGGCAGGATATTCCAGAATGCAGCGTCGCCGAATTTCACCCCGGCGAGTTCGTCTTTTTCCTCACCGGATTCCTCCGGCCCGAACAACTGAAGCTCAAACCCGTCTTTTTTTGCCTCCGCGTTCAGCGTCTGGGTGTATATCTCCTCATCGGTAATTATATCCAGTTTGATCTCGACTGTAGCAACTGTCGTCTTGTACATTACGGGCCAGACGAGCATCGTGTTGTCATTGTAACCGAAATCCGTGATCTCACCCGTTATGATCATAAAACCGGGAAATTTCTTTCTAAGGTCTTCCGGTCTGTCCTTCCAGGACCTTTTCCGGAATACTGGTATTTCCTGGTACCTGCGCACGAGCTCTTCTGTTATTTGCCCCGGTATTTCGTTCTCCAGGTCCCAGTCGCCGCTGTAACCGCTCAAGTTGATGAAATTCGTGATCAGGATGTTGCCGGCTTCAGCGCGTCCCTGCAGGTCCGGCAGTAAAAGCTGGCATGCGAAACATGCGCCTAAGGCGCAGACAAACAAAAAGCATTTCAGCAGACTTTTTCTTTTCAATTATCTACTTTAAAAGGATGATCTCGACCCTGCGGTTCTGCTCCCTTCCTTCTTTTGTGGCGTTGGAAGCCGCGGGACGGTCAGGCCCGTAACCTGTCGTTGTTATCCTTTCCCTCGCGATCCCCTTGTCGATAAGTATCTTCGCAACGGCCTCGGCCCTGGCTGTCGAAAGCTTGACGTTGGCGTCCCGGCTGCCTATCGAATCGGTGTGGCCTTCTACGCTGATGTTCTCGGAGGTCGTACCCAGAACCTCTGCCAGTTTATCCAGTATCGGAAGGCTCTTCGGGTTAAGCGTGGAACGGCCTGTCGCGAAAAGCGTACCCGCGTTCACACTGACGCTTACTCCCCTTGCGCTGTCCCTTATGACCACGTCCTTCGGCCTTTCTTTGGCCAGCGACTCGAATTTCGTCTTTAACTCGGCGGATTTTGCCTCGGCCGCGAGCTTTTCCTGCTGCTCCCTGTCCGCAAGCGCCGCTGCCTCGGTTCTTGCTTTTTCCGCGTCGGCTGTCGCCAGTGCCGCTTCCTGTTTCTTCTTTGCCGCCTCTGCTTTCAGCTTTTCGGCTTCCTGCGTGGAGGTCTGCAGTTCTGCCTGCTTTACGAGTTTCTCCGCCTCAAGGATCAAATTCCCGGCTTCCTGCGCTTTCTGTTTTTCTTCCTGTTCCTTTTTCGCCTTCTCTTCGAGAAGCCTTTGCGCTTCCGCTTCTTCCTTCTGCTTCTTTTCCTCCGCAAGCGCCTGGCGCTTTGCCTCAAGTTCGGCTTTCTGCCTCTCTTCTTCTTCTTTCTTCAGCCTTGCTTCTTCGGCCTTCCTTGCCTTTTCTTCCTCGGCCTTCTTTGCAAGCACATCAAACATGTCGAAATCCGCGCCGAACGAGAACCTGTGCGTCAGGAGGGGAGCGTCGATCATTAAAATATTCATCGCGTAATCGATCCGATAGCGGAAAGGCTCTTCGTTCCTTGATCTTTCAAGCGCCTTCTCTGAGGACACAATAGACTGGGAAAGCGAACTTATCCTGGGTTTCAGCTGGGATATTTTTGCCATTGTAGACTTTAAAGATTTTCTGGTTTCTTTGGCTTTCAATGTGGGCTCTATCTGTTCCTTTTCTGCTTCAAGCTTTTCAAGCTCAGCCCGCTTGGCCTGCAGGGTATTGCTTGCTGACTGGTGCAAATCCTCTTCTTTCTTTATCCTTGCTTCCTCTAATTTCTTTGCGTCCTGCTCTTTTTTCTTAAGAGAAGTTATGGATCGTGAAAGGGAAAGGGTTTTGGATTTTGCCTGCGCGAGTTTTGATGCAAGAGCGGGCTTGGCTTTTTTGTCTGCTGCTTCAAGCTGCTGGCTTATTTGTTCTTTTTCCGCATTAAGTTTTTCCAGCTCGTCTTTCTTTGTCTGGATTTCGCTCTGGGTTTTCTCGTGTAAAGAAGCCTCTTTCGCTATTCTTGCCTCTTCCTGCTTCTTGGCATCCGCTTCTTTCTTCTCAAGCGCTGCAATGGATTTGGAAAGGGCGGTAATCTTGGATTTGATCTGGCTAGATTCGGCCTTAAGATTAACGGGTGGCTTTTCCTCTGCCGGGGCCGACTTTAACTGTTCCGCCATTTCATCCGCCTGGCCCTGAAGCTTTTCCTGTTCATCTTCAAGTTTTCTCAATTTACTTTTTTGCGCGTCTATGTCATCCTCTATTAACTTGGCGATTTCGCTTTTGTCTCTGTTTTCACCAAAAGATGCCCCTGCGCTAAAGTTCATCCCTTCGGTAAGGTCAAGGAATGTGGCGCCGCCGCGCACGGTTATCGGCAGCCCGGTGAATTCTTTAAGGTCCCTTTCTATTCCCAGGCAGATGTTGGAAGAGGTTTTGATATAATAGGAATTATAATGGTAGTCGTAATCAAACGCGACCAGGAAATCGTAGACCGAAAAGCTCATGCCCGCCCTTATCCCTATCGGGAGCAGGTCGGTGCAGGTTCCCGCCTGGTGTACTGCGTTTACGGTTACGATATTCGGCTGGTTGATGTCTGTAAGCGCAAAACCAAAACCCACGTCCTTCGCCGGTTTGTAGAAGGCGCCGGCGTCCACGCTTATCCCGCCCCAGCCCAGATCGTCTTCCATGTCAAGCGAACCGGCAGTATAGAACTGGCTTTCCGCGCTTTTCCAGGAAAGGTACTTAAGGGTGCCGGCGATCGTCAGGTTGTCAAAAAGCTGGTATGCGTAGGTGCCGAACACGGCAAGCTCGTTATACTTGCTTGCTGAGAAGTAATTCACGCCTCCGCCAACGGTGTGGCCCTTCATTATCGGCGTTGAAAAAACACCATAGCTGTTCATCAGCAATGATTCGTTCTCCAGCTGGCCCAGGAAAGGAAACGAACCCGTGAAAGACGCTGACATCTTGTCAAGCGTGCCGATGCACGCGGGGTTTATGAGCATGCCGCTTACGTCCCCGCTTACTCCGCAGAATGCTTCCCCCATCCCCTGCGCCCTGGCGCCGGTTGTTATCAGTTCCTCGAACGCGGCCTTGGCTGAACCGGTGAACATTGAAAAGTGAAGAGTGAAGAGCAGAACTACTATCGTTAACGTACTCGCTAACACCTGAAGTTTTCTGATTTCCATTCTATTTTTTATCATTTTGGGCTCCTTTTTATTTTCTTTTATCGATTTCATCGACATTTCCGTTATCTCGGTGAGTATATCTTCAGGAATATCGTCTCTTCCTTGCCGTTCAAGGAAGCGTCTGCCATATTGTAGGTCATATTCCTGACGTAGCCCAGTATCAGGGGATATGAACCTGCTTTAGAGACAAGCTGTGCCGCGATGGTCAGCCCGTCGTAATCGTTCACGGATTCAAGCGGCAATCGCACAAGCTTATACTGCACTCCCGCGGTGAACGTTGTCTTGTCGAACAGCTTGTAAACCGCCTTTAGCAGGAATGCGTTCGTCTGCCTTTCGGAAAGATAGAGCGATGAGTAGGGCGAGCTTGAGCCCTTCTCTACCCAGCACTTCCACTGCGGGGTAAGGGTGAAAAGCTTTGTGGGCTTGTAGTCATACGCGGCGTTTGTTATTAACCCGGCCCACCTCACGCTGCGCGTGTCTGTGAACTGGTAGTTGTAGTCATACCTGAATTTGTTTGAAACGGTCAAGCCCGTGAACCCGTTGTATTTTGTCTCGATATAGAAATTATTCAGCAGGCTGTCCTCAAACGCGAGCAGGTCCTTGCCTGAAAAAACATCGTAGGCGCTGTCGCTGGATTTCAGCTCCACAAGGTCATCCGCCAGGTTGTCCTCTACTTTCTTTATATTGTGCCATATCAGGATCTCCCCGAGGTTGGAAACCTTGGCGCTGTATTTTGTCGTAAGAAAAAGGTTGGTGGTTTTCTTGTCCCCGAACGCCTCTGTGAAGTAATCGTAGCCGCCGTTAAGCTCCACGTCTTTCAGGAGCGGATAGTTCAAATTAAACCCGAACCCGTGCCTGTCAAGCTTGACAGGATAGTCCGGCAGGTCATCATCCTCGTATACGTCGGCTGTTCCGTTGTTGTTGCGGTCGTTCCCGATCCAGAATTTCGGCGGGTCCACTATGAACAGCATCATATCCTGTTCCCAGTCACCCACGTTATCAGAATCCCTGTCATACGCTATGTGGTACGTGGGCACGGGATTGCTTGTGCCGCTTCCCCCGCACCTTCCTGTCTTGTCATAGTACCAGTCGTAGTCATCGTTGTCGTCAACGTAAGTAAAGCCCTCAAAGGGAGTGGACCAGTTCGGGGAGCTGAAGCTGGGATGCGTGAAGAAATAATCTCCGCTTACAGAGAGCTTATTGTCTATGAATTTAAGGCCGGTGAAATCGATCTTCCTGTCAGCCTTCACGTAGAAAACGGGATACATCGCAAGGTCCCTTTCCCCATCCTTTGTTGGGAATTTCCTGTACTGGTTATTGAAATCGCACTCAACGCTGACATTGGCTCCGTACACGGTCCCGTCCGCGGTGACAGCGATCATGTCACTGGCGCTGGAAAGCCCGTAATTGTACGTGACCTGCTGGGCGATGTCATCCTTGGGGTTGCCTGGAGCGCGCAGCATCGTCGCGTAGCCGGCCTTATCCGACTTTATCTCTATCTTGTAATCGTTTGCCACGGATATAGAAAATTTTACGCCTTTCGCGTTCGCGGGTACCGGGATGACGCACTCAAACAAAGAAGCCCCGTTCGCTTCCATGGGAACCGGGACAAGCGTTACCGCGGTGTATGCGCCTCCGTCCACAGAATACTGCAGATCCCACAACTGGGCTCCGTATCCGTCCTGCGGAGAATCATCGCTGAACCGCAGCGTTATTGTACCCGGCGCGTCATCTTTCACATTGCCGAAATATGAAGTTTCGTTTATCAGATTATAGTCCTTCCAGTGGTGGATATAAGCGCCGCTCAACGTAAGGTTTATTTCATCCATTTTCAGTTTGTACTCGTCTTTTACTCCTATAAAATACGTTGAAAATTCTGTTTCCGTGGTTCCTGTAGGCGGATAGCCTAATGAAGTGTTGGAAGTCCTTGAGAAGAAAAAATTCGCCTTGTGAGAGGGAGACTTGAAGGTTCCCTGGAATCCCGGGAACCAGATCTTTTGGAAAGTGAAGGGGGTGAGCTTCACGTCAAAAAGCTCGGTTGAAAAAGAAGGGAGCCCCGTGCCTCCCCACATGTGCAGCCCTACCTTGAATGTAGCCGATACCTTTTTATATTTATCCGAATAGTTCACTTTATAGCCCTGGTCTGTTATGAACCCCCAGGCTTCGCCTTTCAACAGCGAGCTTCCGCCGTTAAGGCCGTTGATGTCAACAAGCCCTATCGACCACAGCCTGCAATTCAGGGATTCCCCGAACAGGTCGTAATAACTGCGCTTTTGAGGCGCTTTCGCCCTTTTCCACTGCGCCATTGCCGTGCCGGCGCATAACAGCACCCCCGCTGCAACTAACAAACATGTTGCTTTTTTCATCCTTCCCCCTTACAATATATTTTTTGATTTCGGTAACTAAATAACTGATTCCGGAGATTAAAAAACACGATGGCAGCGATAGCTGACTATTTGGCAAGTGTTATCGTTCCGTTCTTGGCAACATTCCCTTTCTTGAGCTGTATAACGTAAACGCCCACGGGGCATATTTGCCCCTTTTCATCCCGGCCGTCCCAGGCTACGGTCTGGTCCCCTATCACTGCCTGCCGGCTGAAAAGCGTTTTCATCAGCTTGCCCTTAAGATCGAATATCTTCACTGTAACATCGGTTGGATCGGTACCGGCAGTGAACATCAGACTGGCTTCGTCATTCCTGCCGTCACCGTTTGGAGAAAATGGGTTGGGGAACAGGTTAAATCTGTCAACAGTGGCTTTTTCGTCTGTGGCAAATAAAATAAAACTTGAATACGTCTGTCTGATTGGATGGCTATATGTGGTTGTTTTTCCGCCGGAAACAGCTACCGTGGCAAAACCGCCGCCCATACTTCCAAGCGTTTCTGTATTGTTTGTCTCAAAGGTATAGCTGTCCGTCCATATCCCACTTCCGTTAAGTGTTAATGGAGTGCCTGATACCGGGACTATCGTCACGGCGCAGGAGTCGGCAGGATCCGTGCTCATGGGTATATTAAAATGAATCTTAAAATTCACAAGTTCGCCCGGCACCAAAACGGCTTTATAAGAACGTTCGGCACCAACTTCGGTATTTATTGCTTTTACTGCAGATGTTACCGTTACTTTTTTTAATACCGGGGTAATCTTGCCTGAGACGCTTTTAAGAATCGCCCTGAACTGAAAATATTTATTTGGCGGGCTTTTAATTTCGCATTCCCCTGAATTTGTAACAGCTGTAGCAACCGTATCAAGGCTTGCGTTTAAACCATCAGGGCTTGAAGCTGAAGCAGTAAGGAACGCTATTGTGCACCCCTCGGGTATATCAGCAATCCAGGATAGCTTTCCAAAAGTGACATCTGTGTCGCATTCAAGCAGGTTAGAGGTGTAAAGACCGTAGGTGGCACCTGAAGCTTCCGTTAAATCAATAAGCTCAAGATCATCAAACCACACTTTACCGTTGCTGGTTCCGTCAGTTACTGCTCTGACAGTTACTGATGTGTAACTTGGATTTTGCCAATTAACATAGCCGTATGTCCATGCGCCGGATGCACTTACCACCGCAGTCGGGTCGCCCGTGGGAAGATCAGACATGTCTATTGACGTGGAACCAGCGAAACCGCTATCTCTGAATATCCACACTCCGAATTTGTATGTATGACCAGGTGTTACAGTGAAAGGTCCATTGGTGCTGCTTGCGTTTGAATTTACGCAGATACTTTTTAATGACCACGCACCCGAATGTACCTTGTCACTGGCTCTGTCTGCATCACCAGCTTCAGTCCAGTTGTCAGCATCTTCGTTAGTGCCAGCTTCGAAGGAATAATTCGGAATAAGATTCTTGGATTTGATCAGTATTACATATCCCCTTTCATTATATTCTACTTCAGTGTCACTGCCGGTAATAAAATCCATACTTTCCTGAACCCAGGGGAGGGATCCTGCAAAAGCTATATGGTTCTTCTCCAAATGTTGTTGTATAATAGAATAAATAGCATTAATGCTCTTTAAATAACGAGGGCACCTGTTGACTTCTTCTCTGCTATAGGGTATAATATTCTTTGGCAAGAAAAACCCGGAAGTAAAAAGGAGGTCCACAGATG
>Ga0210056_1000628_pt1 | contig 29759 bp, 25 predicted proteins | sample CryGeyCG2014_080_2_FD_183965 | JGI IMG/M metagenome (GOLD analysis project Ga0210056, IMG submission 183965) | Groundwater microbial communities from aquifer - Crystal Geyser CG07_land_8/20/14_0.80 (SPAdes) (version 2) | ecosystem: Environmental > Aquatic > Deep subsurface > Groundwater | place...
CTTCCAAATCCTGGGCATAGATCAGATCCGAGATGGAATCAAAAAGCTCCCGGAATTTTTGCTCCGATTCACGCAGGGCATCCTCCGCCCGCTTGCGCTTGGTGATATCCGTCAATACCGCAAGGGTGCCCGTAACCGCGCCGGTGCGCAGATCGAAGTGCGGGGTCCCGGCGATCAGGACCGACAGCCAGGTTCCATCCTTGTGCTGGAGGTCGATCTCGTAGCGGTCCGACTGTCCGGAGGCTCGTCGCGCATCGGCCGCCCGGGCTATGGCCTGCTGACCGGAGGGCACAAAGTCGTACCAGGACCGGCCGACCAGTTCCTCGGGCTTTGAGCCCAACATGTCCGCCAGATTCGGGTTGATGAAGGTCACGGTGCCGTCGATGTCGGTGCGTATGATGCCGCCGTTCATGTTCTGTATGATGCTTTCATGAAGTTCCTTGAGTTCACGAAGGGTTGTCTCGGCCTGTTTTCGCTCGGTAATGTCTTCTGCAACACCCTCTATCCATCCTTTGTCTTCAAAGATTTTACCTGAATATTTTGCCCAGAAAATAGAATGGTCTTTTCTATAAAAGCGCGCTTCAAAATTTTGGATAGACCCAATATTCTTGATCTCGTCTACCATTTTTTCCCGGGTTCCCGCATCGACATAATTGCCGGAAGTTTTGTATTCGGCGACGAATTCTTCTCTGCTGTCAAATCCGAACATTTTCGCAAGCTGATCATTACTCTCAAGGATTTTGCCGTCTGAAATTCTGGTTCTGAATAAACCGACTTGTGCGTTTTGAAAGAGGTTGCGATAGGTCTCCTCGCTTTCTTTGATTTTATCCTCCGCCCGCTTGCGCTCGGTGATATCCACACCCATGCCAATAAGACAGATTGTTCCGTTCATCTGGATTCGCGAACCAGTAAAAGAGAAGGGCGTACGCATGCCGTTTTTAGAAATGAAATCCGCCTCGGCATCCGATTCCCCCTCGACGAAGACTCTCATGATGCTCTGCCGGATCAGATCCTTTTCCGCGCCCTCGAAAAAGTCCAGAGGATGCATGTCGGCGAGTTCCTCTCCTGAATAGCCGCTGACCTTCTCGAAATTTTTGTTCCAGCGTAAAAACCTGCCTTTCTCATTGAAAAGATAAAAAATGGTCGGCAGGCTGTTGAGGATCGAATCGGAAAAGATCTTTTCCCTCTGAAAATTTTTTTCCGCCTGCTTATAGTCGGTGATGTCCCTTATAATATGAACGGCGCCATTAAATTGTCCTGCTTTATCCAGAATAGGATCGACGATGATTTCAAACCATACGTCACCGATCTGCAGTTCCATTTTTTCCCGGTGCAAACTCTTTCGTACTCGAAGGCAGGGACACTCGGGAATCGGTTGTTCGGTGGCATGAACGATTTCCCAGCAGTGTTTTCCGATCATCTGATCCATCGTGCATGGGAAATACTGTTCCGCCGTCTTGTTGGAACGCACCACCCGCTGGTCTTTGTCAAGGATCCAGACGGCATCATTGGTGGCATCGAAGGTGGTTTGCCATTCCCGCGCCGTTCGAACCAACTTTTCCTCAATCTGCTTTTTCTCGGTGATATCGCGAAAACTCCAGACCCGGCCCACGATGGTTTCGCCTATGCGCTGAGGCTGGGAGTAACGTTCGAATAGGCGTCCGTCCTTGAAAGCCAGCTCGTCCATGGAACTTATGTCAGGTTTCCGGTAAAGATCGCGGACCTTTTTAAGAAACGCATCGGGATCTAGGAGCTGGTCAAGGACAAACCGGAGCAACTTTTCGTCATCCCTCGTCGTGGTCATGGACTCGGGAATCCGCCACATTTCCAAAAACTTACGGTTGAAACCGCTTACCTTGCCGGCACGATCCACAACCAAAATACCGTCGGTTGTGGATTCAAGCGCCGCAGCCAGCAGCGAATGAGAATCTCGCAACTTATCCTCCACCCGTTTGCGCTCGGTAATGTCGATGATATTTCCGAACACGCGAGTTATCCGTCCACCTTCGCTCTCAACCTGTCCGATGGTCCGTACCCATATTTTTACCCCCTCTGCATTGATCAACTGTAATTCGAGATCATAAGGTTCACCTTTTTCTTTGGCTTTTTGGAAAGCTTCGGTGATTTTCCCTTGATCTTCAGGAGCATAGAATTGTATGTCTTGTTCCGGACTGCTGGGATCGTAGTCTTTCGATACGCCATGAATTCGGTATACCTCATCCGTCCAGGTGACACGATGTGCAACCGGATCATATTCCCATCCGCCCATTTTTCTTATTTGTTGAGTCTCATTCAGAAGTTTTTGGCTTTTTCTTAACGCTTCCTCGACCTTCCCGCGAACCTGAAGTTCTTTTTCCAGTTGCAACATCTTTTGTTCAAGCTTTCTCACCAGGCGTTCGTTGTAAAGCTTGAGGATTTCCTCTTCCTGAAACGGCGCCGACGTTGAGGCAATATCGCGGTGCTTGGCGCGCTCCATCACGTCCCGAACAGCCGCAATGAATGCATCCGGCTCGCATGGCTTGATGATGAAGCGGTCCGCGCCGAGCTTGACGGCGAACTCCTCATCTTTCGGACCGGTGTAGGTGGCGGTGTAAACGATGAACGGAATATGCCGCAACGCCTCGTCTGTCTTGACTTTTCGGCATAACTTAAAGCCGTCCATGACCGGCATGAGGATATCGCTGACGATCAGATCAACCCCCCCGGATTTGAGTCGTTCAAGGGCCTCGACGCCGTTTCCGGCAGCCTCGACGATGTGCCCGTTTGCCTTGAGCAGGGTCTCAAGAAGATAGCGGGCATCCTCTCTGTCGTCCACGATGAGTATCTTCATCCTATCGTTCCTTCGACTCTCACAATGTTGATGAAATCGTAAAAAAGCTGATTTTTACGAAGCCATCAATATTGATGAAATCGTAAAAAAGCTATTTTTGCTCGCTTCGTGATCATTTTCGGGAGATGCTCACGGCTTCTCTAAATTCCAAGAACTCGGCGCAAGCGCCTCAAACAGCTTGGAATTATTAACGCTCAGCCGTTCGCGTCTCTTTTCCCGAAAATGCTCAAATCTCGCTTGCAAAAGCTTTTTACGAAGGCATCAATATGTAACGGCTGATAATTCATAATTTTCTACTGAGTCATCTGCCCGGTGATATGCTTTTTCAAGAGTGTCGTCTTTAAGGTGGAGCTTACCGGGGCGATAATGAAACAAACTATTGTCCAACGACCCGCATCATCAACGTGAGAAGAGACAGTCTAAAAAGCTAATCCAGATCTAATTTTGCTTTACACCGGTTACATTTTACAGCGCCCCGGAAAACTTTATTGCCGCATTCAGGACAAATATAGCGGGCCTCCTCATCTTGAACCCATTTTTCAGTACCAACCTCTCGCCAATACGGAATAGCCCGCAAAATAACCTTTTTCCCAATAGTCATGGGGAAATTATCAATATACTGACAAGGAAATTCATTGCATTGATGACATCCGGCGTACCCTTTTTCTCTTGTGCAGGCCCTGATCTCACACTGTCGGCAATGCATAAAGAGTTCATCGGATAAGCAGCCTCGGCATTGAATATTTTCTATCGCAAGGTTTTCACTGTTCGGAAGATGACCCTTGCCGGGAACCTCTCCCTTGTAAAGATTCACTAACCGCTCTTTGAGTTTATGATTATTATCACGGTGTGCGATATAGATGGCGCAGACTCCGCAATAAAGACCACAAGGAGCGATAAGATTCTGATTTATCGTCATGATTCCAATCCATCCTGATTTATCATCTTCTTATCTTTTGATGAACTCGTAAAAAGTCGAAAATGCTCTCTTTCCGTCATTCCTGAGAAAGCCGGAATCCAGTGTTTTCAAGTAATTATAAAACCTCTGGACCCCGTTTTTCAACGGGGTGACAACTTTTTACGACGCCATCAAACACTGACACAAATACGAGCGGAAGGCAAGGGCGGAATCGTGAGAGACCGTCTGAATGCGGAGCGAAGCGGAAGGCTCGCCGGAGGCGAGGGCAAGCCCAAGGAGCGTCCAACCTGGAGCAAAGCTATGAGCCGACATACAAGGCCCAGTCTCCGGGCAAGTCGGCACCTGTCTGCGTGCAAACGCACAGGCAGGCGCAACATAACGAAGCCCCGGATTCGGGAGATAGGGTATAGACCCGCATGATGGGGGGATTGGGGGCTGGGGGAGAAAAACCCCCGGCTACCCGATTATGCCATAATTTCTTTTATTGGTAATATTTGCTTGCCATGGCGGATCGTAAGGATAGCTATTTGTTCCGCTTCAATACGATAAATTATACGGTAATTACCGTAAATAAGCTCCCTAAATTGATTGTTTCTAATTTCGGGTACAATTCTGCCGATTTCCGGGGAAGATTTTAGTTGCTCAACTTTTGAAAATATTGTTTGAATCCATTTTACTGCTGCCGATGGTTTGTCTTGGGCAATATAGCCTGCGATTTCTGAAGCCCTATCTACAGCCAGCGGCGACCAGACGATGTTCATTTTTGGACTCGCTTTATAACTATGTCCATTGCATCCTTATGATCTATTCCTTGTCCATTTTCGATCTGGCTTAAGGAAATCTGAACATCCGTTAAAAGTTCAATTTTCTCTTGCATCGTTTCAAATTCATGTGCGTCTATAAGAACAGCAACGCCTTTTCCATGTTGAGTAATTATCAAAGGCCTTTTTGTATCATGGACTTGCTTGATAAAATTTGCGATGCCGGTTCTTATCTCAGACAACGGTTTGATATCCTGGCTAATTTTTAGTCTTTGCATCTAGCACCTCATTTCAGCTATTATTTTTGTACAATATAACGTACAAAAAAGATGCATGCAAGATATTTTTTTGTTGGGCATTCATCGTCCTCGCGATGCTTTTCCCGCAGAACCGCCCGCACTTTCTTGGATCCTTTTTCAGCATCCGGATCCGAGATAGGGGGCCTTTTTACTCCGATATTTTTCCCCGGCTCTCCCGGGACATCACGCGGCGGCACTCGGCCAGATAGGGACGGATCTGGGCGTTTTCCGGAAAGCGCCCCAATATCTCCATCGCCTTTTCAAACCGCTTCTGGTTCATGAAATGGATCCCCAGGCAGAGCGCCAAGGGCACGTTTCCCGGGAAGTGCCGCACCCCTTCCTCGAGACGCCTTTCGGCGACGTCCGTCTCGCCCGACTGCTGCTCCAGCATGGCCAACCCCAGGGTGGCCCTTGGGTCCGGGTAGATGTCGAGGGCCCGCCGGTAAAGGCGACGAGCTACGGAAGCTTTATCGGGGATGGTCTTAACCCTAGAATAGTCTCCCTGGTGAAAGGTCATCCCCAGGCGGGAGAGAAAATCCGCGTGCAGCGGATAGAGATCCTTACGATCCTCAAGTTCAATGGAATCCACCGCCGCAGGCAGCATCTCGTGGAATCGGTTCCGAAGGGTCCGGCCGAATTCCAGGACAAGATCCCGAGGAAGCCGCGGATCCGTTTCGCAGTAAAGGATATCCTCAATCCGCTGTAGCCAGATCTCGTCCGATCGTCCGGTTTTTCTGAGAAACTCCTCGGCAAGAGCCGTTCCCGGGAAAAGGGTCAGGATATAGAAAATAGCGGCCAACGGCTTGATTTCCTCCATCAGGTCCACGGTGGCTTGAATGGTATCCGGGGTCTCTCCGGGACAGCCGTAGATGAAATAGGCCCGGGGAAGGATCCCGAACCGGGTGGTGAGGGCGAAAGCCCGACGGATCTGTTCCCGCTTCAGGGGTTTTCCCAGACGCTTGCGAATAGCCGTCGAACCGCTTTCCACCCCGTAGCTGATCTGGATGCAACCGGCCTTCCGCATCCAGCAAAGCAAATCCCCGTCCACCCGATCCACTCGGGAGATGGCCTGCCACGTGATGGCAAGTCGCCGGTCGATGATACCCCGACATATCTCAATCACTCTGGCGGGGTCCAGGGTAAATGTATCGTCCGAGATGAAAAAGTGGCTAATCCCCCGTCCGGAAAGCATTTCCAGTTCTTCCAGGAAGTAGCGGGCCGAGTGGAAGCGGATCGGCCCGGGCCAAAACCGGGGAGATCCGCAAAAAGTGCACCGCCCCGGGCAGCCCCGGGAAATGAGAAGATGCCGGAAAGTAAAGCTTCGGGCCGGGTGAGGCAGCGCGTCCAGATCGCGGATCGGTTCCCGGGGCCCTGTCCTGACCGGCCGGCCGCCATTGCGGAAAGCAAGGCCCGGTATTTGGGCGATGGCTCCCCTGTCCCCGGCGTCCAGTGCACGGAGCAGTTCGAGAAAAGTGTACTCTCCCTCACCGAGGATCACGTAATCGATTTCAGGAAAATGACGGAGAAGATGTTCCCAGAGAAAGGTGGCGCCCACACCGCCGAAAACGATGGAAATTTCCGGGCTAAGGGCTTTGGCCATCTTGGATATATCGATCGCCCCCCAGCGATTGGCATGGAGAACCGAGAAGCCGATGACATCCGGCTTAGCCACGGCGATCATCTCGCGGATCGCATCGGATCGATCGCGGAAGGCATGCAGATCCGCCACCGAGACCTCGACACCCTCCGATTTAAGGAGGGCGGCCACGTAAAGCAGACCCTGGGGGATGGCCTCGATATTCTCCTCGTCAAGCCGCTGATCGAGGAAATACGGATAGATGAGAAGCGTTTTCATAGTAGCGGCAAGGCGTTGAAAGTTGCTGCATTTTCAGGACGGATCCATACCGTATCTCAAAAGAGATTACAAGAACAGGCGGTTTCAGCCCGATTCACCGGTAAATGATGGAGGGCAGCCAAAGGGTTAGCGGCGGCCAGAAACAGGAGATCAGCAGCGCACCCATGGCCACGGCCACCAGGGGCATCGCGGCCCGGCTCACCTGGCCCAGGGGCAGCCCGGAAATGCCGCAGCTCACGAAAAGACAGATACCTACCGGCGGGGTGAGCATGCCCACGGCCAGGTTGACCACCATCAACACCCCGAACTGGACCGGATCCACCCCCATCTGGGGTGATAGTACGGCCAGCACCGGCACAAGCAGGATCAGGGCCGCGGTGGTCTCCATGACGCAACCCATGACCAATAGGCCCGTCATGACGAGCAGCAGCAATCCCCAGGGTGGCAGGGACAGGGTGCTGATGGCGTTTTGCACCAACTGAGTGGTCTGCTGCATCGCCACCAGCCATGTGAAGACCTTGGCCATGGCGATGATGAACAAGATCGTGGCTGCCACGATCTGGGAGCGGATGATCAGGGCCGGCATATCGTTCCATGTAAGCTTTTTATTGATGGCCATGGCCACAATCAGCGCATAAAAAACGGCCAGGGCTGCGGCTTCGGTGACGGTGACCCATCCGGTGAGAATTCCGCCCAAAACGATCACGGGAGCTCCCAGGGCCCAGATCGCCTCCTTTGTGGCGATCCCGATCTGGCTGAGGGAAAAGGGGTGGCGCGTGCCGTATCCATAGCGCCAGGATGTCCAGATCGCCACGGCCATGAAGCTTAACCCGAAAAGCAGCCCCACCAGCATCCCCCCGACAAAGAGCCGGGCGATGGATACATTGGTCAAGAACCCGAAGATCACCATGGGGATGGACGGCGGGATGATTACACCGATGGAACCCCCGGCAGCCACCAGGGCTGCGGAAAAGGCCGGCGGATATCCTTCTCGGATCATGGCCGGGATGGCGATGGCCCCCAGGGCTGCCGTGTCGGCGGCAGCGGACCCTGAAATGCCGGCAAAAAACATGGAGGCCACAATGACGGCGCAGGCGAGTCCTCCCGGCACCCAGCCCACGAGGCTGTCGGAAAAATCGATGAGCTGGCGCGATATCCCCCCGGTTTCCATGATTGCGCCGGCGAGCATAAACAGGGGAATGGCGAGCAGGTCAAAAGAATCCACCCCGGCAAAGAGCAATTGAATGATCGTCTGGCCCAAAGCCGAGAGCTGTACTCCTGCGGGAAAAACACCGGGGGTGAGCATCAGGCCGATGGCCGGCAACCCGATGGACAGGGCGATGGGCATCCCCAGGGCGATGAGAAGAAATAGACAGGCGAAAAGAATGCCCACAATCATGGCATCTGACGCCTGAGAGATCGAGCCATATCGGCCAGCACATGAATCACAAAAATAACCGCGGCAATGGGGATTGAGGCAAAAGGGATCGACATGGGAATCTGCAGCGAAGATGAAGTATGCTCTCCGGCCTTGATCGTGTAAACGGCACCGAACCAGGCAATCAAGGAAAAAACAACCAGCGTCAACACCTGCAGGGCCACTACGATGATCTGCTGGACAAGCGGCCCCAGGCGATAGCCGAAACCCTGCAATCCGATGAAGCTGACCCGCTTGTAGGCGACTGTTCCGCCGAGGAAGGTGATGGCTACGAGCAGATGGCGGCTCACCTCCTCGGACCAGCCCAAAGAGGCCCCGGCATAGCGGAAGACGACCTGGGCGAATAAAATGATGCAGATCGCCGTGCCGATGATAAACAGCGCTTTTTCCACCAGGGAATTGATCGCCTGGCTCACCCTCTGTATCATTCCGCTTTTCCTCAAGACCTTGCTGGGTTGATTCTGCGATCAAATCCGAAGCACGAAAGGTCCTTTCGTGCTTCGGATTGATGGGTATCATTTTTTAGGTCTGAATGGCGTGCTCCTATTTCACGACCTGCTGAATCTGGTCCACCAGTTTTTTAGTGTCGCCTGTGGCGCTCTCGATGACAGGGGCTGTCGCCTTGCGAAAAGCCGTAAGGTCCGGCTTTTCTTCCACCTGCATTCCGGCCGCCTTGAGCTCGGCCAGTTGCTTGGCCTCATTGTCGCGAATGTAGCTGCGTCCCTGAAGTGCCGCCTTTTTGGAGCAGTCCAAAATGACTGTGCGCTCGGCAGCCGGCAGGCCGTCGATGAAGGCCTTGTTGGCCACAAAGACCAGCGCCGAATAGACATGGCGGGTCAGGGTCAGATACTTTTGGCCGGCCTCGATCAGCTTAGCCGCGTGAATCACGGCGATGGGGTTTTCCTGGCCGTCGATGACGCCCTGTTGAAGCTGAGTGAAGATGGGCCAGGCCATCGGTGTGGGGTTGGCTCCGATGGCTCTCCAGATGGCCAGGTGTGTGGGGGCTTCCATGGTGCGGATTTTCAAGGTCTTGAGGTCTGCGGGCGTCTTTACCGGGTGCTTGGAGTTGGTGACGTTACGAAACCCGTTGTCCAGAAAGGCCATGGCGAGAAACCCGGATTTTTCGAATTTTTTCCCGAGTTCCTGGCCGACAGCCCCGTCCAGGACCTTATCAGCCGCCTCGTATGAAGGAAATACAAAGGGCATCTCCAGGGCTTTGATCTCCGGCACAAAGGCTTCGATAGGACCCGTGGTGCACACCGACATCTGGGTGGTCCCCAACTGGATCTGCTGGAGCACCTGGGTTTCGCTGCCCAAGGCTGCGGAGTGGTGAACGTTGACGACGTATTTACCGGGAAGGGCTTTTTCTACGCACTCCTTGAACCAGACCGCGGACCGGGTGTGGACAAAGTCCGGGTTGGTGACCGTGGCAATGTTGATCTGGGTCTGGGCGTAAACCGTGCCTGTCATGGCTGCCAGGCAGACGATAGCCAAAAGAGCGATGATCGGATTGCGCATGGGTGTTACCTCCTGTTTTGCTTAAAGGGTTATTTTGGTGTTGCTTCCTTGCCGTAACAGTTGATTCCGGTGTAGGTCTTGCGGAAAGTCTCCAGCATGCGGGGCAGTTTGCGCTCCGGTGCCTTCACTGCCAAGAGACGGTCCCTGATCTGAACCGGAGTGAGTCTCACATCCATTTTGCGTTGGGGGACGTCGAAGTCGATGATATCGCCGTTTTGGATTGCGGCGATGGGTCCGCCGTTATAGGCCTCCATCTCCACGTGGCCGACGCTCAGCCCGCTGGTGGCTCCGGAAAAACGGCCGTCCGTAATCAGAGCCACCCGTTGATAGCCGGCTCCCTTGATGGCATCGGTGGGAGTAAGCATTTCCGGCATGCCCGGTCCGCCGGCCGGGCCTTGAAAGGGAAGTACGACGACGTCGCCCTCGGCGATCTGTCCGGCCGCGATGGCGTTCAGGAGAGCCTCTTCCGTAAAAAAGACCTTTGCCGGGCCTGTGAAAACAAGCATCTCGGGATTGACTGCGGTCTGCTTGACCACGGCGCTGGAAGCGATATTCCCCTTAAGCACGGCAATCCCGCCTTCGGCGTGATAGGGATTATCCGTGGAGCGGATCACCTGTGAATCTACCACCACCGCCTCGGAAGCCACCTTGCGGATGGAGCTGCCGGTGACGGTCGGATTTTCATTGAGAAGAGGAAGCAGGCGCTTCAGGACAGCCGGTATGCCGCCGGCAGCGTCCACATCGGCCATCTCGTAGGGGCCGCCCGGAATGATCGAACAAAGGTTCGGCGTCTGTCGGGAAATTCGGTCAAACTCCTCGACTTCTATATTGATTCCCGCTTCCCGGGCAATGGCCGGGATATGCAGGACCGTATTGGTCGATCCTCCCATGGCCATGTCCACGCGGATCGCATTTTCAAATGCGGCTCGGGTCATGATGCTGCGGGGCCGCACATCGGCCTTGACCAGCTCGACAATGCGCCGGCCGGATTCATAGGCTTGCTGCTTTTTTTTCGGATCCAGAGCGATGGTGGTGGCGCAACGGGTCAACGACATTCCCAGGGCCTCGGTTACCACCGCCATGGTGTTGGCGGTGTAAAGCCCGACGCAGGAGCCGGCCCCGCAGACCATATCGCCAAGCATCTGTTCGGCCTCATTCGCGGTAATTTTGCCGGCCTTGACACGGCCCACGATGCCGAAGCCGACAATCGGATGGCACTTCCGGCCTTGGATCATATTGGCCTTCATCGGCCCGCCGGTGAGAATTACGGCGGGAAGGTCCATGCGGGCCGCGGCCATCAGCATTCCGGGGGTGATCTTGTCGCAGTTGGTCACGCCGACCCATCCGTCCAGCGAGTGGGAAAGGACCATGATCTCGATGTTGTCGGCGATGTGTTCCCGACTGGGAAGGCTTAAGCGCATCTCCACAAACATGGCAATGCCGTCGCAAACACCGGGCACTCCCCATTGAAAGGGGACGCCGCCGGCATCGCGGATGCCCCGGCAGACTTCCCGGGTCAACTCGTCCAGGTGGATGTGCCCGGGGATCAAGTTATTGAAGCTGTTGGCGACACCGATAAAGGGCTTACCGGCCTCAAAGTCTTCCCGGCGCACACCGGCAGACATCAACAGTGCCCTGTGGGGAAGGGTTTCGATGTTTTTTTTCAAGATGTCCGAGCGCATGATCTTTTTCCTCCTTCATCCTCCAATTGTAGTGCCATCAACCAGGGAAAAAGATAAGTTTACTAAAAATAAACTTGTTGCAGATTATTCAACTTATTTCTTGATGTCAAGGTTTTTTTCGGTATAATGGGCCCCGGTTCAAGCCTACGCAGCCGGCGACAAGGCGGTTTGTCCGGCTAGTGTGGTGTGACCCTTTGCTGTTTACAGCGGCGGCGTGGCGCAACTTCTTACTCAACCCCGGCGGGAAGAGGAGGAGGAGGATCGGCCCTATTGTTTCAGGAAAGATATCGATTGAATGGGGAAACAAAATGATTGAACAACAGGTGGCACGAAGGATCCGCGAGATCCGCAAATCCAAGGACTTGACCCTGGAACGCCTGGGAGAAAAGGCCGGCATCTCCCGCGGTATGCTATCCCGTCTCGAGAACAACCAGTGTTCCCCGCCTATCGCCACCTTGTCCAAGATCGCCCAAGCCCTGGAAGTTCCCATCGGCGTCTTTTTTCAGGAAGACCACCCGGCGGCATCCCAGCGATTTGCGATAACCCGCCGCGACCAGCGTGTGCAGGCGGTCCGCCATGGGGCACAGATCGGTTTCACCTATTGGGCATTCAACAAAGCCAGGAATCTGCACTTAATCGAGGCCTTCATCATTCGGCATCCGGCCGTAAAAAAGGTGCCCAAGATGCTTTTTGATCATCCCGGAGAAGAGTTTTTGCTGGTGCTCAGCGGAAGCGTCGAATTCGTGATCGGCCGGGAAATCATCCGGCTGGACGCGGGCGATGCCATTCATTTCGATCCGTCCGTGGCGCACCGGGTGCAAAACCGGGGAAAAACACATGCCGAATGCCTGGTTGTCGTGGCAGGAGAAAAAAGCTATGCCCGGCCGGCAGGATCCGGCATGGAAGCGAAATAACGCATCAACTATTTAAAGTTTTAAGGAATTCACTGAGCCGTAAGAAAAAGCCTATACGGTTCGGAAGAAGGCCTTTTCCAGAAAGGCGTCGGTCCATTGAATAAAGGTGGGGCGGCCATGAGGGCAGTGGGCGGGGTTACGACAAGCATGAAGCTTAACGATAATACCCTCCATTGCCTCCTTGGATAGGGCCTGCCCGGCCCGAACCGCCGCATGACAGGCGATGACGGCCAGGCAATGGTCACGGGCTTCTTCCAGAGACCCGGCAACGTCGGTATCGGCCGTCTTCTCCACCATTTCCCGGATCAGCGGCATCAACGGCCTGCCGCTCAAAACCCCGGGGACCGATTTGACGACAAAGGCGTTCTCTCCAAAGGATTCGATTTCCACCCCTAAAGCATTGAGAGAAGAAAGAAGCTTCTCGAGGATCCGGGACTCCCGAAAGCCGAACTCCAGGGTCTCCGGAAAGAGCAACTGTTGCGCCGACGGCCGATCGGCGTTTTGAATCTGTTCGAATAAGATCCGTTCATGGGCCGCATGTTGGTCGATCAGCATGAGCCCTTCTTTCGATTCGCACACGACGTAACTTTCACGAAACTGTCCGATCACCCGCAATAAATCGGTCCCTGAAGCTTCCCACAGGGGCGCCTGTGCGTTTGCGGCTCCAGGGGCTTTCTGCAAAATCGACATGGGGATTGGCTCATAGAGAGCAGGCTGATCCTGAATCTCCAGGGGTCTTGTGCCGGAGTTAGTTCCGGGCCTGAAGGGAAACGGTTTAGTCGCCTCAAGAGCCTTTGCCACCGCATCGGTCACCTGATCGTGAATCCACTGCCGGCGGACGAACCGAACCTCGTTCTTGGTGGGATGCACGTTGACGTCCACCTGGTCTTCCGGAATCTGAATCTTGAGGATTGCCAGCGGGAATGTCCCCCTTACCAACCTTCCGCGAAACCCTTCCAGCAGGGCATGCTGGAGGATCCGGTCTCTGACGAAGCGACCGTTGACATAGATGAAGATGGACCGACTCGTGGTGCGGGTCTCTTCCGGCAAGACCACCCAGCCGTTAATCACAAGGTCTTCGCTGGTGTGCCGGACCTCTTTAAAACTATTGGTAAGGTCGCTTCCCAAGACTTCGACGGCACGCCTCAGGGCCAAAGGCTCCGGGGAGAATTGCCGGATCGTCCTGCCGTTGCTGATTAGTTCAAAAGCCACCTGCGGCCAACCCAGGGCGATCCGATCGACGACATCCGCGATATGCCCCATCTCCGTGGAAATGCCTTTTAAAAATTTTCGCCTGGCCGGCGTGTTGAAAAAAAGATCTTCCACAGCAACCAGGGTCCCTTTGGGTGCGCCGGTTTGGCTTACCTGCAGAATTTTCCCGCCATCAACACGGATCTTTGTCCCCGGTCGATCCGGATCATCGTTGGTCACCAGTGTCAAGCGGGAAACCACGGCGATGCTGGGGAGCGCCTCGCCACGGAACCCCAAGGTCTTGATGGCAAAGAGGTCTTTATCCGTTTGGATCTTACTGGTCGCATACCGTTCCAGCGCCAGCAGCGCATCGTCTCTCCCCATCCCGCATCCGTTGTCTGATACGCGAATGAGGGAACGACCCCCTTTTTCCACCTCCACAAGCACAGAAGTGCTTCCCGCATCCAGGGCATTTTCCACAAGCTCCTTCACCACCGAAGCAGGGCGCTCAACGACCTCTCCGGCGGCGATCTTGTTGGAGACCGCTTCGGGAAGGATCCGAATCCTCGGCACGATTCCTCCTCATCCGGACGACCGGATGCAAACAACTCGCCTGGTCCGAAATTTAATCCGACCCTTATTTTTTTTCCTGAATGGTTTTGGCTAAAAATTCGGCCTCGATGGGAGAGAGGTCGAATTTCAGGCACGCCTCGCTGATGAGGTCTGCCATGGTCTTTTCCGGGCAAAAAGAGGCCTCTTCCAGGACCCATTTCACCGCTTTTCTCAGGTCTTCACCTTCCGGTTGGATTGACATATCGACTCCTTTACAACTGAGGTTTCTTCAAATGAAAGTCGGTTGCTTTTTCGAAATGATACGCCGCCCGATAGAGCATCGTTTCGTCGAAATGATTTCCCATGAGCTGCAGCCCGATGGGAAGCCCTTCCTTTGAAAACCCGCATGGGATGGAGATCCCGGGAATGCCGGAAAGATTCGCGGACAGAGTGAATACATCGGACAGGTACATGGTCAGCGGGTCTTCGACCTTTTCGCCGATGGGAAACGCCGGAGTCGGTGCCACGGGGGAAAGAAGAACCTGACAGGTTTCAAAGGCCTTCTTGAAATCCTGAATGATCAGGGTCCGGATCTGGGACGCTTTCTTATAGTAAGCATCATAATAACCGGCGGAAAGACAGTAAGTGCCGATGAGGATTCGACGTTGGACCTCCGGCCCAAACCCTTTGCTCCGGGTCTTGCAATACATGCTGCTCAGGTCGGTGGCCTCCGGATCCCGAAAACCATATTTCACGCCGTCATACCGGGCCAGGTTGGAGCTGGCTTCCGAAGGGGCGATCACATAATAGGCGGCCACTGCATAGGGGGTATGAGGGAGAGATACTTCCACGCATCGGGCGCCCAGACTTTCCATCGTTTGTATGGACTTTGAGAAAGCTTCGGAGACATCCGCGTCCATGCCCTCCAGGGATCGATACTCCACGGGCACGCCGATAGTGACACCTTTGAGCCCTTCTTTGAAATCTCTTGTATAATCCGGCACAGGCACCGGCGCCGAGGTGGAGTCCCTGGGGTCATGCCCGGATATGACGCGCATCAGCAGGGCGCTGTCGTAAACAGACTTGGCCAGCACGCCCACCTGATCCAGAGAGGAGGCAAACGCCACCAATCCGAACCGGGATACCCTGCCGTAAGTGGGTTTCATCCCCACCACGCCGCAGTGCGAGGCAGGCTGCCTTACGGATCCCCCGGTGTCCGATCCGAGGGCGCCCAGGCACATGTCTGCGGCGACCGCGGCGGCCGAACCCCCGCTGGATCCTCCCGGAATCCTGGAAAGATCCCACGGATTCCGTGTGACTTTAAAGGCCGAATATTCGGTGGAAGACCCCATGGCGAACTCGTCCATATTGGTCTTTCCGATAATGACGGCACCGGCCTCTCGCAACCGCTGTATTGCCGTGGCATCATAAGGCGGGATAAAATTTTTCAGGATTCCGGAGCCGCAGGTGGTGCGGATACCCCGGGTGCACAGGATATCTTTCACGGCAACAGGAATTCCTAAAAGCACAGAAGAATCTCCGGAATCGATCCGCCGGTCCGCTTCTCGGGCCTGTTCCATGGCAGATGTTTCAACAAGAGTGATAAAGGCGCCCACCTTGTTTTCGATGCTGCGGATTCGATCCATAACGGCCCGGATCAGCTCCACGGCCGTAATCTTCTTTTCTCTCAAGAGGGCTTGGGCCTGTTGTATCGTCAGCATGCAAAGATTCATGATAAGCCCCCCCTTTACTCCTGAATGATCTTCGGGACGATGAAATCCCCGTCATTTGCTTGAGGCGCGTTGGAAAGCGCCAGTTCCCTGTCGAGATGCGCGGCCCGTTCATCCTCACGAAATGCGTTGGTCAGGGAAAGGGTATTAGACGTCGGGGGGACGTTTTGGGTATCCACCCGGTTCAACTGAGCCACGTATCCGAGAACTTCACTGATCTGCGCGCACATCCGATCGACGGTCTTGTCGTCCAGATCGAGACGGGCGAGCCCGGCAACCCGGATAACCTCTTCACGGGTGATGTTCATGGTTTCCTCACTGGGAATTTCGGTTGACAATAATGGGTTGCAGGCGTTCCTTTTTCAGGTTTTCCAGCATGACCGAAGCTTCCTCCCTGCTGCTAAAAAGCCCGATTCGAACCCGATACCATACGCCTTTGCCGGGGATCATTATTCCCTCGAAATAGGCAGGATACCCTCGCTTCTTTAAGTCCTCTGCCATCTTTCGGGCGTCGTTTTGGCTGGGCAAGGAAGCCACCTGAAGGGTTATCCGTTTTTCCGATACATTCTCGCCGCTATTCATCGTCGTCCCGGAAACGCCGGCATCCTTTTTCCCGTTTTCCATGCCGGGACCGGTCAGGGCTTTGGGTTCCGTCTTGCTTTCAGGGACAGGCGGTTTCTGCGGTGCCTGGGTTTTTGGGACTTCCGGCGTCTCTTTTTTGACTGCCGGGTTCTTTCTAGACTCCCTCAACGCATCGTAAAAACTAAAGTCTGCCGGGTCTTCCTGGGACTTGGCCGGGATCTTGAATTGCTTGATTTCGCTTTCCAGCAACGACGCTTTTGCCTGAGCCAGTTGCTTTTTCAGCTCCTGCATATCGAAGTGTATGGGAGCGGTCCCTCTCCCCGCCAGGACACCCAAGAAGAACGTACATGCCGAGACGAACAGGATCGCTGCGATCCACAGCGTACGCCGGGTTTTTAGCCCGCGGGCGGGGGGAGACCCGCCGCTTTCTTTATCACCTCCGGCCATCTGCAATTCCTACATCTTTTCCGGAGCCGATACACCCAAGAGAAAAAGCCCGTTTTGGATCACCTCTTTAATCGCAAGGATCAGGGACACTCTGGCGTGTGTCAAGGCCGGGTCATCGGTTAACACCCGATGTTTGTTGTAATAGGCGTGAAAGAGGGAGGCCAGATCCATGAGATAGAAAGTGACCCGATGGGGTTCCATGAACACAGCGCCTTGCCGGATCACATCCGGATAGGTGGAAAGTGCCTTGAGGAGCTGAATCTCCTCATGGGCCAGCAGCAGGGATGCCGTTTCTTCGGAAAAGGACGCATCCTCGATCCCTCGTTCTTTTCCCACCTTGAGGATGCTGGAGATCCGGGCATGGACATACTGAACATAATATACCGGGTTTTCATTGGATTGTTTTTTCGCCAGGTCCAGGTCGAAATCGAGGGGGCTTTCGTGATGGCGGGTCAGAAAGAGGAATCGGGCGGCATCTTTTCCCACTTCGTCGATGACTTCGCGAAGGGTCACGAACTCGCCGGCACGCGTCGACATGGCTACCGGAAGACCTCCCCTGAGCAGGTTCACCAACTGAACCAGGATCACCTTGAACCTTCCTCTCGCGTTTCCCAGGGCCTCGACGGCGGCTTCCATGCGAGGGATATATCCGTGATGGTCGGCTCCCCAGACATCGATTACTTTCTCGAATCCCCGTTCGAATTTATCCCGATGATAGGCGATGTCGGAGGCAAAATAAGTGGGCTGGCCGCCGTTCCGGACCACGACCCGATCCTTCTCGTCCCCGTAAGCGCTGGTCCGAAACCACAGTGCGCCGTCTTTTTCATAGACGACGTCCCGAGCCTTCAACTCGGACAATGTTCGGTCCACCTTTTTTGCATCATAGAGGCTTTGCTCGCTGAACCACCGGTCAAAAGTTACACCGAAACGAACCAGGTCTTCCCGCATCCCTTCTGTGATCTTTCCGGCCGCATACCGGGCGCAAAAAGTGATCCCTTCGGCTTCGGGGCCCAAGGCCATCCCCCTGCCCTTCAATTCGAGGATCTCCCTTGCCAGGTCCCGAATATAACCCCCCTGGTAGCACTCTTTCGGAAACGGTTCCGTATCGCCCAACAGGGCTTTAAGCCGCAAAAAAACAGATCGTCCCAGTGTTTCGATCTGTCTTCCGGAATCGTTGATATAATATTCCTTTTGCACGTCATACCCGCAAAAAGAAAGGATGTTGGCCACGCTGTCCCCCACGGCGGCTCCTCGTCCATGCCCCACATGCAGGGGCCCCGTGGGGTTGGAGCTGACGTATTCCACCTGGATCCGTCTCCCCTTTCCCAGATCCACAGCACCGTATCGCTTGCCTTGGGTATGGACGGCCTCCAGAACATGGTGCCAGGCCGAAGGGTGAAGATGGAAATTGATGAAGCCGGGTCCCGCCACCTCCACGCTCTCGATCCAATTTCGGACATCTTCCAGGCGATCCACGACAGCCTCGGCGATCTTTTTTGGTGACATCTTCTGAACCGAGGCGGATATGAGGGCAAAATTGGTGGAAAAATCGCCGTGGGCTTCGATTTTCGGCGTTTCCAGGAACACTTCGGGAAAGTCCCGGGAAGGGAGGATCCCCTTTTCATGGGCGTCTCGAGCCGCCGAAAGGATCATGATCTTTATCGTATCTTTCATCGGGGTTACCGGTATCCTTCTTTTTTCCGAATCTTGATTCAAAGCGTTTAATCCATAAAAACTTTTACCCGGCAAGTCAAGACGATTGGTCGGTTCTCCCGGCCAACTCGTAGCGGCAGAAGGAAAATCATTGGCGCCGGAAAAACACCGGTTGGGGGCTTTAGCCTCGGTACATAGACTCGATGAGATCGGAGAAGGCCTCATTGATACGTTTGCGCTTGACCTTCATGGTGGGGGTCATCTCTCCGTCTTCCTCATTGAGCTTTTTGGGAAGGATTCTGAATTTTTTGATTTGTTCCACACGGGAAAGGCCCTCGTTGACGCGGTCCACCTCCCCCTGAATCAGCCGGATGATGTCCGGAAAGAAGACCCGGATCCTGTGAGGTGGAAAACTTGCAAATTCGTTTTGAAAAGGCTATCCATGCCAATATCTGATACGGGCGAAACTGCTTTTCAGGAAACCAGGATTTTGATAAACGCTTCAGAAGCTCTTCAAAAGGCGATGACCCCTTCCGAGCGCAAACTTCTGTCGCGGCTGAATACTCCGGCCAGGATCCAGACGTTTCTGGATACCCTCGAGTACAGCGTGGAAGATGTCTACCGGTGCCCCTTGCGGGTATTCCGCGAGCGCATGGGGCATTGCTTCGACGGCGCTGTATTTGCCGCCGCCGCGCTTTCTTGTATCGGATACCCGCCGTTGATCCTGGATATGCTCCCCAACGACCGGGACGACGACCACATCCTGGCGCTTTACAAATCCGACGGCTACTGGGGAGCCTTAGCCCAATCCAATTTCTCGGGGCTGCGCTTCCGGGAGCCGATCTTCCGGAACCTGCGGGAACTGATGCTGTCCTATTTCGAGCCTTTCTTTAACATCGCCCGGGAAAAGACCCTGCGGGGGTACACCCGGCCGATGAACCTGAACGCTTTCAACGGCCTCCATTGGACGATTGAAGACAAAGCGATGGATCAAATCGCCTTAAAACTCAACGAAATCCAAAGAACGCTGCTGATAACCAATCCCATGATCGACGGTCTTTCCCGGGTGGATGAACGATCTTATGATGCCGGATTGCTCGGCGCTAAAAAAGAGGGTCTTTTTCGACCTTCAAAAACGAAATCTTCAAGGAGAAACGAGAGATGAACAACCAAAGAGTCATCGAAGCATCGATTCTCGGCGTATTGTTATGCGCCGGCATGGTTTTGCTCGGATACTTTCTTTCCACCGGTGCTTTGAGGGTCAAGGGGCTGGACCGCACCGTCACCGTAAAAGGGCTCTCCGAGCGTGAAGTCCCTTCGGACGTGGCCATCTGGCCCATCCGGTTCAGCGAGGCAGAAAACGACCTGGGCAGTCTCTATGCCCTGGTGGAACGGCACACCGGCGCCATTCTGGAATTTTTAAAATCCAACGACTTTTCCGAAGATGAGATTTCCGTGTCCCCGCCGGCCATCGTCGACCGCCAGGCCCAGGGGTACGTGGACGCCAACAAGGTGAAATTCCGGTTTGCCTCCAACTCCACCATTACGATCTATACGGGAAAGGTGGACGCCGCACGGCAGGCCATGGGCAAGCTCATCGAGCTGGGTAAACAGGGGATCGTAATCGGCGGCCAGGAATACGAAGCCAAAACAGAGTATCTCTACACGAAGCTCAACGCCATCAAGCCGGAGATGGTGGAGGAGGCCACCCGGACAGCCCGGCAGGTGGCTGAAAAGTTCGCAAAGGATTCTAACAGCCGGCTGGGAAAGATCAAGACTGCCCAGCAGGGCCAGTTCACCATCACCGACCGGGACAGCAGTACCCCCCACATCAAGAAAGTGCGGGTAGTCTCCACCGTCGAATACTATCTATCGGACTAACGGGAATTCCGGAAAAAGAAAGGTTTCAAAACCATGAAAGGAAACCGGGCTCTGGTCAGGATGCTTTACGAGGCAGGGGTGGACACCCTTTTCGGCCTTTGCGGAGACACCAGTCTCCCTTTCTATGAGGCCCTCGCCGGATTCGAGCATCCGATCCGTCACATCCTTACCCGGGATGAGCGTTCCGCCTCGTTTATGGCGGACGCCTATGCCCGTTTCAGCGGTAAGGTGGGGGTCTGCGAGGGTCCCAGCGGGGGTGGAGCGCTCTTTATTCTCCCGGGGCTTGCGGAAGCCAACCAGTCTTCGGTGTCGCTGGTCTGCATCACTTCGGATATTGATGTCGGGCAACGGGAGCGCGGGACTCTCACCGAGCTGGACCAGGATGCCTTGTTCAGACCCGTCACCACCTGGACCCGAACACCGACAAGTGGCCGGGAACTCCCCTGGGTTGTCCGGGAAGCGTTTCGAAGGGCGGTTTCGGGGAGGCTTGGGGCCACTCACATCGGACTCCCTCTTACCGTCCAGGAGGCCGACGTACTCGAACGCGATATCTACATCGATCCATGCTTTAGCGCCTATCCCGCCTACCGGGCCGCCCCGGAACCGGAGTCGGTGAAGCGCGCCGCCGAACTCCTCGCTGAAAGCCGGCATCCCGTCATCGTGGCCGGAGCCGGAGTCATCCGGTCCGGGGCGTGGGCCGAACTCAAGGTGCTGGCCGAATTGCTCGGGTGTCCGGTGGCCACCTCCATCAGCGGAAAAGGGGCTATCGCCGAAACACATCCCTTAAGCCTCGGGGTCATCGGGAGCAACGGCGGGCTTCCTTTCCGCCATGACTTTATCCATCAGGCAGACCTGGTTTTCTTCATCGGATGCCATGCCGGTTCGGTGACGACCATCAAGTGGACTCTGCCCCCCGACAGGAAGAAAAAAATCCTTCAGCTCGACGTGGATGCTTCCAGGATCGGCGTCAATTACCGGGTGAAAGAAGGGATCGTCGCCGACGCCAAACTCGGGATTGCCGCATTGATCGAGGCTGTGGCCGATCGATTGGGGGGCTCAAGGGCCGGAAAAACCGATCCCCACCGCATTGCGGAAAAACGAGTGGCCTATATGGATTCCATAGACGCATTTACATCCGACGCCGTCCCGATCCGGCCGGAGCGCTTCGTTAAAGAACTCGAGAATGCCCTGCCGGAGGATGCCCTTGTCATCGCCGATCCGGGTACGCCTACACCGTATCTGGCCGCATATTATCGTCTTCCAGAGGCCGGAAGAGGCTTTGTGGCGCCCCGCGCTCACGGTGCACTGGGATACGCCCTTCCGGCAGTGGTGGGCGCCCATTACGCCCAGCCTGATAAAAAAGTGGTCGGCGTCATGGGAGACGGCAGTTTCGCCATATCCGCCGGAGAACTCGAAACGATTTCCCGGTTGAACATCCCGGTTTTGCTGATCGTGCTTTCCAATGCCTGTTTCGGATGGGTAAAAGCCGGTCAGAAGGCCACGGGAAGCCCCTTTTTCGGCGTCGACTTTTCCGCGATAGACCATGCCGCCGTAGCCCGGGCCTTTCGGATGAAAGGGATACGTGTGGAAAATCCATCCGCCCTGCGATCTGCCCTTGAAAACGGAATTAGATCTCCAAGGCCGGTTCTAATCGATGTCGTGATCCAACCCCTCCATGAGGCCAAGGCTCCGGTCTCGAAATGGATCGCCTGAAGGTATAAAAGTCCGGGAGATTACGTGAAAAAGCACGTCATCGGCATCCTGATGCTGGACCATGCGCTCACCCGACCTCCGGGGGACCCCGGAAATCCGTCTACTTTTTCATTTCCCGTAATCCACACCACCGTTTCCGGCGTATCTCTTGAGCGCCTCCTGATGAAAGATCCGGGAATCATCGATTCCTTAACCGCCTCGGCCCGGCGTCTCGTGAAATCGGGCGCTTCGGCCATTGCCGGCGGCTGCGGCTTTTTCATCTACTTCCAGGAGGCCCTCAGCAGCCGACTGGATGTGCCGGTCATGCTCTCCAGTCTGCTTCAGATCCCTTTTGTTCAAAAGACAGTGGGACCGAATCGGCGCATCGGTGTTCTTACCGCCCATGCCGGACGCCTGACCCGTGAACATTTGCTGATGGCGGGGATGGATCCCAAGTTCCCCGTGAAAGTGACCGGCCTGGAAAACGAGCCTCATTTTCGACAAGGCATTCTGACCAAAGGCGGTATTTATGATTTTGCCGGAATTCAGAAGGAAGTGGTGGCCAAGGCCAGGGCCCTGTTGCAAGCCGATGATGGGGGGTTCCCGGTAGGCGCCATTTTGATGGAATGCACCAACTTACCCCCTTTTGCGGCAGCGATCCAGGAAACCCTGATGCTCCCGGTCTTTGACGTGACCACGATGGTGGGACACCTCTACCAGGCCATGGTCCGAAGCAGGTTTTCTTGACATTTTCGATTCTCGGGTGCTAATCAGAAATACTTGTTAGAAACTCTTGTTTCAGGGTTTTATAGTCAACCATTTTAAGAGGAGAACGGTCATGCGTAAAACAGTCTTCGTGATTGCAGTCGTTCTGGGTTTTTGCCTGGCAGTCGGCGGAAACGTTTCCGCCAAACAGATCACCCTTACCTTTACGGCCGGAAGTGCCGGCGGTGGCTGGTATGCGATTGCAGGCGGAATAGCGCCCATCATTCAGGAATACGATCCGGAACTGGTGGTCAAAGTGGTTCCCGGCGGCGGTGTACAAAACCCGGCCTTGATATCCGAAGGAAAAATGGAAATGGGATTCGGGCTTCCCTTCATGAATGCCGCGGCATACCAAGGGGTGAATCCCTTTGAAAAGCCTTTGAAGAATCTGCGGGCCCTCGTGGGCGGCATGGTGATGAATTACTTTCACCTCTATGTCGGGGAAGATGTTCCCATCAGCTCGATGGATGAGGCATTTGGACAGAAGAAAAAGCTGAGACTGGCCGTCACCCAGCCCGGCAGCTCCGATGTCTGGGTCTTCGAACGGATTCTGGAATCTTATAAGACCAGCATCAAGGACCTTGAAAAACAAGGCTTCCAATTTGCCCGGGGCAACTACGCTTTCCAGGCCAACCAGTTCAAGGATAAAAACGCGGACGGCGTCTTCACCTTCCTTTCACTTCCGGGTGCCGCCGTCATCGAGGCATCGGTGGGGAGAAACCTCAAACTCATCGACTTTTCGGACACGGCTTTAAAGTATCTGGATCAATACGGAATCGTGGCCGCTGATATTCCGGCGGGAACCTACCCCAAGGCCGTCAACAACAATAAGGCCATCAAAACTGCGGGGGCCGGCAGTGTGATTACGGTTTCAGCCGAGATGTCCGACGATATCGCCTACCGGATCACCAAGGCCTTCAACGAGAGCTTGGCAAAAGTCCGCAAGGTCCATGCGGCCCTTGAACCGTACACCGTGGAGCAAGGGATCACCGGCTGCGGCGTTCCGCTTCATCCCGGAGCCATTAAGTATTACAAGGAGAAGGGAATTTTGAAATAGTCGAAAGAATGACCTGTTTTCCATCGACGATTCAGGATTTATTGCATCGCTTTTCAACGGATCCTTCCAGGGGGTGACCGCCGTGGGCGTCACCCCCTTCTTATCGAAAGGATGATCCCATGAGGACGCTCGGCCGTGGGTGGATGATCCCGGTTTATGCCCTGGCCGTTATTGCGGGTGTGTTTCATTTTTACACCTCTGGATTCGGCTCCCCGGAGCCCCGGGTTTTTCGAGGCCTTCACCTCGGCATGCTCCTCCCCGTCATCTTCCTTTTTTATCCTGCGCGCGCCAAATCTCCCAAGAACCGGCCCAGCATCGTCGACTTAGCGGCTGTTGTGCTGTGTTTGGTAGCCACCCTCTATACCGTCTATTACGCGGATCGGCTCAACGAACACTTCATCGGTTTTCATGACGTCCGAACCGAAGAAGTGCTTCTCGGCGCATTGCTCGCCCTGGCCGTCATCGAGGGATGCCGCCGGTCCATGTCCAAATGGTACGCCCTAACCGTGAGCGTTGTTCTGATCTATCTTTTTACCTGTGCATACTGGCCCGGCATGTTTCGTTTCAAAGCATTCAGCTTCGATCGGGCCATCGAGATTTTGTATCTTCCCAACGATGACGGCATGTTCGGGTTTTTGACCGGCATCTCCGCCGAAATCCTCTTTATCTATATTCTCTTTGCCGCCGTACTCACCGCCAGCGGGGCCGGGAATTTTTTAATCGAATTTGCCTCCTGGGCTGCCGGATGGGCCCGGGGCGGATCGGCCAAGATCTCGGTGATTTCCTCCGCCTTGTATGGCACCGTTTCCGGATCCTCGGTAGCCAACGTTTACGCTACCGGATCCTTCACCATCCCGATGATGAAGAAAAGCGGTTACAGCCCCAAAGAGGCGGCGGCTGTGGAGGCCGTCTCCGGTGTCGGCGGCCAGATCATGCCCCCCATCATGGGAGCGGGCTCCTTCATCATGGCCGAAATAACCGGCGTTCCCTACTTCACCATCATCAAGACCGCTGCCATCCCCGCAATCCTGTATTATCTCGGGGTCATGTGCATGGTCCATTTCATTGCTGTCCGTCGAGGCATTCTGGCCATTCGAAAAGAGGACAGGCCGAAACCCAGGGATCTCTTGCGGCATGCCTACTTTGTGATTCCTTTCATGGTCATCGTCTCTTTGCTCGCCACAGGGTATTCGCCGTCTAAAGCGGCCTTCCATAGCATCTGGATCACCCTGATTTTGAGCTGCTTCGATCGAAAAACCTGGATAAACCGGACCAAGCTTTTAGAAATCTTTTTCAAATCACTGATCAACTGCGCCCTGATCGCCAGCGTCTTAGCAGGTTCGGGCATGGTCGTCGGAATCCTCACCCGGACGGGAGTGGCGCTGTCTTTCGGCACCATCCTGGTTTCAGCCTCCAAGGGGGTCCTGCTCTTTGCCGCCCTTCTGGTCTTCATGGTCGTCAGTGTCCTGGGAACCGGTATTCCGACCACGGCCTCCTACATCATCAGTATAACGGTAGGTGCGCAGGCTCTCACCAATTTCAACGTGGAACTGTTGGCCGCCCATCTTTTCGTCTTTTATTACGCGGTCCTGGCGGATCTCACCCCGCCCGATGCGGTCACATCCTTTGCGGCGGCCAATTTGGCCGGCTCCGAGCCGATGGCTACCGGAATCGAAGGGTTCCGCCTGGGGATCGCCGGCTTCTTGGTCCCCTTTGCTTTTCTATACCAGCCGGCCTTGCTCCTGAAGGGGAGTTACCTGGATATCTTGATGGCTTTTACAGTGACGGTCATAGGCATCGTTAGTCTTGCCTGCGGCGTCATCGGTCAATTCCGCACCCCTTTGAATTGGATACAGCGGGCCTTTTTTTTAAGCGGAGCCGCCTTTCTGGTATTCCCGGGAAAGTGGAACATGATAGCCGGCCTGGCCCTGGTAATCAGCGCGGGGATATGGTCATGGCTTGGAGATGACCCAAAGATGAAAAACGAAAAATTTTAATGATTCGGCCATTGCCCGAAAAAACGGATATCATCGTTGTCGGCGCCGGGCTCATGGGGACCAGCATCGCGTATCATCTGGCCAAATTGGGGGCCAATCGCGTCTTGGTTTGCGAACAGGGGTTTGTGGGCGCCCAGGGGTCCACGGCAAAAAGTCTGGGAGGCATCCGGATCCAATTTGCCACTGAAATCAACATCCGCTTCTCCTTGGCCTCAAAGGCGGTCTTCGAAAGGTTTGAAGAGGAATTCGGAGTAAAATTGCATTATACACCTTCGGGATACCTGTATTTGACCAGCAGCGACAGGGGACGCAGCCTCTTTGAAAATACGGCGGCCATGCTGGAACGCATGGGACTTTTCGCCGAGATTCTCAATCCGGAAGAGATCTTTCGACGCTGGCCGTTTCTGGAAACCGCAGATTTGAAAGGTGCCTGCTGGACCGCCGGGGACGGCTACTATAGCATCAATGAGGTGGTCCAGGGGTTTGCCCGGGGGGCCCGGCGCCTGGGCGTTCAGATCCATGAAGAGACAAAAGCCACTGAAATTATGACCGAAAAAGGGCATGTGACCGGGGTTAGGACGCACACGGGGAAAATCATCCGATCGGACTGGGTGGTCAATGCTGCAGGACCCTGGTCTGGCTGGGTTGCCGCATCGGCGGGGGTTGAACTTCCCGTCTGTCCCCTACGTCGGCACCTCTTCATGACGAATCTCTTCGACGAACTCCCCGCGCTTCTTCCTTTTGTTCTTCATTTCGATACCGGCTGGTACATGCGCCGGGAGGGTCCGGCCCTGCTTCTGGCAGGACCTTCGGATAATACGGATGCCCAGCGGACATTCAGCGAAAAAGTCGATTTTGACGCCCAGGAATGGACGGCAGAGCAGTCTATTTACCGGGTGCCGGTTCTCGAAAAAGCCGGCATCCTGCGCGGCTGGATCGGTCATTATGCCTTAAGCCCGGATCATCATGCAATCATCGGAACGTATCCGGAACTTGCCGGGTTCGTCGTATGCACCGGCTTCAGCGGCCATGGATTCCAGCACAGCCCCATCGCCGGGAAGGTGACCGCCGAGCTGATCATCCTGGGTCGGTCGGAGACATTGGACATCCGCGCCTTAAGGCCCACACGCTTTAGGGAAAATGACCTGATCGAAGAGCCCCTCACTTCATTTAGAAACCTATGAAGGGGCATCAAAAACACGGGGTGGCTAGCCGGCCACCCCGGTAAATGTTGGGATCCGGGTCTGTTTGGATTCGTTGATAACAGAATCCAATCCCCGCAAACCCTTATCTTTTCTGGTAGGCACGATAAGAGTTGAACTCATGACCCCTACCGTGTCAGGGGTAAAAGACGATTTAAAACAATTTGAAATCACAAGGAATATTTGCTTTAAAATTGGTCATACATGATCCCGTATGACCAAAAAGATAGCCGGCCAGGATCAGGAATATTCCCGGAATTCCCACTTTTTTGACGCCCGTCTTCCCCTGAAAAATTTATGCTGTTGATTTATCCATTTTTTCATATAAAATTCCCCTGAAAAACATTTATATCAGCCTTCGACACCCTGGATCTCTAAGAAAACTGGCTGGAAAGGCAAGCGCCATGCTGAACCTGGAACCCATAAAAGAGATCATGTGCGGGAACATTGGGAAGATCCTTCTGGTTGGCGCCCTCCTGATTATCGGCAATCTCCTCTTCAAGAAGCTGGAAAAGCGTCTCAAGTCGAAAACGCTCTCTTTCCGTCATTCCGGCGAAAGACGGAATCCAGTGTTTTCAAGAAGTTATGAAACCCCTGGACCCCGTTTTTCAACGGGGTGACGACTTTTTACAAAGCCATCAATATTAAAATTCAAACAAAAAATGCGATTCTTGAGCCTTTTTATCGTTATCATATGATCCGGACAGACGAAAATTGAAGTTGAAGGCTTTGAGAGAAGAGTCTGCATAATATATGTTCGGCCTGACAAGATTAAAGGTGTATTATGGGAGTAATGGCAGAGTCGATGGTAGCATACGCGCAACCGTTGCTCGACGCGACAGACGGATCACACGAGCAGGTGCAGAATGCACTCTCGATAGCCCAGATGTGCTGGAATCTCGCGTTGCTGCCCGAGACTGAACAAGAACAGAGCCTCGCCGAAATGCAACCGGCACTAAAGATGGACGTGGCCGAGTTTGCAGACTTTCGACACTCGGTCATCGCGCCAATGATTGCGCGGCACCATGAGATGTTTCCCAATATGCCTCGGCTGGATTCACAAAGGATGGCACGGCTCTCACGCGATGAGAAGTACCACGGAACTGGACGCAACGCGCCTTGTCCGTGCAACAGTGGAAAGAAGTACAAACGTTGCTGTGGAAGATGACGGCACTCGCCCTCGAAGACGACCACGCACGGATAACCGGGCCGAACAAGGCGCTTGCAGTCGGACGCGCAAAAAGCCGCGCGCCGCTGAAGCGCAACGTTATGCCAAGAAATGATAGTGGCTGAAAAGGAGAATATGGTTTGAGTGATTTCATTGACCGGGTGCGTGATTTGTTACGCGCTGGCGATGTTCGAATATCTGAACACGGATACGATGAGTTGGCCGACGACGGGCTGACCGCACGAGAGGTACTCGGTAGCATTCAGGAGGCGGTGGTTGTTGAGGAATACTTGAACTATGCGAGAGGGCCATGCGTCCTATTGTTGTAGAAAGATCGAGCAGCCGAGCCCATTCATGTTGTATGGGGTATCCCGAAAGGTCATGACAAGCCTGTGGTTCTGGTCAACGGCATACCGGCCGGATCTGGAACGGTGGGATAAAACATTTACGCGGAGGCGGTAACGATGAAACAACGAAAGAAGTCAAAGTATGTGTATGAAGGTCAATATGTGGCTGAGGTAGAGGTCTCTCTGGTGGAAGACGACACCGGCTGGTCTCCTTATCTCAGTGTTGAAGATGCCTATAAATTGGACGACGTGAGAGATGCTCTTCGTCAGGGGGACTTAGAGTCGGCGGCGAAATATGGACGAATCTACGAGCTTCGCCAAGTCGCGCATCAATAATGGCATAACGCCGCTGTTGAGCCGCCGTCGGTTGGGGGCGGAAATTGCATTTATGCAATTTTTCGTGCCAACCGACCGAGCGGAGTGAAGCTGCCCTACGGGCGGGGTCGGCTCGAATGGCCTTGATGGGCGGAGCGCGAGCGGAGTTCAAAAGGCCATGAAGAGCCGAAGCTCAACAGCGGCGTTATAAGGATAGAGAATATGAATTTATCCGAACGGTCCTACGAAAGAATTACAAAGAAGGCAGGTGTGTTGACCTAATTGGAAGGTCATTAAACATTCCCAAGAGAACTGATCCAATTGAAGCTCTGAAATCTTATCTGGGAAATCCTGCTACAAAGTCTGCAAAGGAGCTTTCAAAAAAAGCCGTAGTTTTATTATATCCGGACAAGTACTTTTGCAAAGTGGTTTGGCACCGGAGCTTATAACATCACGCTTTAAGTCGGACGCATTTTCCCCGCGCCGCCTTATGTCTCAAAAAGAAAAGAGATGGAGATACAAATGGAAAGAAGAAACTGCTGGGAAGTGATGAAGTGCGGTAGGCAGCCAGGGGGTGAAAATGTCGATAAACTTGGCCTATGCTCGGCGGCATTACCCAATGAATATGATGGTGTCAATGAGGGTAAGCATGGGGGTAGATTTTGCTGGGCTATCGCAGGGACTCTTTGCGGGGGAGAAGTACAGGGCACATATTCCAAGAAAATTCTAGACTGTCTTCATTGTGAATTTCTAAAGCAGGTCGAAAAAGATGAAGGCAAAAACTTCATTCTAACTCCTCAAAAAGCTATAAGTATACGAGAATCAAAGAGGGAAACATAACGAACAAGGATAGATCGTGTGAGTGAAGCGAACCACGATCTTATCCGGTAGTTGAACAAGCCCGGTCAAGTTATAAGAAGATATCTTTTTTCAAGTGAAATCAGCTTCCTCCTGTTTTGAATGC
>Ga0210056_1000629_pt1 | contig 29695 bp, 29 predicted proteins | sample CryGeyCG2014_080_2_FD_183965 | JGI IMG/M metagenome (GOLD analysis project Ga0210056, IMG submission 183965) | Groundwater microbial communities from aquifer - Crystal Geyser CG07_land_8/20/14_0.80 (SPAdes) (version 2) | ecosystem: Environmental > Aquatic > Deep subsurface > Groundwater | place...
ATTTATAGGGGGAGTTAAGGGCGGAAGATCACAGGCAGGCATTAGGATGTACCCTCCTTTATGTTTTCTGCCTTTCAGTATACATTCCTTCGATGCCTCCTGTACTTCTTCAAAGCTTCCGATTTGCAATAGAGTGGTAGGTACATTTCCTCCAATGATATAATCTTCACCAAAGAAGGCCGCCGTCTTTTCTATATCCATTTCTGAACCGATACTTATGATACTCCTTTGAGTTATGGGTATATCCTCCCAGAAAGGTAGGTTTCTTTCGTGATCACCACACAGATGGATGAAGAATCTTTTGACCCCTTTTGCTATGAGTTTTTCATGGATTTCACAGATGTAGGGAAAGGCAAATTCTCTGAACATCCTGGGTGATATCAGTTGATTAGTCTCCATAGGTACCGATGTGTTGGCCGTAATACTTGCAGCACCGAACTCGCCTATAAACCAATCGGTATTTCTCAGAATAAAGTCCGTGACCTTTCTCATTACCTTATGCAGTGCTTCCGGCTCCTTATAGTACCACCTGAGCATCCTCTCCTTACCTATGACGGATGCTGCCATTGTGGAGGGGGAACCGGCATAGAGGTTTATAGGCAGACCTTTTTTCCTTAAAAGCCTTGCAAATTCCATCATCTTTGGAAACTGGCCTGCCTTTTTTGGGTCCGGATCGGGAAGTCTGTCTACATCTTCCGGTGTCTTAACAGGGTTATCGACGTTCCTGGGCGGAGTAAGCTGATTGGGTTCAGGATAGCTTATCTTTCCCCCAAACTCCCATGCCCCCTTGTCTGTCCATCCAAAGGAGAACCCGCCATCATGACCGTAGAGTTCTTTAGTAAGAAGCTGAACATTGAGGCACTTTTCAGGATCGGCAAAAAATTCTTTAAATGGTATGCCAGAAATCTTAGCAGCAAAACTCTGGATAAAAGGGTTAACCGGAACCCTGTCGATTTCTTTCCCTTCGATTAGTGCTTTCATCCTCTCTTCTGAGGTCATTCTGTCAGCTAGCATTATGGCCTCCATTATTCTCGAATATTAGTCCAGTAGCCTTTAGCTTATTCCCAACAGTTCTTTCGCCTTCTTCACCGCGGAAGCCGCATGGAGTGCATAACCGTCCGCCCCGATCTTATCGGCAAATGACTGAGATATGGGGCCTCCGCCTACCATTACCTTATACCTCTTCCTCAATCCTGCACCTCGGAGCATATCGATAACCCTTTCCATCCCCACCATGGTTGTGGTCATCAATGTTGACATGCAGATTATCTGCGCCTCTAGCCTTTCGGATTCATCTATGAACCTCTTTAAGGGGACATCTCTGCCGAGATCATGAACCTCAAACCCTGAAGACTCCAGCATGATCTTGACCAGGTTCTTTCCAATGTCGTGAGTATCACCCTCAACAACCCCTATGACAATCCTCCCCACTGTCTTTATAGAATCTGCTTTTATATGTGGCTTCAATACATCGATGCCGGCATACATGGCATCTGAACATACCAATAGCTCTGGTATAAAATATTCTCCATTCTCGTATTTCTGACCGACAACCTCCATCCCCTTTGAAAGGCCAGTGGTTATGGCCTCATATGCGTCAATGTTTGCCTGCAGGGCCTCTTTTGCCAACTCAACAGCCCTGTTTTCATCCATTGTTACGACCGCATCGGCCAGGTCATTTAGTATCTCAGTTTTGGTTCTTTGCATTTTCCCCTCCCATCTCAGGATTGCCCGGAAATTCCAAGGATTGAACAAACAATCTCTGGTAACCTTCAAAAGAGGAAAGGGGGAACGCTGCAACCTTTCCTGCAATTTTTTCTGCCTTTTGTAGTAAAGAAGGATTGCTCCCAATCATCTTCGCCCCGGCTATGCTGCTGTTTCCCAGGAAATTGTATTCCGCATTGGGCATATCATCAAGAAAACCCAACCTCTTTATGTGATCCAGCTTGAGGTTACGACCGAACTCCCCGGCGATATAAACAGATCGAACATCTTCAGGAGACATACCAGAATATTCTTTCAGAGCGCGAAAGCCAGAGAGTATAGCCCCTTTGGCAAGTTGTACCTGGCGAACATCCTTCTGGGTAAAGAGTATATCCTCTGTCAGGTAGAAAGCATGTGTACCCTTGTATTTTCTGACCCTGCTCTGAATCTCCTGTGATACATGTCCATCAGACGAAAGCATCCTACCTTTTGAATCTATTAACCCTACACGTATAAGTTCAGCAATTAAATCAATAATCCCCGAACCACATAAACCTAGTGGTTGCCGATAACCGGGGATAATATTTAGTCTAATTTCGTGTCCAATCTCAACTTCCTCTATTGCCCCTGGCCCTGCGGTCATTCCGCATTGGATATTCATCCCCTCCAGTGCAGGACCTGCAGCGCAGGATGTGGCTATTAAGCTCCCATTATAGGACAGAATAATCTCAGCGTTTGTCCCTATATCTATCAGTAGGGAAGTTTCTCTTTTTTCATGTATCCCTGTAGTCAAAATACCTGCCACAAGGTCTCCTCCCAGATAACTTGAGATTGCTGGAAGGCCAATAATCTCGGTCTTAATAAATTCATCAAAACCAAAAGGGGAAGCATCTTCGACTGTTGCACTGAGCGATACCGGAGTGTATGGATATTTTCCCATCCCTGTTATGTCCATACCGAAAAAGAGATGGAGCATCACCGTGTTGCCGGCAATAACAATACGAGAAATCTGTTCATAGGAGATTCCTGTTCTTTTTAACAGTCGTTTACACATCCCTTCGATCGATTTTCTGATCATACCTGTCATGGTGGCCGCATTGTTCGGGTTGCTTGCCGCCTGAATACGACTCATCACATCATGGCCGAAGACACGCTGCGGGTTAAGAGATGATATACGGGCTATGGTTCTCCCTTCCGGTATGGTGAATACCTCGGCCTTGAGGGTAGTTGTCCCAATATCAAAAGCAACTGCCATCTCTGAGTCAAGTCCGCCATCAACCTCTAAAAAATCGTCGTTCACAACCTGAATGGATTTCACATCAACTTCCGGAATCAGTACCTCCATATCTCCGGTTATCTCTGTTTGACATGCCAATTTCGTCTCAGGCTCTCCATTCTTCCCCGTTATCCTGACCTTGCACTTACGGCAAATTCCCTGACTCCCACATGCCGTGTCAATTTGGACAGAGGACTTCAAAAGGACATCCAGAAGGTTTTCTCCTTTTTCAGCCGGCACTTTTTTGTCTTCCGGTAAAATCGATACAGTAAACCTTTCAGACATCCTGAGTCCTCTTATAAACCAATCTTTTCCCAGCTTCTCTTGCCGCCTTGACCATGGCCCGCAAATTCTGGGGAACGGTGCTTGTCGCCAGTCCGCAAGCAGGCGCCAGGATTGCTGATACCTCTATGGCCTTTTTGGAAGCCTTGTATGCCCGATCTTCATCGGAAATGGCCAGAAGATGGGTTGAAACATTTCCCATAAGTCCCCTTCCGGGAAGGCGTTCTTGCAACTTTCGGAGGTTGACCACCGAATCAACGGAAAGGGCATCCCATGAAAGCTCGACTAGGTGTTCTATGATAGGCATAACATCCCCACATATATGCAATATTACCGGTATCCTTTGTCTTTTAACCGAGTCAACAATATCCTGTATAAATGGTACAATACATTCACCGTGATGCCCACCTACTATATCTCCTGAGGCGCCGGGATCGGATACCATGATAACATCTGCCCCCGCCTGTATCTGCTCACGGGCGAAATCGATAAGATGGGGCATGATATGTCCGAGAGCCTCCTTGATTTTTCCTTCTTGCCTTGCCATGGCCCTATACACACAGGTCGGCTCTATCAGGGATGTGAGGAGAGATGTTGGCCCTGTTATATTGCCAATAACAGGGATGTTTCCTCCTGATAGTTCTTCTATTGCCTGCAGGGTAACTTTATGGCGTGAGCAGGCAACAGGGTTTATATTCAGTATTCCATCGAGTCTATTCGCTATATATCCTGTTACTCTCGGCTCTTTGAAAGGATCACCTAGGTCTACAGGAGCCCCGAAATCCTCTGCTTCAACTGTCATGCAGAAGGGAACACCGTAGTTGTCTATCTCACATACTCCCTGTAGGCGGCGGGCATACCTCACCATAGAGTCTTTCTCAGTGTGTATGCCAGGATAAGGGAGGTGCTCGTCCCTGATAATGGAATAAAGCACCCCTGCCATCATCCCACCCGGAATGATAACAGGGGGGCGATCGACCCCCTTAAAGTTAAGAGCTTGGAGTAGCCTTTCTTTTTTAGTAAATTGCATAATGATTACCTCAGTATCATATCCCTCTCGAACCGGATTCTGTATAGGCCGGCACCTCTAAGCCTAAATATCTCCCTTCTTAACCAAACGGCTTGGAACATTTATGTCGGAAGGCACCTTTTCCCCTCTCAGGAGAAGAGACGCACAATCCAGGATGCCTTTTGCCACCTCCGATGGTGAGAAGGCCACTGTCGCCGAAAGCCAACCCTCCTTTATGGCAGCCAGGGCCTCGTCTATTCCATCTACACCAACCACCTTTATATCCTGATCCTTCCCCGCTTCTTTTACCTTTAAGGCAGTGCTTAAGGCCATAGCATCGTTTACACAGAAAATCCCCATTAAGGCAGGGTCAGTGCGCCTTTGCAAGAGCAGGTTTGTTCTCTTAGCAGCAAGGGTTGCATCAAAATCGGCATAGATTCGGTCTACAAGCCTAAGGACCCCTTTTCTTTTGATCTCCTCCTCAAAGCCTGAAGCCCGTCCAATGGACTGTTTTGATTTTAATAACCCCAGGATTAGCGCAACCCCTGAACCTGTCGGTAATTCTTCCTGAAGGAATTGAGCTGCTATTGCCCCTTGTTCCCTAAAATTTACGGTGCGAACGGGATAATATCGGATTTTTTTTGTTTTGCCTCATCCTCGTCCACCTTACCACCCAAATCGATAATGAGTTTATTCTTCTTTGTGGCATACTGGAGACCGGGCATCAAGTTGTTAACAGTGTTTGGGTTTACTATAATCAGGTCTGCATCGGACTCTACAGCCTCTATCAATAGTTTTAGCTGGGCATCGTCTCTGCCCTTATCAGGAAAGAATCCCTGTACTTCAAAATCCAATCTGACGGCATGGGTCTCAAAGCCCTCAAGCATTCTCTGCCAAAAAGGGTTACCGGGTTTGCCGAAAATGATGTGGATCTTCTCTGAATTGTGCATTCTATGCCCTCCCAACAAACATCATCTGCGCCAGGTTTTCAGGTTCCATCCCCTCCAAAGGGCCACACCAGATGCTACGTCCTTCCTTAACAACCAATGCCCGGTCTGCCACCTGGAACAACTCCTGCAGGTTGTGAGTCACCATTATTATCGAACTCCCTTGATCTTTGAGGTCAAGGATCATATCCAAAACCTTTTCTCGTTCCGCCATGCCCATACTTGCTGTAGGTTCGTCCAAAAGAATTACCCCTGGACGGAATAGTTGACAGCGGCAGATTGCAACAGCCTGCTGTTGCCCTCCTGAAAGGTTTCGAACCGGTCCGTTGATATCAGTCAGATCGATCCCCAGATTGCGGAGGCTTTGAAGGGCTTTCCGGGCCATGCTACGCTTATCCAGGATCGGCAACAACGATCTGCGAAGAGGATGAGTGTGGTATCGTCCCAGATAGATGTTCTCCCAGGCGTTCAAACTTCCACAGAGGGACATATCCTGGTAAACCATCTCAATGCCAAGAGACCTGGATTGCCGGGGAGAGTTTATGCGTACCTTCCGCCCTTTAATGAAGATATCTCCACTATCTTTGGGAAAGACCCCGGCCAGTATCTTCAAGAGGGTAGATTTACCGGCCCCGTTATCACCTACCAAGCCGAGAACCTCGCCTTCATGCAACTCTATGCTGGCGTGTTCCAAAGCAACCTTTTCTCCGAAATACTTACAGATACCTTCCATCCTGACAACACAGTCTTCCATGCCTGATTTCCTTTGTTCCCATTTGCCCAACAGAGGAATAAACATCCCCGAGCTTCGGAGATACCCTTTCACAGTTATAACTATCACTTCCAGTCATACAGTAAGTTAATATTGCTCTTGGTTGCCAACACACTGGCAACATAGAGATCTTTGGGGATCTTTTTTCCCATAACAGCGGCAACTGCCGTTCTTGTACAAAGCTCACCTATAACAAAGGGGCTGAATGCAACCGAGCCTGCAAGCTGGCCCTTGGCGATAGCTTCTTTCGCCTCGGGTATTAAATCTATCCCAACTACCGTTACTCTTCCCTTCTTTCCTGCTGCCTCAATCGCTTCTACGGCAGCCAACGCCATTATGTCATTGGCACATATAATCCCTTTCAGGTCAGGGTTAGCCTGCAACAGATTCGTTGTTATGTTATAGGCCGTCATCCGGTCCCAATTTCCTGGCTGAACTGAGACTAATTTAAGGGACTGATCTGCATTGAATACATCACGGGCTCCGTCTCGCCGGGCCTCTGATTGGGGAGCACCAGGTAACCCCTCGATAATGGCTACTTTCCCGCCCCCCTCTTTTTTGAGTTTTTTGGCTATGTATTTGGCTCCTATCTTCCCCTGAGCGTAGTAATCAACCAGCCCAAGATAAATCGGGTTTGCACCGGCCTCCCGGGCCGCTTTCATATCCACCCTTTTATCCGTAATAACAACGATTCCCTTCTTGTTAGCTTTAGCCAGACCTGGGATGAGATTTTGGTCAGTTATAGTAAAGGCCACAATGGCATCGTAACCCTTAGCAACCATATTCTCCAGGATATCAAGCTGGGCAGTCACGCTGTTTTCCTGAGGAGCGGCCTGTATATCTATTTTGGCTCCAAAATCTTTGGCTGCCTGTTCGAATCCATCTTTCATTGAAACCCAGAAAGGGTTAGACAGGGTGACCAACACCACACCTATACGCATCGGTTTATTAGGTTTTGAAATTTTTCCCAATTTAGCAAAGGTTTTCTTCTGACATCTCTGAAAAAGCGTAGTTTCGGCGTGCAATGCCTCTAATTGTATGCCAAGGATTAAAGCAACTCCCAAGATGGTTGTTAATGCAAAACGAAGTTTTGTATCTAATCTCTTTCTCATAAACCTGCCTCCTGTTTAATAGTTTTTTCCTGCCTATCTCTTTCTCCCCTTAATAATCTATCAGCCATAACCGCCAGGATAAACACAACCCCGATGACCAGTTGCTGATAGTAAGAAGGGACATTAATAATGGTCAATCCATTTTCCAGGGTTCCGATGATAAGAGCGCCCAGTAGTGTACCGATAACGCTGGCTCCCCCACCAAAGAAGCTGGTGCCACCCATAACTACGGCAGCTATGGCCTTAAGTTCTATCCCTAAACCGGCTATGGCCTCGGCAGTATTCAATCGTGCCGTTACCACAATTCCTGCCAGGGCGGCTGCTGCCCCCGAAAGTGCATAGACAGCTATTAGGGTTCTGTTAACCGGAACCCCCATTCGATATGCCACTTCCTGGCTATCTCCGACCGCCCGCAAATTTGTCCCGAATCGAGTCCATACAATGATAAAATAGCCTCCCACTACCACTATCAGAGCCAAAATGATCAACAGTGGAACGGGCCCCAATTGCCCTGTTCCCAAAATGCGAAAACCCAAAGGCATTCCATAGATGGGTCTTGCCTCGGTAAAGATCAGGGCAAGCGCCCTGAAAATTCCGGCGGTACCAAGAGTAACAATAAAAGGGGATATACCAAGCTTTGCAATCCCCAAGCCGTTGAAGGTACCCATAACTGTTCCCGATAGGACTCCCAGGGATATGCCTTCCGCAACCCCCAGGCCATGCTTCATTGTCCAGGCCATGAAAATACTGCTAATGGCCAGGATAGAACCGATTGACATGTCTATCCCCCTGGTTGCGATTACCAGGGTCATTCCCACAGCAACTATGATGGGCACCGCCGATTGGACTAAGATATTATTCAGGTTTTCCCAGGTCATAAAGTAAGGGGATAGAATACTAAATAACACTCCCATGATTACCAGAAAAGTCAGTAAACCTAATTGCTGGAAACGGTCGATGCGCCCCATGATCTAACTTGCCTGCCCTTTTGAGCAATCCAGGGATACCCCATCAGCACAACCCTCCATAATCTCCTGTGCTTTCTCCATGGTAGGAAGCCCCGACATAGCTCCTGTTGCAGTAACACTGCATGCCCCCACCGCATTGGCTAAACAGGCTGCGTCCCTGATGGACAACCCTCTTGCCAAGCCGTGAAGAAATCCGCCTGTAAAGGCATCCCCTGCCCCGGTGGTGTCCACCTGTTCTACCCTATAGCCCGGTATATGTTGACATTCCCCATTATGATAGACCCGGCAACCTTCAGACCCGCCTTTGATTACCACGATATCAGGGCCTTGCTTTGCAATCATTTGTGCTGCCGACACAGGGTCGTCCTTCCCTGTCAAATGAAGAGACTCAAGAGAATTACACTGAAATATATTTATATATCTCAGTGCAGGAGCAACAGATTCAAACCACCGACCTCTGGGATCAAAGGTGGTGTCCACACTTACACGGGCCCCAGCTTTAAATGCCTTACTCGTTATCCGGGCCAGTGGTTCTCCATTGAATTGAGGAAGACCAAGGACACCCGAGATGTGGAAGATATCTCCCTTCTTCATTTCGGGAATCTGGCCGTCTTCTCCGGCCAGGCTCACATTGGCGCCCAGGCTTGCCACCATTGAACGTTCTCCGTCAGGATGGACGTGGACAAGGATAATGCCGGTTGGCAGGTCGGAATCAATTTTCACCCCATCTTTTACCATCCCCAGATTATCCAAAAAACGAAGCAGGAAAGCTCCGGCCTCATCATTTCCTATGCATCCCACGAGTTTGACAGGTACCCCTCCCAGCTTAGCTACAGCAACAGCAACGTTGAGACCTACGCCCCCGGGTTGGAGAATGACTTTATCTACCAAAGCCAGACCCCCCCTATCCGGCCAGTCCTCCAAATATTGAGCCACAACATCGAGCATTACAACCCCCATACACAGGACATCAACCATATTTTTCTCAATCTCCTTCTTCGCAGAGTTTATGAGCGACCTCCAACATGCATTCTCGATCAGTAAACCCACTCATCTGGACTCCCGGACGGCTTCCAAGTATAATCGTTACCGGCCGAGGATTAGAATTTGCCCATTCTAAAAGTTTCATCTATGAATCATCTCCAAAAAGGCCTCAAGCCTGACCCTTAATTGCATGATATCCCCCTCTGAATAATCGGCTTCAACCTGTAAAAAAGGCACCTTGTGCCTCTTATTCAGATAATCTTTGATAATAAAAGATTCCACATTATAGGTATGACAGGCCAGCCATGTCAGGTCTACTACCCCGTCTACGTTGAATTCTTTCACCAATCTGTCCAAAAGTTCAATCCTTCGTGTATTGGGCGAGATACAGGAACATCCTATCTTAAGATAGCGTTCCGCAATCGCCTTTAGCGGCTCTTTATCTTCATCTACCAGATCATCAAAGTTCTTTATACCGCTGCATGCCTCCTGACAGACCACTATCCCACCACATTCTTCAATAGTCCTCAGGACCTTTTCAGACCCTTCCCCGATGGGACATCCGGTTAGGAGTATCCTCGAAGCGTCTTCACTACACACTGATTGTCCTTCATTCACCTTTGCTTCCAACTCCTTTGTCAGAACTTCCAGGTTTTTTATGTACTCCCCTTGATCAACACAGAACCCCTTGCCGTTTACTACTCTGTTCATATCCAGACCAGTTATTGGTATATGGGAACCTCGGCACAAACAGGCCAGTCTCTTCAGTAAAATCCTCTCAGCATTCTGAATAGATATGGCTTTATGAAGATTATCCTCCGTAATAGTGTTCCCAGTTTGATCTTCTATGAACTTTTTGACTTTCCTGATTTCAGCAAGCCAGTATGCCAGGGCACTGCTTGAATTGTTTACTCTCTTAGGTAAATCCATAACATAGATAGGCTTTTCCCTCGCAATAAGTTCAAACATCTTTGTCTTGCCGTCGCATGTGGTCTCTCCGATTAAAAAGTGCGAAAAGTTATAGTAAGGACAACTCCATGTGATTGCATATCCGTAACTGGACTTAATAAGGGGACACAGATTCCTGGGAAGAATCTTTTCCGCCTCCGGAATGGGTTCCTGTTTCGTGCCGCAAAGAGATACGGGAATAGCCCCGGAAGCCCTGATAAGCTCACGAGGGGCAAATGCACAGTAGACCCCACAGATCTTTTTCCCCTTTTGCCAGGCTGCTTTCAGTTTCAACTGTTGGTCGGCACGAAATTCGTCGAATGAATCGGCTATCTCATGTCGCATATTTTTAGACTTTGCGGTATCTTCGTGATAGCTCACCTGTCTAGTCCCTCTTTTGGGTCATAATTACAAATGGAACTCTGGACTATTTTGTATTACTACTTGCGTCTTAGACTGGATTTTATATACGTCTCCAGCATCTCCTTCGTCTGCAATGCTTCCTTCTTCTCCGCCAGTTCAATCACCCACCATCGACATGAGAAGGATTCGGGGTCAGACCCGTAGCAATATAACCCAAATGTCGGGTCAGACCCCACATTTTGCATTGAGCAATGGCGTAGCGCAGGGGAGGGGATAGGCTAGGAGGGAGGCCAAACCTATCCCCTGTATCCCCTTCTATTTCCCCCCGCCAGGGTGACGGTTAATGGGAGAGAAACCGCCATGGGAAATAGTATTGTGTAGTCTGTCTCAAAGTGAAGTGTCTTTATAATTTTGGAACGCATTATTGTTTTTTGTTCTATCAGTCTCTTGTTTTCTCAGGAATCGTTAGTTTCCATGTCGTGTTATATATTTTTCTTCAATCATTATACATTACCACTCCCTGTCCGCATTAAAACCTGAACCTTTCCACCTGGCTTTATTGGCTAGTTTCCATCCCTAACTTATTTAAAAGTTGAAGGGGGCAAGGGGAATCGAACCTCCTACCCGTTTTTCAGACGGGGTCAAAGGGTTTGAAGCCCGTGGGCGCCCAGCGCCATTCCCCCCATATCCATACGCTATCCTTTCTCATTTATTTTACCAATTCCAGGGCTCCGAATCGACACTTCTCCTCACACACCCTGCAATAATCGGGTGGATCCTCCGCACGTTTGCAACTCCTCCAGTTAACCACCTGAACCGTGCCGTCTACTACCTGTAAAACCATAGGCTTATCTTCTCGTTGAACTACCATACCTCCGTAAACCATGGTTGTAATGGCCTTCTTGCAGACTACCACACAATCGCCACAGCCAACGCATTTATCCTCTTCAATCAGAAGACCTGTATCTGGATTTACCTCCACATCACCACCAAAGATCTCTTTGAGTTGATCCAAGGTCGGTTTATATGCGTCTTCAAGAAGTGGAGGGCAGTCTTCGGGCTTCTTATCGCGCGATATCAGACTGAAGGCAAAGGCCATACACGTCTTGCACCCGCAGAGTTTACAATTGGTGCGCGGCAGCATCTGAAACAGATAAAGTGGCTGTGGCCGTTCTCTCTTAGCCAACTCGTCTCTCCCCCGTGTAGTCGAGTTCCGTCCGGGCATATCCTGCTATTCAAGACACAGGTTCAACGGTTACCTCTATCCTCTTGAAGTTCGGGTTTTTTGCCCTGGTTGGATCGTAATTTGTCAACCTGTTGGTCAAGCGACTTCTAGGCATAAATCCAAACCCTTTAGGACACCGGGGATCGAGTTTAGCCTGAACCACTATAGATCCAAACTCATTGGCCAATCTGACCTGCGCTGAATCATCAATCCCCAGAGATTTCAAATCATCTGCTGAAAGACTGATCTGAGCCGCACGTCTTTCATAATCGACATCAGAAACACTCTTGTATCTTGCTGCCCACAGGAAGAGATCCTTGTAGGTTATAATAACTATTGGAATAGGTGAACTTTTTTCACCACCAAGAGGATTCATCTTTTTACCATGTCTAATAATCGTCTGATAATCTCTTCATCGCCGGGTATCGACGTAGATATAACCCTATTCAAGGAAATCTCAGTCCCATCCATCCGTATCGCGTTTCCCCCTGTTTCTAAACCGGAGACAGCGATTCCCAGCACTACATCTGAAATCCTGGTAGTAGCCGTTAGAAAAGGATCAAGGGTTATGATTGTTATATCCCCCAGATTTTTTACAAGAGAATCCGGCAGAGAAGATAGTGGGTCTGACCCTGCAATAAGTATACAGTCCGGCACATTATTTCTAACCTGTTCCAGGAATGAGAACTCAAGTCCATGGGAGGCGCCGTTGGCGAAGTTTACCCTGTTGACAAAACCCGTCTTGTCAAAAAGAAGCTGGTTGAACCCTCGCATATTGTAGGGATCAATCATGGGAATCACCGCGATCCTGGTACATTCTCCAAGCCTATTCACCATCCTGTTGAATGTTTGATATTCACCATCCAGCGAATAGTCCAGACCCGGACCGGCATATATCACACAGAAACTGGAGCTCTTTATCGACTTTAAAAACTCCCCTGCATCCTCCCTTCCCTTTTTTCCCTCTATAATTGCGAGCACAGAAGCGATAAAATCCGGATCTTCCCCTGGCAATATCCTGAAAAACCTGAAAGATTTATCACAGATCTCCGTGGTTTCAGTATCTCTCACTTCAATTGAGATCAACCTTGATTCAGGAAACCAACCTGCTTCTTCATATTTCGGATGTGTGTAATAAGAGAAATGGGAGAGATGCCTTGGATGGGAATGATAAGGATTAGAGCCCCAATATATGACCAAATCAGCATCCTTAGCTTCATCCAGGGAGCAGGTTGGATTGAGATTACTTAAGATCGTTTGAACCAACTCACCCTGTCTGAACGATGAAGTATCGTCAATGGTTGCACCCAGGGCTTCTGCCAGTTCAATCGCAGTAGACTGTGCCTCCAGTGTGGAGTTGTCAAAGCCAAAAAGCAAAGGACTCTCTGCCTGGTTAAGCAATCTGGATGTCTTCTCGACTGCCTCATCTTGGGAAACCTTCTGACCGTAAATCAGATATGAGGCATGCCGCTTATCGGATTGGCTGGCATAAATAAGAGAAGAACCTTTCCTACATGCGTTTCTGATCTTTGAAATACGATTTTCCTCGATCTCAACCTCAATATCATCGCATAGACAGGCACAGGTAGTGCATACCAGTTTCTCCTGGATCATGGGGTTATTCCCTTTAACTCATTGAGTACTTGAATTTGTTCGTCGCAGGCGGGCAAAAATTAAAGTTACTATTCAGCCACAAATTATCACCAATTATCACGAACAATTATTTTCATTTGTGTCCATTCGTGTCCATTCGTGGCTGAATAGTTACAAATTAAACTATCGGACAAGATCAAGATGTGTGTAGCATAGGGATATGCCGACAGAGCTTCTCAACCGTTATAAAGGCCTCAGAATTCGCGGGTAACTCGAATATCGATCCTCCAGAGGCATCCAGGTTGGCTATTTCAGGGGCATATGGGATATATTCATCTATCTCAAGACCGTTTTCTCTGGCCATCTTCTCGAAGTAATCTCTTGTTTCACATGTGATCTTATTGGCAACCATCAATATCTGACCAAAGTTAATGAGAAGCTCCCTTGATATCTCACCAATCCTTTTGGCCGCCATGAGACCGTAGAGTGTTGGATCGGTAACTATGATCATAAGGCTGAGATCCGCTGTCGTACGTCGGCTCAAGTGTTCAAGACCTGCCTCACAATCGATCACGGTGAAATCGTATCCTTTTGCTCTGGTATCTATTACCTGACGGATAATATGGTTAATGGCGCAGTAGCAACCCTCGCCTTCAGGACGTCCCATAACTACCAGATCGAATCTCTCCGTTTCTTCCACCAAATTATGTAAGTTCTTTTCAAAAATCTTCAGGCCTTTATCAGCTTCAATGCCCTGTGCTGCTGCCCTATTCATAACGGACTCTCTAACCTCCCCCACACTTTTTCTAACTGTTACCCCCAGCGCCTGGGGCAGGTTAGAATCGGGGTCAGCATCTATAGCCAGGACCCTTCCTCTTTCGCACAATTGTCTGATCAACAACGCCGATATATTCGTTTTCCCAACACCACCTTTTCCGGAAAGAGCAATAGAAAATGTCATATCAACCGTTACCCCAGAATACCTGCGGTGATCTCACCTATGAGGCCAAGGGGATCATCATAAAACTTGGACTCAGGTGAAGGCTTTACCCTGCTGCCCATAGAGGATACTGCCATGCCCCTTACATCATCTATGGTAGCACTCTTTCGCTTCTCCAGTAAGGCTATAGTCTGTACTTTTTCATATAAGGATAACCCGGCCCTGGCACTGGCACCCTGATCCAGTTCCTTGTCCCAGGGTTCCTCCCTGGTAGCCCTCACTAACCTTACTATGGCATCCACTACCTCGTCAGGCACCTCCATCCCATCGGTCTTAAGTCCGTATTTCAGTAGTATCTGCTTCTCCCTCTCCGGAGTCTCCGGGTATCCCATCCTCACTATATCAAGCCTGTCCAGTAAAACGTCCGATAACTCTTCTACTCCAGCATGCTCCCTTGGATTCATAGTAGCCAGCATTATAAAGTTGGAGGCATAGTCCACATCATAAGGGCCTATTGTGGCTATCCTCTCCTCTAATACCTGAAGTAAGGCATTCTGCAACTTCTCCGGCACCCTGTTCAGCTCATCAAAGAAGACTATACCACGATTGCCCTTTAAAAGCTTGCCAGGCGTAAATGCCCTATAATCATGAGGCCCAAACTTGAAGGCCTTGGTAGGGTCTATGTCCCCTAAAAGATCCTCCGCGGTTAAATCAGGACTGCCCTGTATCCTGACAAATCTCCTGGCTCCCTCTACTTTCTCTATCTCTAAGTTGCCTTCTTTGGATTTGGTTATGCATAAAGGACAAACCAGTTTGCCAGGATCACAGTGAAATGGACAACCCTTTACTGCATTGACAGGCGGCAGTATGGAGGCAAGGTATTTGGCAAGTGTGGTCTTGCCTACACCAGGAGGCCCCTCTATCAATACATGATGATCTGCCAGTATGGAAGCGAGTATCTTCTTCTTGGCATCTTCCTGGCCAAATATAACATCCAACGGATCCTTACCACTGTCAACATAACCTAATATCGTCTCCCTCAATCCCTCTATTATCACGCTAAACCTCCTTTGAAAGTAACGGTTCACAATAGCTTTTCATCTTTCGTTGCTGGTGTCTTGACAACGCTTTTGAGCTATTCTCATATACAGCTCCTCTAAATCGACTTCATTATAGTATCTGCCAATATCATCCAGAGAATGGGCGTCGCTATTCGTCAAAAGCATGAGCCCATGTTCCACTGCTATCGCCTGAATTCTGTGTTTGTCTATCTGGTTCATTTCCCATCGATGCTGGAAGTTCTCAATTTCAACACCGTGGAGCTCATCAGCGTGGGCAGCGACATACCGGCTAAAATCTGTTACATGATAGGGGTGTGCTACAAATCTAAAAATCGTGTTGTCAGATATATATAACTCTACTACCTGTACATGGAGCAGGTCTGTATTCATCTCCTGTCCCGGGATAATCAAGATTGCATTGTCAAAATGTTCTTCAACAATTTCCTTTACTCGATACCCATAGTCCTTATCGATATGCTCCGTGATGGCAACTCCATCCAGGTTCCTTGCTTTTACAGCATTTACGATCTTCTTTATTGCATCTACATCGGTAGATAGAGTCGCCTCGTAACAATGTGTGTGGAGGTCTAGTTTCAACCCCACTGTGCCAGACTCCTATCCCAATAGCCAGAATGCCACCATCTATCGATACCCTCTTTACAAAAAGTGCAAATTACTTTCATACTGAGTTGCCGTCCCTTTCGGTAGTTCCTCTTTTTCTAGTTGACACATACTTGTTTCGGAGGATGGACCACTGCGGCCCTGTATACATAAAATACCGGGCGAGATCTCTTTCCCTTGGATAGATAGTAAAAGGGAAGATCAGGTTAGGGTCGCTGTTGTTCACACCATACACGCCCATACGGTGTCCTGCCAGAGGCTCGCCATGTTCCCTGAACCAGTTCTCCTGAAAAAGCAAAGTAACTCCGAGCGAATCCTGAAAGGCAGGAACTACAAGCGCATAATCATGGCCGCTGCCGTGTTTTCCCCGTAATCGTATCAGCTCTTTAGTCCTGCCAAGGCCCGCATCATCGCAACGCGGCGCCAGGTTAATAAAGAACCCCCGTGATCCTTTCTCGAAATAGAGGTCGCACTCACCTTGTTGAATCCCCTGATAACCTCTATCCGTTATGAGATGGGTAATTGCTTTTCCAATATATTCGAGAGCCTCTTGTGCATTCTCAAAAGCAACCTTTCCCCGCATGGGGAGGGGGGCCATTGTTAAAGGTTTGGGAATCTCTTCTGAAACAGTTATCAGTGGCTTCTTCCTCTCTATTCTTCCATCGCACGGGAATAGTTCGGAGACCTCCCTCCCTTTATTGTCAATGAATGCTATCCTTAGCAGGAAATGTATGCCTCCACCTGGATAGGTATGCCTCTCTACAATGTCTATGTTCTTCACCAGGAAATCGTCTTGAACTGGGAACTTGACTCGTAACCCCTTTTTTGCGAATATCTCCTTTACCTCTGCTACGGTTGCCATAAAATCTACCTTTCACTCTCCCAGGACTTCTCTTTGAATCTCCTTGGATTCGCTGCGGTATGGCATATTGAAGAGCATCTCTATACCACCCCTGAATTTAAAATATTCGTTGAAGAGCTTATCCCGTGGGGCACCAAAGGCCGCCCATACACTCTTTTCATCCGGGTTGCATAACCAGATCATATAGCGTTCCTTCTGTATCTTTTTAAACCACTTATAGTTGTCCTCGCACATGAAATCTATTAAATATCGTTCATTTACCGGTGGGAGTGCGATTACATAGTCAACCTTCTCCCCTAACAGGTCCTTCATTCTATCGAGAGGTGCAAACCCGGAAGCGGCTTCATTCATGTCGCGTTTTACTATGCCTGCGATATGGTGAGTTGTGCCGGATTCCTTCCTCCTGGCGTAGAAATCAGGTTTAACGGCCAACTCGTTCCAGGCATTCGGTTCTGCCATCTCATAGCCAACGTACTCAAGGAAACGTTTCACCTCCTCTAAAACCTGCTCGTTACTGAAATCGTATGCCAATTGAGGACAGGCGCTAAACTGGGATAAGAATTCCTTACTCGTAAATTTTCCTTTGCTCACTTTTGACCTCCCGAAGAAGTATGACTCTCTATCTTCATATCCCTGAATTTGAGATGCTGAGTAAAGAGGCTGTCCTGAGGTGTGCCAAAGACACAGCATATGCTCTTCTCCTGTGGGTTACACAGCCAGATCTGGAATTTATCCCGCCTTATCTTCTTTAACAACTTATTATTATCCGCACGCATGACGTCAACCAGATCACCCTCGTTTTGCGGGGGAAGTGCGATTACATAGTCCATATACTCTCCTAACTGCCTCTTTATCGTCCAGAGCTGGGCGACTCCACGAGTTATCTCTTTCGCATCCTTCTTTACGAAGCCGGCAATCTCATGAGTGGTCACTCCTTCCCGCCTTTTCCCATAGAAATCGGGTTTTCCCATAAACTCTTTGGGTATTTCTGGTTCTTCTAGCTGGTAGTCAATAGACTGAAGAAGAGCCTGCACCTCTGTGAGCACCTCTTTAACTGTAAAGGTTTTTTCATCCATTTCAACCCTCCCAATCATTTGTTAAATTCATAAGCCAGCTCAGGACAGCGACGTCTTACGCCAGGGACTGAACCATCTCTTCCAGGGCTTGCTGCCACCTGCCGAGGGAGGGTGATTCAGGGAGGGAATAGGTCGCTCCCTTTACATACGTATTCCCCAGTACCATCGTCTCTCCGTCTCTTACTGCAGAAGCTAACCCCTGAGCTGTTGCAGGGCCATAGCCAATAAGTACAAGAATCTCTGGCTTTTCGTCGATAACCGGGTCCTCCCAAGGCCAGCGCATATAATTTGCCACTTCCGCAGCCCACATCTTTCTCACAGTCTTTGCCCCCTTTGCCTTAAGGCTTAAGGGGGTATTCCCTGTGGCGGCAATAGGGGCGCCGATCCTGTTGCTGATCTCCACCACATAATCCACTAACTTCTTGGTGCCAAAGTCCACCTCTTCACATAATTGGCCCGCCATAAGCAAGACCTTCTTCCCTTTGAGATGCTCTGCTAGTTTCCTGGGGTCTTTTTCACTCATATCTTCATTCCCTCCTTCCTCAGATTTTCCTTTGCCTTCTTCGTCACCAATTTAGGTGTCTTGGCAAAAAAACGCGCCTCGTGGGTGCTGTATTCATGGGCGAACTCGTCCGTCGTAAGGAGACGACCATCCCGATGCCTGGCCTTTTTTATTGTCACTCCTTCTGTATCCCAGCCCCACTTTTCCTTCAACTCCTTGAGGAGACGGACCTTCTGCCTTACAGGCAGGTCGGACGCCGTGGTAACAAACCACTGCCAGTCATCGGGGAGATCACCAAAGTATTTCTCATAGCATGCTATATAAGGGGTGAGCGAGAGGAGCCGCATAATAGAGACGGAAGCCCCCGGCTTTTGCAGAAGACCCCAGTAGACAGTCAGCGCTTCCTCCTTTGTCTCCACGGGGATAAGTATATGCTCCTGTCCCGGTTCAGTCTCCACCTTTCTCCCGCTAGCGGTGTCCCATACATACCACTTGCTCCTATCAAAATGGTTGCCCACCAGATAGCGTTTCCATGCAAATCCAGCATTCGGTCCGACGATGACCTGATGGCCAATGCGTATAAGACCTGCCGCTACCGCATACATCCTCTCAGGGCACCTCCCCCAGATGATAACCGGCGGCGCCATCAGCCTGTGTGTTATATCTGCCACCTCAGTCCAATTGGCATAATGAGAGATATGGACACCTGTCCTCGCCCAGTGGGCGCTTGCCTCCTGCAGGAAAGTCATGGCCGTACAGCCTCCTAATGAGGAGATGTTCTTGACGGCATATTCGCAGGTAAACTTCTCAAAGAGAAATTTCCCCGCCTCCCTGTCGAAATAGCGGGCGGCCTCTACCGCGCCGCAACCTGCAATAAGGGAGAGACATCCTTTGCCTGTAAATTCGTTGGCAAGCCAGCCAACATCCTCCATGTCTTTGCTGCCCCCGCAGGAGAGGATCCAGCAGAAACCGGGAGAGTTCATCAGTGTAAAGGCAGAACGGGCTATCTCATCCTCCGGCACAGAGCCCCTTCCGGAACGCATTATGAACTTATCGTCGGGAACTCTCTTCTTTAATGCAGCGACAATCAGATCACGGATCGGGATCTTCTCCGGACATTGCTGCTCACACTTTCCGCAGAAGTAACACCCCTTCTCTATGGGAGTTAGAGCGGAAAGACCTTCTTCCCTTGCCTTTCTTACAGCCTGGCCGATGAGGAGGCTGTTGGGGCAGGCATTAAAGCAAAGGTCACAGTCCTCTCGGCACCTCTTTGCCTCTTCTTTAACCTTTTCCTCGGACAGAAGATAATTCCCCCTTCCCTTCAACCCCTGAGCCACTCTTACCGCTATTTCGCCAACTTTATCTACATCCCTCACCCACACTGCATCAAGCCCACCAATTAGATCATCGATAAGCTCCTCACCAGGGGAGTCCGTTCGGTCTGGAAGTCCACCCAATCCCTGGGGACTCACCCAGATCACCTTGCTTTCCACCCTTTTTGCTTCCCCAAGGATATCGAGGTGGCTGCAACCGGTTGATGCGACGATTACATCGGCAAAACCCAGCCTGATCCACTTGCCAGCATTTACCATTGTGCCGACAATACGAACCCTATCGTAGAATCGTGCAATGTCGAGACCTACAGGGCCCGGTGCACAGATTTCAAACCTTTCTGTCAATCCTTTGTCTTTGAGGTGGTTGATTGCACTCCAGGCGGGGAGGAAGTTATCTCCCACAAAGGCAATAACCGGCTTGCCCTTCTCGATATTCCCCAATCCACCAGAGATATTCGGAGGCGGCCAGTGGTCCATCTCCAGTTTATCCCTGTCTGCGCCCCGCTGGAAGCCAAAGCAGGAACCCTTCACCAGCTCCGAAACTCCCTGAACGAGCAAGAGGACAGAACCGCAATGGAAGGTCATATTTTCAAAATCAAATACGCTTCCCGTCCCCTGGTGGCTTGCCAGAAAAAGCTTATTCAATTGAGCTTCAGCATAGGCGAGCGCCCGCTCAAGGTGAGAGAGATTCCTCACGTATTGGCCCGTCAGGATAGCGATACTCAGGGCCTGGTCAGAGATATCGTGGCGTGCGCCCAAGCTTACCTCTTTATCCAGGCCAAACTCCTTTATGGCATAATCCAGCAGGTCACGGGTATCCATAAATTGAGACTGGCATCCCCTGCAGGCTACCCTCAGGCTCAACCTGGCCTGGAAGGGATCGAGATCAAGCCCACAGAGCCCCTTTCCATTCTCCAGGTCGCAGGGACCGTTGTCGCAATCACTGCAGACGGTCTGAATATCGGTGTACAGGGGGGGATAGTTGTTGAGGAGGACGTCATCCTGTACCACCAAATCGGATGCCTCCGCAAAGGGATAAAGCCTGGTGTCCCAGTCATTATAGCGTGCCTCTCCCCAGTCTTCTTTTATCGCCTGCCTAAGGTCATCCTCCACACCTCGCGCGTCCCGGCAGAGCCGGGCAAGGTCAATCTTTGTCTTTCCCAGTTCCATAAACCTCTTCTCAGGGTCAAATCTCTTTTTGATCAGTTTTTCTTCCATAGTCTCTCCTTATATCTTTGGATTTGCATAACTCCATAAACTACGTAACAGCTCACAGGGGTCAGGGGTCAGAGATCAGGGAAAACTTTAATTTTGAAGTGTTATCAACATCTTGATGTTGTCCGATAGTTTAATAATCCGGGAAGTCTTTGAAAAAAGGTTGTCTGACAACTGATCCCTGACCCCCGTGAACTGTTACAACTACGGTTACGGTTCTATGGTTCCACATCTATATCTACCATGCACTTCTCGCATAACTTCCTCGTTATTATCCCCTGTCGAAGGGTGGAAAGGGATGCCCCGCTGGTTATCCCAATGTTCAATTGCTGCTCAGCAGGGTTTCCTGATTGGAGCTTGATCTTGCGCAGGCAACTATCGCATAATGCCACGTTACAAACCTCACATATCTCCGTTGCTGCATTCTTTTCGCAAATCCCGCATGTTTTTTCTTCAGCCATTTTTTCTTCACCCCCTTTTTGTAAACTATTTATTTACTTATACTATATTGATTTATATTAGGATTTAGGCATATGTCCTCTCCTCCAATATGTGGCGCGGATTATATGCCATTGCAAATAAGGGACATAAAGAGTACTCACAGGTCAACGACAAGTGAAATCACTCAACGGACACCATGAACTGCCACTGCTTCCTCAACGAGGGTTGAGGGCAGATCTTCTGCCCCAACGTAGTAAATCCTCCCTTTACCTACCGTGGCTATTCTTCGCATCAACTCCAGGTCTGATGACTGCTGGGCAATGCACACGGAGGAGATGGTGATCCCCCGACGCCTCGCTGCCGCAGCCCGCCTTAAGGCATGCCTCTGTGGAGACGGATGGGGGGCTGTTGCATCCCCGTCGGAGATGAGGATAATGTGCTGCTTTGCCTCCCCCTTGGGGTGGTGAGCCAACAAGGTGCATGCCTTTGATATCCCAAAACCAATATTTGTAAAGGCATTCTCATGAAGTTCCAGGTCGAGGACCTTACGGGTCACATGGTGGGGATTACCGCTGAGGTCAACCACAACGTCGGCCAGGTTAGAAAAAGAGATGACTCCCACGTTATCCTTATAACGGCTCGTGGCCAGTGTCAGAGCGATGGCGCTCTGTTTAGCGTACCACAGTTTCTTCAACTGGCGCATGGTTCCCGAAAGGTCTATGAGCAAGACGATGTTCATCCTGGTGCGGATATCCTTTGTCTCCACCATAATATCCTCCCTGGTTAACGTGTCCCTGCGATTACGGATGACCTCCCGCATGGTCTCTTTGAGGGATATATCCCGATATCTGTCCCCGAAGCGGAAGTGACGGTTACCAATAACCTTACCCTCACCAAGCACAGACTTCTTTCCAGTACTGTGTTTCCCGTATCCAAAGAAATAGTTATCCTCTACCAACCTGGGCATCAACCTCTCAAGCAAGAAGGTAATGCCCTGCTGACTCAGTTTCCACCCCATGCTGTCCTGTTTCAGTATATTTCTTTGTTCAAGGAGTTTAATCATCTCCATCAATGCTTGCTCTTCAAGCACCCGCTTCAATCTTTCGTCTCTTTTCCTCTCCTCTTCATATTCCTGTAATAACTCCTCGGTGACGTTGTCCGTCTTCCAACGTTCGGGGTAAAGCTCCTGGATATTCTTCAGCGTCTCCCTGTAGAGTTGAGCCAGTTTGGATTCCGGTAGGTCATGAAGCCTTTTTAACAGCAGGTCAAAGGCACCATACTTTAGAGGTATCCTGAATGCATCTTCGCTAACCATCTCTTCTACTAAAGTAAGGACATCTTCTTTGGAAAGATCAACGAGTTCCTCCTTTGCCTCCCTGACACCGATTACCTCACCCACTATCTCATTAATAATCCGTTCCCTCTTCCCCGGTGTATCAGCCTCAGAGGAAAGCCCCAGGCGATGGGGGAGGGAAATAAGCGACCCCTCTTGAATCATCCTTCCTTCCTCATCAATCTTGAGTTCGGGTAAGGAGGTTAAGAGCTCGGCATACTTGATCATCCCCCGGGTGCTTATACCCCTCTTCACTTCGATATGCCCCCTGGTTCGGTTTATAATATCAACGACCTTCTCCATTGTTCCCTCATCTACGTCTTCTCCCTTATGGCACCGCTTAAGGTTGGTCATTACTATCTGCTTTTGAGGGATGGGATCGTCTATATAGTCGAGGTGGATAACGTCAAAACAGTCGGCTATATCCAGAGGCAGGGACTTTAATACCCTCTCACTCCCTGTGGAGACTATCAATGTATCCAGTGTAAGCCCATGGTCAAGGGCGCCAATAGTTATCGTGTCACCCTGAAGGGCACACAGGATCGTGTTAAACACCCTCTCAGGCACCCTGTCAATAAAATCGATCATCAGGATGCCTCTATTAGCCCTTAAGAGTTTTCCCGGGACAAATGCCCGTGGTGAATAGAACCCTTCCTTTAGTGCTGTCTCCGGGTCCAGGTCACCTATCAGATCTTCAACAACCAGCGCACTGCTCCCCTGTACCTTCTTTGCCCTTTCCGACCCGGGAAGGATAGAATTGGACAATTTAATGCCGCGACCTCTTCTGTCGAGACACCAGGGGCACGAGGCATCCTCTAAGTGGCAGTTCAGGGGGCAGCCCTCCACTACCTCAATATCATCCAGTATCCCTCCGATCCTTGTTGCCACATCCGTCTTTCCGCTTCCGGGTGGACCGAGGATGAGGAGGTGATGACCACTGAGGAGGCTCGTCAGTAGAGCCTCCTCCTCTTTATCCCCTATCAGGAAGCCATCGAATATATACTTCTTAAATTCCTCTACCCCTCTTTGATTAAAAGCAGCAACGATCTCTTCTCTGAGCATCATAATCTATAGCTCCTTCGCCCTTTTTACCTTTTGGATCTCCCGCTGCAAATCCTCTTCACGCCACGGCTCAGATGGTTTTGGCACCCTCACCGGCTGAGGTTCACCCTCAACCCAGAACTTTCCCACAATAGGATGTCCCTTCTCTCGTAAGAATTCGAGAAGATCATCGGGGTCCAGACAATCCTCTTCTGTAGCGATCTTGTCATAGGCCTCCTCAGGGATTGCATCGGCTATCTCGAGCTTTAGATCCTTTGGCATCCAGACAACCCTATTCCAGCCGCCGTCTCCGCGAAGGATATCCCTCATCATCATATTGCGGACACTCAGTCCCTTAAAACCATGATTCTGCTCCCCGCCGCTCATAAACCCGGCAAGGGTGGAGAAGGGTATCCCTAAAGGTGTTTCGCCGGTGTAACGGCGGTTTACTATTCCTATCCCATCCACTTCAGGGATATAGAAGGATGCAGCCTCAAAACAGCCGCAATTGGTGGCCGGGTAGAGGATGGTGCTATTGAGGAAGAAGTGGTGGTATTTATGGTTTGACCTCTCCCATATCTCCTCATCCACACCCTTATACCAGCTCATATCTTCATCTATCAGTTCCCCTCTATGACAGGGGAATATATACCCTCCTGGCTCAACCTCATAGGTGGTCTTCATGCCGGCCCAGGAAGCAAAACCGCAAAAGGGTACATTTGAGGGGGCTACCACGCAGGCATGGTTAGGGGCAATCATCTTGCACAGGGTGCATCCATAAAATGTATCAACATCGGCATCCTGCATCTCTTTTGACCATGCATCGTAAACCTCCTGTCTTTTCTTGAGCCTCTCAGATATCTCTGTTATGGCCTCTTTAGGCACACCCTGTGGGGCGCCTTCTATCACCCCTCCAACCACAGGGGCCCCTACCGTTATAATCATCTCTACCTTCTCCAGCAAAGGAGAAGTCGTCCGGCTGTATGCCCTCATAATCTGGGCAAATTGGTAAAACCCTTTGTATCTAGGACCAGCCTTCTTCGACAGTCTGATCCAGGGCTCAAAAGCTGCTCCGGTTATCATCCATCCCTCTGTGGTCATACAGGCCGTCATCACCTGTCTGCCTATATATTCAGCGTGCAGGTGTGACAGGTCTTTTCCATAGACCTTCCAATGCAGGCCAAAGGGGATGGTGGACTCTGGAAGTATCTCGTGGATATCGGGACCATACAAAACGACTTTCCCATCATCAAGATCATCAGGGCTTTCACAGATGTCTGTATAGTAGAAGCCGGTGTAAGCCGTCTTTGGCCCCCCCAGATCAAGGAGATACTCTCCCTTCCGAATATGGCTGAAGTATTCGGGCCCCTGTCCTATCTCGTCCAGACCGTCATAGGCATGCTCCAGATCTGGTAACTGCCATTCCCGTGGAGGTGACATATTGTACTTATCGATTATCTCTTTTTCCACAAAGGCCAGACTGGGGCCTGCATGTTTAAATTTTACTTCTCTTTCTGCCATTTTACTTCCCTCCCTTTCTTAAATAGAGATTCCCTTTTTGGATACCAGATGAACGATACATGCATCCTATAATCTATAACTCGTTACTACCTGCGTTAAACACCCCCTTTCCAAGTTCTACCCTCTCCTTCTTTAACACATCTAGCGCGGTTCAGAAATCATCGCCTCAATGCTAGTTGTCGAATAAGCCATAATTCTCTCATAGACCCTACCCACCGCTGCAGAGAGAGGGGAATCTGTTGATAGGTTTACTACCGGTTTCCCCAGAATGCTAAGATGGGCTATCTCTTCCTCAAAAGGGATACAAACATCTACCTCAAGCCCATTTTCCCTCGCCGTTTTATCCAATAACGGTTTTATCCCGGGGGATACCTTATTTGCCACAACCATAATCGTCCCAATATCGATGGAGAGTTCTCTTGAAAGCTCAATGACTCTTCTGGCAGTCAACATGCCGTTCTTTGTTGGCTCAGTAACTACGATCAGGACATCGACTCCTTTTGTAGTCCGCCGGCTTAAGTGCTCTAATCCGGCATGGCAATCGATCACTGTGAAGTCATAGCTTCTCGCTCTAAAGTCTATTACCTGACGGATAATATTGTTGAGAAAGCAGTAGCATCCACTCTCCTCCGAGCGGCCCATCACCACTATGTCGAATTCGGCGAATTCCTCGATAACCTCGTGTAAAGTCAGTCTTACAAACTCTTCCCTGGTCATTATTGTCTTACTTCGTGCAGGCGCATCTATGATAGACTCTCTCACATGGCCAATACTCTTTCGAACTGTCACCCCGAGCGCCTGGGGAAGATTGGAATCAGGGTCGGCATCTATTGCCAGCACACTACCAATCTGAGACAGTCTTCTGATTAGAAGTGCGGCCAGGCTTGTTTTTCCTACACCACCTTTACCCGATACAGCTATGGTTGCCCCCTTCAATTTTTTACCTCCGAGACGGATGCTACTCCCTTTACAAAATCAGATTTGGCTTGGAAAGGCTTATGGGATAGACTGAAAGTGGATCAGAGATGGTTATCACGTAGGACTAAAGAAAGGGCATGAATTTTCAGCTTTTCCCTGTGCCTACCGAACACGGGTAGAATTCTTGATGACAGCTCAGGTAAAGCCGAAAAACCTGTACACGTGGGAACTCCTAATGTGGCAATGAAAAGATGTGGCTATATAATAATCGAGCGTATTCCAACATGTCAAACTGGAAATTCCGATACTCAAAAAGGTTTTGTTAGGTGAAACCGATTAAGAATCAGTATCCTTTTTTTGGTTTTCTTCAGAAGCAGTTAAGAGAAAATCAAGCATTGCTTGACACATGGGAGATGCGACTCTCCTTTTGTTTCTAATCAGATAAAAGGAGCGGAACATGGGAATGCCTTTTAGTTGCAGAGTCTTGAGTACCTTCGCTTTCAGCTCTGTCTCCAGCACCCTTGAAGACAGGATGGATAGCCCGAGCCCCGCCTTTATACCCTCTTTAACCGCAGTGGTTGTGCCAAAGCGGGCCACCACATTGAGGGAATCGATCCCGTTTGATACGGATTCCCGGAGATAATCCTCCATGCTTTTTAATGTGCCTGAGCCGACTTCTCTCAGTATAAAGGGCTCCCCGGAAAGTTCCTCAATCGTGATCTTACCCTTATTGGCCCAGCGGTGATGAGGAGAAACGACCAGAACGAGCTCATCATTCCAAAGTTCATGGGATACAATACTATTGTGGGAACTTTTGGACCCAACCACACCCAGGTCAAAATCTCCATGAAGAACCCGGGTCTCGATTTCTCTGGTATCTGAGATAGTCAACGTGATGAGCACGGAAGGATATTCTGCATTAAAACGTGCGATGACTTTTGGAAGGATAAATTCACCCGGCACGGTGCTTCCGCCAATATGAATCTCCCCCCGTTTTATACCAAGAAAATCCTGCATTTCCAGACACGCCGTTCTCTTCATCTCCAAGAGCTTGGTTGCGTGTTTATATAGAAGTTCTCCAGCCCTGGTTGGAACTACTTGCCTGCCCAGACGATCGAGTAGCCTGGTTCCAATGATGGTTTCAAGGTTAGCTATTCTTTCGCTGACGGAAGCCTGGGCCAGGCAAACCGCGTCAGCAGCCTTTAAAAAACTCTTGAGTTCAATTACCTTGCAGAGGATTTCCAAGTGGCGGAGGTCAAAATCCATCAACCTTACCCCTTGCCGTTATTCTTTAACGGGCAGCACATGGATTGCTTTGATGATCAGTTGAACATTATCATCCGGTTTAAGCTCCATTGCTTCAACTGATTCGGTAGTGAGAACCGATACCATCTCAGCGGGATCAGTAACTTCAAACTTTACCATTGCCATTATATCGCCTTTTTTTACCGACTTCACTTTTGCTTTGATAGCGTTTCTTGCACCGTATTTCATTCTTATTCCCTCCTCTCCATTAAAGTGGTCAGGGACCAGTTACCAGAAAGGCTTTTCCTGACCCCTGACAACTGAACCCTGTAACCCTTTACTACGATATTTGTTCAATAAAGGCTTCCACCCTTGTCTTCAACTGCCCCACATCACCTTCGCTGTAATCCGTTTCAATCTCCAGCACAGGGACATTAGCCTTTTTTAGTGCCTCCTTAACCCTGACAAACTCAACGTTGTAGGTATGGCAGAATTGAAGGGTGTAGTGGATTACCCCGGAAGCGTTATAATCTTTGACATACCGAAGTATATCATCGATCCGCTCTTCATTTGGGCTGAAACAACTACAGTTAATCTTCATGTAGCGTTCCGCAATGGCTTTCACCTTGTCTTCCAGTGTGGGACGTTCTTCTTCTACCGAATGGGTAAAATACCTGGTGCCTACACAACTCTCCTCACATACTACCACTCCACCACTGTCTTCTATGACGTTGTGGAGCTTCCAGTTTGGTATTGCCATTGGACAGCCGGAGACCAGTATCCTGGGTCTCTTTTCATCAAATACCCCTTCTCCTTTTTTATTGCGTTCCTCGAGTTCATCTGCCAGTTCGTTGACCTTAGTGGTGAACCTTTCAGGGTTGTCATAGAAGGCAATCTGGGATATCAGTAAGGCATCTTTCCCGCTTATGGGGACTGGATTTGCTTTCCGGGTATCAAAGACCCTCTGTATGGCCTTTCTCTTTTCATTGACGAGTTTGATCTTCTCCTCCAGTGCCTCAGGGGTTATTTTGACACCAGCCTCTTTCTCCATCTTTTCCATAAAGGCTTTAACTTCATTAAACCAGAGAGCCTTATCCATCTCTCTCTTCATATTAGGAATCTCCATCACATAGGTAGGGATATGGTTATTGAGAAGCTCCCACACCTTCTTTTTGCCGTCGCAGGTTGTCTCACCAATAACAAAGTCTGCTGCCTCAAAATAGGGACAGATCTTGGCGAGCTTGAAGCCAAAGGCAGACTTGATTAGTGGACAAAGGTTTCTTGGCAGCACGGCCTCTGCATCGGGGACAGAAAACTGGGCGCCTCCACAGAGACCCACGCCCACTCCACCACCAGCGAGTATTATCTCATCGGGGACATAAAGACAGAAGGTCCCAACTATTTTGCCACCCTTTTCTTTGTGGTCTAAAAGCTCCTTGATCCTCAATCCATGAACCTCAGACATAACAAAGTCAAAATACTCCATTCCCTTTGGACGGTCCTTCTGGCCCATGTAAACATCGGAATAGATCGCCCCTAAGGCATTTAACAGTTGGTCATGCCTCTCCATATCCAGACCTAACCCTTTCCACATCTCATTATAATCGCTCATATTTTCTCCTTTCTCTCTTGAATTTGTTCAACAGCATGGATTTCAGATTGAATCCTCAAATCTCCCAAAATCGAAGGGTTAACATTTAACCACACCTTTTATAGCGGTCACGGTTTTTTCAGGGAACAGAATGCTACCTGAACTGATTCTCAATCCGTGGATATAATCCTTAGCGAGATTGAAGAATATCTGTTGTGCCTTGATCGAAAAGTCCCCATATCCCGGGCTATATCGATGGGTGGTAGTGTAGCCATTCATTCGACATTCCTGGATAATATCTAAATCCATACCTCTGATCTCCTCTTCCACCAGAAAGCTTCCTATACGGTCCAGGATATAGCCACGAAACACTTCATTTTGCGCCAGGTATCTCTTAGAGCAACGCTCCAGTGTCTCACCAAGTGTAACCGCAAAGAGCCATACCATGTGGGCGTCCTTAAGCAATCTGGCAATTGCTTTGCTATTACTTGCATAAGGGTGAAACCTGAGAATAAATTCATCTTTGGGCAGGGGTTTACTCCATTTTTGCACATCAAGGAGCATATGAGCCTCATTCCAAATTTCGGAGATCTCTTCTAACGCCCGGTGGCATTCGCCAATCTGGAGGTATTTCAATAGCCTCTCAGTGGGTAGATGATGGCCTTGCATTATGGACATGTCACTATCCCTCGGTCCTTTTTAATGCCCTTGTTGCCAACTTGACTGCATCGATGGCGTCGCGTGCATAGCCCTGGGCGCCAATGGTTGTAGCAATCTGCTGGTTAGTGGCGGCCCCGCCTATTAAGATGGG
>Ga0210056_1000630_pt1 | contig 29684 bp, 32 predicted proteins | sample CryGeyCG2014_080_2_FD_183965 | JGI IMG/M metagenome (GOLD analysis project Ga0210056, IMG submission 183965) | Groundwater microbial communities from aquifer - Crystal Geyser CG07_land_8/20/14_0.80 (SPAdes) (version 2) | ecosystem: Environmental > Aquatic > Deep subsurface > Groundwater | place...
GACAGTGGTCAACTCCTCGGGCGTGATCTCGAAGTTCGTGTCCACCGTCAGCCCGGCGGCGCGCATCTGCTCGATGGCTTCCATTTCGGTCTTGTCGCAAATCAAGATTTTCATGCTTGTTCCTCCTGATGATTGGGTATTCTGGTTGAAAAATGGGCTACACAGCCAGTGAAAGAGTTCACAGATTCATTGTAACCACGAGAATAGGCTTTGTCAACAGAAGAACTGCGTTTCGATTTTCATTGTGATAAACCCCACTCATGGATATAATTCAGCCGGAGAGAGACGAGGACTTTGTACAACTCAGACATCCGAAAGGAGTAAAAACATGTCTAATCAACCCAAGCGCGTTTTCAACTTCAACCCTGGCCCGGCCATCCTTCCGCTGCCGGTGCTGCAACAGGCCCAAGCCGAGATGCTCGACTATAAGGGCACCGGCATGTCCGTGATGGAGATCAGCCACCGCTCGAAGGAATTCGAGGCCGTGATCCAGACGGCGGAAGCGGACCTGCGCGCCCTGCTGAACATCCCGGCCAATTACAAAGTGCTATTTTTGCAAGGCGGCGCCAGCCTGCAATTTACGATGCTGCCGATGAACCTGCGGCCAGCGGGAGGCTCGGCTGATTACATCATCACCGGCTCGTGGAGCAAGAAGGCCTTCGACGAGGCCGCCAAACTCGGGACGACGCGCGCCGCCGCGAACATGAAGGCCAGCAACTTCGACCACCTGCCAGCCCAGGCCGAACTCGATCTGGACCCCAAGGCTGCCTACCTGCACTTCACCTCCAACGAGACCATCCATGGCGTGGAATATTTCACCGAGCCGCTACCCCCGGCCGGGGTCGCGTTGGTGTGCGACGCCTCGTCCGATTTCATCAGTCGCCCGATTGACGTGTCCAAGTACGCCCTGATCTACGCCGGCGCGCAGAAGAACGCCGGCCCGGCGGGCGTGGTCATCACCATTATCCGCGACGATCTGCTGGAAAAAGTCCCGGCCAACCTGCCCGTCATGCTGGATTACAAGAAGCTAGCCGCCGACGGCTCGCTGTACAACACGCCGCCTTGCTGGTCGGTCTACATCGTCGGCCTGGTGTTGAAATGGCTCAAGGAGATCGGCGGCCTGCCCGAGATCGCCCGCCGCAACCAGACCAAGGCGGGATTGGTCTACAAGGCCATTGACGAGAGCGGCGGCTTCTATCGCGGCCACGCCAAAACCGACAGCCGCTCGCTGATGAACGTCACCTTCCGGCTGCCCAATGAGCAACTGGAAGAACAGTTCGCCTCGGAAGCCAAGAAGCGCGACCTGATCGGCCTGAAGGGACACCGCTCGGTCGGCGGGATGCGCGCCTCGATGTACAACGCCCTGCCTATCGAAGGCGCGGAATCGCTGGTCGGGTTTATGAAAGAATTTCAGCAGAAGAACGGATAAGATTTCCTGCCCCCTCCCGGCCTCCCCCATTTTCACCCCGCAAAAAACGCGGGGCAAGCAAATAGAAAATGGGGGAGGAGTGTTTACTCATGGATCGTTTATAATTACCTCAATGGATGCCTTCTTCCTCGACCCCAACGTGGAGCGCCTCCCGCCCGAAGAGACTCGCATCCTCGACCTGTGCGCCGAACCCTATCCCGAGGGGAAGCGGGTGCGCATCAGCCTGGAACTCACACCCTTCCAGCAGCGCCCCTATATTGAGCTTACCCTGAACGACCCCGACGGGAACGAAGTCAGCTCGGCCAGCATCGTCGAGCCGATGGGTTGTAAGCTGGAACTTACCATGCACCTCCGCCCTTCGACTTCACTCCCTCCGGTCGCTCCGCTCAGGACCGGCGCGTATCAACTCACCGCCGTTCTCTCCTACCCCGACCTGGGCGAGATTGACCGGCTTGAAACGTCCATCGTCATTCCTACCATCACACAATGATCACCAAGCCGTCTCCTCCCTATTTACTGATCACTGTTTACTGCTCACTGATCACTGTCCTTACAGCCGCCTGCGCGCCAACGCCCGCACCCACACCCACGCCGACCCTTCCTCCTCCAACCAAGACGGCGACCATCATCCAATTCGTTGTCACCCCATTCGTTGTCACCCCCACGCCCGCACCCACCCAAACGCCATACGTCATCACCGCCACCAGCGCAGTGACGCCCAGCCCGCGCGGCCTTTTTATCCTTTCCCTGAACGAGGCCGGTCACGCCCATTTATTTCTCTACTCTCCCCTATCGCTGACTCTCACCCGCCTGACTGCAGATCCCTGGGACGACATCACGCCCGCCCTCAGCCCGGATGGCAGCCGGGTCGCCTTTGCCTCGCGCTGCAACGGTTACTGGGACCTCTACCTGCTCGAGTTGGGAACGGGCGAAGTCACCCGACTGACGGATACGCTCGAATACGATGCCTCCCCCTCCTGGTCGCCCGATGGTCAATGGCTGGCCTACGAAAGCTACATAGACGATAGCCTGGAGATCTTCATCCGCTCGGCCACTGACCCATCCCAAGCGTCCATCCGCCTGACCGAAGATGCCGCCGCCGACCATTCGCCAACCTGGTCACCGAAAGGCCGCCAGATCGCCTTCGTTTCCAATCGCAGCGGCGAGGACGAGGTCTGGATCGCTGACCTGGACCGCGCCGGCGAAGAGCGCTTCGTCAACATCAGCCATAATCCACAGGGCGGCGAAGCCTATCCCGCCTGGTCGCCGGATGGCGAAGAACTGGCCTGGGCGATGAGCGACGAGGACAGCGGCCTGAGCAGCATTTACGTCTGGGATAGCCGCCAACCCGCGGTTGCCCCGCGCTGGGTCGGCAGCGGCGACTGGCCGGTCTGGGAAGAGAATAACCACCTGGCGACGGGCTTGACCACCGCCCATCAGAACTACCTGACCGCCTACGCCGCCGCTTCCGGCGACCTCAGCCTGCCGCCGTTGCTTCTGCCCGGCACACTGCGCGGCCTCTCCTATGGACTGACAACCCTGCCCGCTCCCCTGCCCCAGGCCATTCAAGCAGACGCCGCGTTCACACCGGCCGTGCTCTACCAGCCGGTCGTCGCGCCGCAGCCTGGTATCCCGGCCGGCCGCGCCGCGCTCGTCCCGCTCCAGGGTGTGCAGGCCCCGTATCCACAACTGCAAGACGCGGCGGACGAATCCTTCCAGGCCCTGCGCCAACGCCTCATCGTTGAGACGGGATGGGATGCACTCGCCAGCCTGGAAAATGCTTACGTCCCCCTGACAACGCCTCTCGACCCTGGCTTGAGCGAGGGCTGGCTCTATACTGGCCGCGCTTTCAGTCTCAATCCCAGCCTGGTCACTGCCGGTTTGATCAACGTCGTCCACGAAGATTTTGGCCAACAAACTTATTGGCGAGTCTTTATCAGCAGCCGCGCCCAGGATGGCTCACAGGGCGAGCTGCTACGCCAGCTCCCTTGGGATTTCAGCACGCGTTATAATGGCGACCCGGTCGCCTTCGAGCAGGGCGGCAGTTTGATGAACGCCATCCCAAAAGGATACTGGCTGGATTTCACCGCCCTGGCTCTCCAATACGGCTGGGAGCGCCTGCCCGCGCTCTCGAATTGGCGGACGTACTTCAGCGGAGCGCGCTTCAACGAATTCGCCTTGACGCAGGGTTTGACTTGGCGCGAGGCCATGCTGGAACTCTATCCGCCTGAGGCGCTGATCACACCGACCGCCGTCATTCCCCCCACACGCACACCCACCCGCACCCCGTGGGGCTACAAACCTCCCACACCCACGCTCACGCCGACGCCGCAGCCTACGTTCACGCCTTCGCCATGAAACCTGTTCTCGGCAAATCGCGAAAGCGGCGCGTAGTCGCGACTTCAGTCGCCCTCCCGCCCAAACGACTAAAGTCGTTACTACTGATCCAAGCCTTATGGGTAATGGCCTCCGGCTTACTTCTCCTTTCGGCATGTACTTCCGCCATTGCGGAACAGCCATCCCTACAGGAAACCGTCACCACCGCAACACCAACGGAGAGGGCAATCGGAACGCCGATAGGAACTGCAGTGGTCAGCCTGCCCCAATTTACCAATTCGCCATCCCCATCTGTGACTCCGAAACCTCTTACCATTATTGTCGAAAACACGCTGACGCCCCTCCCATCCGCCACGTCTGCTTCTTCGCTGCCGATCGTTTTTCCAACCGAAGGCGCGACGCCAGAATCGGCCTGGCGGCCGCCGCTCTATCCTACGCCCTGGGCGCTCTCGCCCTATGACCATTTCTACTTTGCCCGCCCGTTCTCAGTCAACGTGGTCACCTGGCCGATAGCGGATTATCGCTACGGCGGCATCTTCTTCCGGCCTGAAGTGGTGCATACCGGCATTGACCTGCCTGCCGATGTCGGCACGCCCGTCCAGGCGACAGGGCCAGGGACGGTCGTCTGGGCCAGTTGGGGATTGTTCAACAACGCGCCGGATTATAAGGATGACCCCTATGGAATGGCGGTCGCCATCCGCCACGATTTCGGCTACAAAGACCAGCCGCTTTTCACGATCTACGCGCACCTCTCCGAGGTGGATGTGGTTGTCGGCCAGGTTCTCGAGGTCGGCGACGTGCTTGGCAAAGTCGGCACGACCGGATTCACCACCGGACCGCACCTTCATTACGAGGTGCGGATCGGCGCCAACGACTTTTTCTCTACCCGCAACCCCGAACTCTGGCTGGCGCCGCCGGAAGGCTGGGGAATCCTGGTTGCCCGCATCATGGATACCTATCAACGCCCCCTCCTCAGCTACGCCATCATCGTCCGCTCGGAAGCCACCCAGCGCGCCTGGATCGTCAAGACGTATGGAGGCATCGGCGCAAACAGCGACCCCTGTTACAACGAAAACCTGGTCTTGAGCGACCTGCCGGCTGGCGTTTATCAGGTCAACGTGCCATACGCCGGACTGAATAATAGACTGGAAATCCAAATCTTCCCCGGCCAGGTCACGTACTTCGCCTTCCAGGGATTCAAGGGATACAACACTGAATTACCGCCGCCATCCGGTATAATATCAACGCCAACGCCGTAAGTCGGATTGCCAATCTGACCTCCCGCTGGTGGCGCGCCAAAGAGCCAAAAGCCTTGACGCATCGAACATCTGTGCTATACTCTGACAAAATTAAGAGAAGAGAGGTATCTTATGCCACGCAAACCCACTGACCCCGATTCAAATAGCTCCATGAACGAAGCGCGCCGCGCCATGTTGGACAAGGCCCTCGGCGACATCGTCAAACGCTATGGCGACGGTTCCATCATGCGCCTGGGGGAGGCGCACAGCATGAACGTGGAAGTTATCCCGACCGGTTCGCTGTCCCTCGACCTGGCGCTGGGCGTGGGCGGAATCCCGCGCGGACGCATCACCGAAATCTACGGCCCGGAGGCCTCCGGCAAGACCACTCTCGCCCAACACATCGTGGCCAAGGCCCAAAAACTGGGCGGTACTGCCGCGTTCATTGACATGGAACACGCCCTCGACCCCACTTATGCCGCCCGCTGCGGCGTGGATGTGGACAACCTGTTGATCTCCCAGCCCGATACCGGCGAACAGGCCCTCGAGATCACCGAGACACTCGTCCGCTCCGGCGCGGTGGAGGTGGTGGTGATCGACTCGGTCGCCGCGCTGGTGCCGCGCTCCGAGATCGAAGGCGACATGGGCGACGCCCAGATGGGCGCCATGGCCCGCCTGATGTCACAGGCGTTGCGCAAACTCTCCGGCGCGATCAACCAGACCAAGACGGCGGTTGTCTTCACCAACCAACTGCGCCAAAAAATCGGCGTGATGTTTGGCAATCCCGAGACAACCTCGGGAGGCAATGCCCTCAAGTTCTATGCTTCCGTGCGCCTGGACTGCCGCCGCATCCAGTCCATCAAGGTCGGCGCGGAGATCGTCGGCAACCGGACGCGCGTGCGCGTGGTCAAGAACAAGGTCGCGCCGCCCTTCCGCACGGCCGAGTTCGACATCATGTACAACGAGGGCATCTCCAAGGTCGGCGACCTGATTGACCTGGCAACCCAGTTTGGCATCGTGGACAAGCGCGGCGCGTTCTTCTCGTACGGCGACGTTCGCATCGGACAGGGCCGCGAGAACTCCAAAGAGTTCCTGCGCCAGAATCCCGACCTGGCCGACGAGATCGAGCTGGCTATCCGGCAACAGGCCTCGGGTGGAGTGGCCGCCCTGCCGCTCTCAGGTGTGGAAGAGGAAGCTGAAGGGGTGGGGGAAGAATGATGAGTAATACGTGATGCGTGATACGTGACACGTGATACGTGACACGTGACTCGCTTTAGTTTTTGGATGGAGGCTCGGATGGACACAGTTTCGCCGAAAAGGTTCATACCTGTGTCCATCTTTTTCTTTTTGGAGCTGGTTCTATCTGCCTGCGGAGGCAAAGAAAATGTTATGCCAACCGCTTATATCCCACCAACGCCCGTCAGCGCGCTGCTCACGGCTTCGCAGCCTGCGGTGGTTTATAATCCGCCCGCCGCGTCCGCACCGCAATGCGTTGACAATCTCTATTACCTGCAAGACCTGACCATCCCGGACGGCAGCCAGGTCGCGCCCGGAAGCACGCTCGACAAGCAGTGGCTGGTGGAGAACAACGGGACTTGCAATTGGGATCATGCCTATCGCCTGCGCCTGATCGCCGGCCCGGACATGGGTGCACCCGTCGAGCAGGCGCTATACCCGGCTCGTTCCGGGACCCAAGCCGTCATTCGCATCCAGTTCGCCGCCCCGTCTGAAGCGGGTACGTACCGCAGCGCGTGGCAGGCCTACGATCCGCAGGGGATACCATTTGGGGACCCGATTTTTATTGAAATACTCGTTCAGCCATAAGTTACTTTGTAAAATGCGGTTTTATGACCATCAAATCAATCTTTTTTGTGGTTGGAGCAAACGATGAGCAAAAGCAAGAATAACAAGATCAAAGCCGAATTCAAGAATAAATTGACAGAATTTGTTGAAACTTTACAAGGACACATTTCAACCGACGATAACCAGTGGACGGTCAAGGGTTTCATTGACGTGTTCCGCAACATTTATACCATTTCCGCAGACACCAAGATTGTTTCTAAAATTCTTGAGATTCATCTTTTTCCAAAAATCTTGGAATTTGCTCAAAATAACGGCTTTCACATTGTACTGGCTGAACAGCAAAACTATTATCCTGACCTTTCGTTTGTTATAGCAAGTGATGAGAGAATCAAATTTGCGGTAGATTTGAAAACCACCTATCGTTTGCCAGATAATCCAGAGTTTTGCAATGGTTTTACACTCGGCTCACATGGAGAATATTTCGTCAAGAGGACAAGCAAGAAAAACATTCAGTTCCCATACAACGAATATCTAGGACATTTTTGCCTGGGAATTATTTACTCTCGTTCTACATCGGAAAGGACCGACGAAACGCACATACGAGGACTGAACGAATTGCAATCTATCGTGTCAGTCATTCGTGATTTTCAGTTCTTTGTCGCAGAAAAATGGGAAATTGCTAGCGACAAGCAAGGCAGTTCAAACACTGCTAACATCGGCAGCATCAACAAAATTGATGATATCCTCAACCGAAACGGTGTTTTCAAACTCCTGGGCGAAGAATGGTTTGACGATTATTGGATGAACTATGGCAAAATCACCATCACCACACCCAGCGGAAAGGCTAAAAAGATAACGTTGTTGCGTGAATTTCTTGCTTATCGCACACAGGACCTCGCATTGGCAAATCCAATGATTAACAAACCCAGACGGAAAACTTCAAGATGAGAGTCATTGTGCCTCCCCTGAAATGTCAGGGAATCAAAACCAAATTGGTAGAATGGATTTTTGACCATGTTTCGCTCGATGAAAATGGAACGTGGTTTGAACCATTTATGGGTTCGGGCGTTGTAGGGTTCAATGTACGCCCTCAACGGGCAGTTTTCAGCGACATCAACCCGCATATTATCAACTTATACAATGCCATCAAGCAAGGAGAAATTACAGCCGGAATTGCCAAAGAATTCCTTACCGAAGAAGGTGACATCCTTCGAGAACAAGGCGAGGCACACTATTACGAAATCCGAGAGCGATTCAATCTAAACGGCCATCCACTTGATCTGTTGTTTCTCAATCGCGCATCATTCAATGGCGTAATGCGATTCAACAAAGGCGGTAAATTCAATGTACCATTTGGCCACAAACCCAACCGTTTTGCCAAGGCATACGTGACTAAAATCGTCAACCAAATCAAGCATGTCAGTCAAGCAACCAGCCTGTATGACTGGCAATTTCTATGTTCCGATTTTCGCCAGAGTTTGTCAAATGCCACAGAAAACGACTTTATTTATTGCGATCCGCCTTATATCGGCAGGCACACAGACTATTTCAATTCTTGGACAGAAAAAGATGAGCAGGATTTATACGATTTGCTCACTGTAGCCAAAGCCAGATTCATTCTGTCAACTTGGCACAGTAACCAATATCGAACAAACCAGGCTCTTAAAAAATATGCTAAAAAATTCACTGTTTTTACAAAGGAACATTTCTATCATGTTGGAGCAAGTGAAAAAAACAGAAATCCAATGTTGGAAGCAATTGTGTTAAACTACGATCCAGAGCCGCAAATGGAAATGATTCACGTGGGACAATTAGCACTTTTTGAGCAAAAAGCGCCATACGAATTTCAAAAGGTTTCGCTGACAGATGAATAGTCTGCCAAATCAATTGTGCGCTTGTACTCTCAGCAGCAAGACTATATGACGACTTTCATCATCCGACCCACCACCCCAGATGATTACGCCTGGAACACCCGCGTAATAGTTGAACACTGGAGCGCAGAGACCGTCGTTGTCCATGGCGAAATATATCGTCCTGTTGAGCTGCTAGGGTTTGTCGCTGAGGCAGATGGTCAAATCATCGGCCTGCTGACTTATCACATCCAAGGCGAGGCCTGCGAGATCGTCACGCTGGACGCCTGGCGCGCAGGCCTGGGCGTGGGTACCGCGCTCATCGAAGCGGTCAAGCAGGCTGCGGGTCGAGAAAAGCGCCGCCGTGAGCCTGTCGAACGGTGCCGCAGGTTGTTTGTCGTCACCACCAATGACAACACCCCTGCTCTGCGCTTCTACCAGAAGCGCGGCTTCGTCATCGCCGCCGTCCACCTCAACGCCATCGAAAAAGACCGCCGCTTGAAACCGGAAATCCCGCTCACTGGAATGGATGGAATCCCCATTCGCGACGAAATCGAGCTGGAGATACGCCTATGACCAATCCAACCATCGAACTGATTCACCGCCACGCCTCTGTCCGTCACTACAAAGCGGACCCGCTGCCTGCCTCCGTTATCGAGGCCATCCTCGCCGCCGGACAGCGCGCCTCCACCTCCTCGAACCTGCAAAGCTACAGCGTGATTGCCGTGACCGATCCCGCCAAACGCGCCAAGTTGTCCGAACTGTGCGGTAAGCAGAAACACGTTGCCGAAGCGCCGCTCTTCCTGGCCTTCTGCGCAGACCGGGCGCGCCTCGAGCGCGTCTGCCAGTTACGCGGCTACACCCAGGTGACCGGATATGTCGAAAATTTCCTGGCCGCAGCCGTGGACGCGGCCATCGTCGCCCAAACTACCGCCCTGGCCGCCGAGTCGTTCGGCCTGGGCATCTGCTACATCGGGGGCATCCGCAACAACCTGCCGGAAGTGATTGACTTGCTCGAACTGCCGCGCCTGGTCGTCCCCATCGCCGGCATGACAGTCGGCTGGCCAGCGGCGGGACCTCGCCTGCGGCCACGCCTACCACTCAGAGCCGTGTTACACTGGGAGAAATACGACCGCAGCGGAGAAGACGCCGCCTTACGCGAATATGACCGCGCCATGCTCGCCACCGGCATATATAAGGGCCGGCAGGTTCCAGTTCCGGGCGAAGAGGGCGGGATGGAAGATTACGGCTGGACGGAACACTCCGCCCGGCGCGTCTCGCAGCCGGCGCGCGCCGGTCTACGCGCCGTGCTGGAAAAGCAAGGATTTGAGCTGAAGTAAGGCGATGCCACCATAAAACATCACATACGATGTCATATATGATATAATCTCAGGAAAAGGAATATCTATGACACGCTATGCGTTGAACTTACCTTTCAACTTGAAACGCGAGGCCGAGGAATGGGCTGCGCGCCAGGGGGTTTCCCTGAATCAGTTCATCATGTGGTCGGTCTCGGAAAAAGTTGTATCCCTGCGCCAGCAACTGGATGATCCCAATTTTCCAGGCATCACCTACCGGCGCGGGGCATCGGGATGGGTAACGCCAGTGGTACGCGGCACCGGCATCCGCGTACAGACCGTCGCGGTAGCTGTGGGGCAGTTGAACACTTCTCCCGAGGATGTTGCTGCTCAATATCCTCTGGAACTCCCACAGGTGAAGGAGGCCCTTGCTTTTTACCAGGCGCACCGCGCCGAAATTGACGCCAACATCCGTTACGAAAACGAACTGGAAAACAAACGTGACTGAACCGCGCCTGCACCTGGATGCGGACACGTCCAACGCCACGCTGGCGGATGCACTTCGGAAACACGGCCATGATGTGAGCCGTACTCCCAACGAGTGGATGCCGCTGGACGCTCATGATGATGAACAATTGCTGGGCGCGACTGCGCAGGGACGCACTATTTTCACCTTCAATGCGCGTGACTTTATTCCACTGGCAAAGCGCTACCCTCACCACGCTGGAATCATTCTATCATCCCAACGGCCTATGCCTGAACTGCTCAAAGCGCTTGACGCGCTCTTGTCCGAGACCGAAGCAGAATATTGGCCGGGACAGGTGCGCTGGCTAACTGATTGGATAAAGTGAAGCAATCTCATAATTCGACCCGCTACAACTACGACCGCTTGAGTCGCTGGTATGATTGGTTCGCCAGCAGCGAAAAGCATTTCACAGAAATCGGCTTGCGGATGCTGAAAATCCAGCCGGGAGAGAAGGTGCTGGAGATCGGCTTCGGCGCCGGTCAGGGTCTGGTCGCGCTGGCACATTCAGCCGGTGAAACCGGCAAAGTATATGGGATTGACCTCTCGGAAGGGATGTTCCAGATTGCGCAGGCAAAAATCGCCCGCGCCGGATTATCGCGCCGGGTCGAATTACGTCTCGGTGATGCGGCCAGGCTGCCTTTTGAAGATGATTTCTTTGATGCAATCTTTATCAGTTTCACGCTGGAACTTTTCGATACGCCCGAAATCCCGCTTGTGCTGGGTGAGTGCAAACGGGTGCTGCGCGAAGATGGGCGGCTCGGCGTGGTGGCATTGGAGAAAAAAGATTGCCGGGCCGTAAAAATCTACGAGTGGTTCCACGCCCGCATGCCCGCCCTCGTGGATTGCCGTCCCATCCACGCGCGCAAGACTATCGAAGCGGCCGGATTCGAGCTTGCCGAAGCCAGCGAAGAGGCAATGTGGGGATTGCCGGTCGAGATCGTCATCGCGAGGAAATATGGATAACAAGAAAAGAACAATCCTCAGCCCTTCTGCCCAGAAAGTGCAGGATACGCTGCACACCCTGAGCTTCAACTGCACCGTGATCGAATTCGTCGAAAGCACGCGCACCTCCGCCGAGGCAGCCACCCGTGTAGGCTGCAAGCTGGGACAGATCGCCAAATCGCTCGTCTTTCGCGGACAGGTGACAGGCAGACCCGTAATGGTAATCACCAGCGGATCGAACCGCGTGGACGAGGCCAAAGTCAGCCAGTATTTCGGCGAACCCATCGGCCGCGCAGACGCGGACTTCGTCCGCGCCGCCACCGGTTTCGCCATCGGCGGCGTCCCGCTGCTCGGTCACAGCCAGCCGATCGAGACGTTCATTGACGAAGACCTGCTGCAATACGCCACGATTTGGGGCGCGGCCGGCACGCCCAACGCGGTCTTCGAGTTGACGCCGGATGATTTGGTGAAAATGACCGGGGGGAAAGTGGCCAGGGTAAAAGCGTAGCGCGGAATTCATTCCGCATACATTTTTCAACGCGAATACCGCTAATGGGCAAATGGCGCGAATAAAGTTTAAAAAACATTCGCGAAATTCGCCTATTCGCGTCATTCGCGTTGAGGTTTTTCCACTCAGAAACCACGATTACTCGTCGAGCAACGCCTCTTTGGCTTTCTTCTGTTGTTTGCCGCGCTCGTCGGTATTCAGGATGCGCTTGCGGATGCGGTACGATAGCGGCGTCACTTCGAGCAGCTCGTCGTCGGCCAGATACTCGATGGCCTCGTCCAGGCTCATCTGGCGCGGCGGCGTCAGGCGGATTTCCATGTCGCCGCGCGAGGAACGGACGTTGGTCAGGTGCTTCTTGCGGCAAACGTTGATGGCAATGTCGCCGGGGCGGGTATTCTCGCCGATGACCATCCCCTCGTAAACCGCCACGCCGGGAGCGACAAACAGCATGCCGCGCTCCTCGGCGCTCTTCAGCGCGTAGGAAGTGGTATCGCCCGCCTCCATCGCGGTCAGCGAACCGGTGGAGCGCATCGCCATCGGGCCGGCCATTTCCTCGTAACCGTGGAACAGGGTATTCATGACGCCCATGCCGCGCGTAGCGGTCAGGAACTGGTAACGGAAACCAAGCAGGCCGCGCGTCGGGACGAGATACACCAGCCGCACACTCCCCTGACCCGTCTCCTGCATATCCAGCATTTTACCGCGCCGTCCCCCGAGCATTTCCACTACCACACCCACCGTCTCCGGGCTGGTCTCGATGTGGAGTTCCTCGTACGGTTCCAGCAGGCTCCCGTCCAGGGCCTGGCGCAGGATCACTTCCGGACGGGAGACCTGGAACTCGTACCCCTCGCGGCGCATGGTCTCGACCAGGATGGCCAGGTGCAGTTCGCCGCGCCCAGAGACGAGGAAGGTGTCGGAGGTCTCGGTCTCCTGCACGCGCAAAGAGACGTTGGTGCGCAGCTCTTCGAACAGGCGCTCACGCAACTTGCGCGAGGTGCTCCAGCGGCCTTCCTTGCCCGAAAAAGGCGCAGTGTTGACGCCAAACGTCATGCGCACGGTCGGCTCTTCCACTTTGATGGTCGGCAAAGCAACCGGGTGTTCCGGATCGGCCAGGGTCTCGCCGATGGCAATGCCCTCCAGCCCGGCCAGGGCGATGATCTCACCCGCCTCGGCCTGCTCCACCTCGACTTTGTTCAAACCTTGATGCACGTAAAGGTAACGGGCTCGCTCCGGCACGTTCGCGCCGTCCAGTTTCAGGCGCGCCAGCGGCTGCCCGACCTTGATCTTCCCGGCAAAGATGCGACCGACGGCGGTCACGCCGCGGTAGTCGTCGTAGCCCAGGGTGGTGACAAGCATTTGCAGCGGCGCATCCGCGTCCACTTTGGGGGCGGGGATGTGGCGCAGGATCACGTCGAAGAGTGGACTCAGATCGGGACCCAGATCAGGCGTAAGTCCCGCGCGCTGCGTGGTGGCGACCGCGTACACGACGGGGAAGTCGGCCTGTTCCTCGGTCGCGCCCAGTTCGATGAACAGGTCAAAGGTGTCGTTCAAGACACGGGCGGGTTCGGCATCCTTGCGATCCACCTTGTTGACCACCACCACGGCGCGGTGTCCCATTTCGAGGGCTTTCTTGAGCACGAAGCGGGTTTGCGGCATCGGGCCTTCGGCCGCGTCCACCAGCAGCAGCACACCGTCCACCATGTTCATGACGCGCTCCACCTCGCCGCCGAAATCGGCGTGCCCGGGGGTATCCACGATGTTGATCTTGACAATCTGCCCGGTAAGCGGGTCCGGGATGGAAATGGCGGTGTTCTTGGCCAGGATGGTGATGCCGCGCTCGCGCTCCAGGTCGTAGGAATCCATGACCCGCTCGGCCACCTGCTGGTTGTCGCGGAAGGTGTGCGCCTGGCGCAGCAGACCATCCACCAGCGTGGTCTTGCCGTGATCCACGTGGGCGATGATGGCGATGTTTCTTAGATCAGTACGTTCTTTTAGCATAGAGAGTAGAGAGTAGAGAGTAGAGAGTGGAGAGTGGAGAGTGGAGAGTGGAGAGTGGATACAACAGTCTGTCACCCGCCGGCCACGGTCTGATGCACACAAAAAACCCCGGCGTAGAGACCGGGGCGAATCCTTGGCGAAGTTGAAGTACCGGCGTGCGGCTGGATTGTATCACAGGTTGCGGATTATGGTCGCGGTTTGGGCGACCATCAGCGGACAGATTCCTGGAGAGTATGAGTCACCCATTCGTTCAGGCTGATCTTTTCCTGCGCGGCGCGGAGCGCCAATTGACGATGCAACTCGGGGTTGAGGCGCACATTGAAACGACCCGAAAACGGTTTTTGTGGCGCGATTTTATCGCGGGCGCACATTTCGAGGTAAAGATCTACAGACTGGTGAAACGAATCTTCGAGTTCCTCGGGGGTGCGGCCCTGAAAGGTGATCACATCCCGTAATCCCATCACTTCGCCGGTGAAGATTTTTCCTTCGGCGTCATATTCGACGATGCCCGCATAGCCTTTATATTTCAACATGGTACTGCTCAGACTGTCATGCTGAGGCCGTTCTGTGGCCGAAGCATCCCCTGTGCGGCGAGGAGACCCCTTCGCAGGCTCAGGGCAGGCTCTTCGCCACAGAACGGCTCAGGGTGACAAACCTTACAGGATGCTTGCCCGAAGCGATCATTACCTGTCCCGTTCGGCACGCAGGTTGCGCTGATATTCAACCGCGTTGATCCAGCGATTTTTCCACGAGCCGAAGGCAGCATGTTTTTTCAGAGAGCTTCGTTTTTTGGCTGGCTGAAGTGTGACTGTCACATCGGCAGCTCTCCCTGCTTCCCTTCCTGCTTCTTGACCTTCTCGGCCTGCTTGAACGTCCCATACGCGGACGGGGGCATGTCAATGCCCTTGCCCGCCAGCAGGTCTTCGACCGTCAAAATCTGGATGCGGGGATAATCCTTCTGCCAGGTTTTCGAGGTGAAGTAGCCCGCCGAAACTGCCTCGGTGACCATCTCCTGCGTGGGCGCTTCGAGCGTGACGAAGACGCCCAAGGCGGCTTCTTCGCGCTCCACCACGCCGCGCAGATCGCGGATATCGCCTGATTTGACGTGCCCGCTCTTGACCTGGATCAGCACGCGCTGCAACTGGCCCTTTTCCTCCAAAAAGTTAAGCACACCGTCCACGCCCTTATCGCTGCCCTTCTTGCCTTCCCGCCCGCCTCCGCCGCCCAGCGGCTTGGCCTGCACCAGCGAGAGCGCCCACCACTGGAACTGGTAACGGTCGGAGCGCGCCAGTTGATGCGCTGAACCTAAATCTTCCGGCTCGCCGATGACGGCGTAATCCTTCTTCTCGACCAGGTCGAACATGTCTTTCAGGCGGTATTTCATCAGCGAGATCGAAAGATGGGTGATGTCAATCCCGATCCAGCGGCGGTTGAGCTTGTGCGCCGCCGCAATCGCCGTGCCGCACCCGCAGAACGGATCGAGCACCCAATCGCCTTCGTTGGACGAGGCTTGAATGATGCGTTCCAGCAGTGCCAGCGGCTTCTGGGTGGGGTAGCCGAGACGCTCATTCGATTGAGAACTAATCATTTCTATATCATCCCAAAGGTTTTGAACGGGTTTACCTTTGAGTTCATCCAGAAATCTTTTTCTCTGTATACGCCCGTTGGGACTTTTAGGAAAATATAACCTGCCTTCTTTGTCCCATTGCTCCATTTTTTCACGTGAGATGGCCCAACCATTGCTAGGCGGTTTATAACCTTTGTACTCATACGTTAGATTCGGGCGAGGAGACGGGCTTGACAAGTCTGCTATGCGGTATCTCCTGCCAGTTTCATCGGTGAACCGATAAAACTTTTCGATATATTCTTCATATCCGTCAGCTTCGAAATTGAACTGCGAGTAAAAAAGGTTATCATCTGATTTGCTGTAAAAGAGGAGGGTATCAGTTGAATTTCCAAACTTATTCGACTTGTGCGTCGTTTCGCCACGTCCCGTTTTCCTTTTCCAGACAATTTCGTTCCTGAAATTCTGAACCCCAAGAATCGTATCCATCACAATCTTGAGATAATGGCTGGCGGTTGAGTCGCAGTGCAGGTACAGGCTGCCGCTCGGCTTGAGGACGCGGTGCAGTTCCACCAGCCGCGCGGCCATCATGGTCAGGTAGGCCATCATCTGGTTTGTGCCAACAAACTCACGCAGTGCGCCGAGCATCGTCACCACGTGCGAAGGGGCGTTCTGGATGAGTTCGTGGAACGTCCGCTCGGCAGAGGTGTTCCAGTGCCAGGTATCGTCGAAGGCGGTGATCTGCGCCTCGGCCTCCTCGCCACGCTCATTCTTGAACAGCACGTTGTACGAGCGGTTGGAATTGAACGGCGGGTCGAGGTAGATCAGGTCAATGGATTCATCCGGCACGTGCTCGCGCAGGATGGGTAGGTTGTCGCCGTAAAAGAGGGTGTTTTGGGTGATGGGCTTGGGCATGGGGTATCCCCTGAGATGGATTGAAAATGGAAAAATCACCAGACCACTTCGACCAATCCTGAATCGGTGATTCCCCCGTCCGCCGTGATCAAAGCGGAGCCCTGGTGCAAGGCTTCGGCTGTAATCAAACGGTCATGAATATCGGGGAGGATGGTTAAATGTTGGATCGCTATGGCGGTATCCGGCATTAGTGGAGCAAACTGGAAACCGGAGATAGCCCGCAATTCCGAGAGAATTCCATGAAATTGGATCGTGCGATGCTTCTCAGCGAGCATGACCATTTCGGCAACTACAATCGCCGGAATCACCACTTGAGCATTTCCGGCGGCAGTTTCGTCAAAAGCAACACGCGCTTTGGACCCGAGCCGGGGAGAGCCTACCAGATACCAGATCAGCGCGTGGGTATCAGTAACGAATTGAGGCATGTCACTCCGCCTCTTTCAGCAAGCGCGCCTGTTTCCTCAAACTTTGGTCCCAAAGGCCCTTGGCTTCCAGCATCTCATCGTCCGTGATAGCCTCCAGTTCGGGGAACGCGCCGAAAAGCGTCTTTTTTGTTCCGCCTTTTTCCGCGATGGTTTTCACCTGAACCTCCACCACGATATTCTCTGGCAGATTAAGCCGGGTTTTGGGTCTGAGAATTCCATCCCGAAAAACAGCTTGTACCGTGATCGTCTCCATAACAGCCTCCAATCCAATTATACGCCAACAAAGCATAAAAAAGCCTCGCGGACTATCCTCCGCGAGGCATATCATCTTTCCGACCTTCTTATATTTCAGCCTCGCTCATAAATCACTTTTCCCTCTCTCAGGGCCGAGCGCAATACTGTCCCCACCAGATTGCCACGCCGCCGAATTTCATCCGGTGTGGTGACAAGTATATCCTTTGCCGCCGGAAAACCCGCCAATGCACGCCGGATTTCCACCGCCGCCTGCCGGCGATCAACCGTTCCCGGCAAAACAACCAGTAGATCCACGTCGCTCAACTGGGCCGCATCGCCGCGCGCCTGCGAGCCAAAGAGGATAACCTGCACCGGATCGAAACGGCGCACAATTCGTCCGGTCATATCAGCGAGAAGAGTCTGAGTCACCATCATGAACCAATTATACAACACACCGCCCCCTCCCGGCCCCCCTTTCATCCCCCCATTTTCGCAGAACTGCGCGAAAATGGGGGGACAGAGGGGGGCAGAATTTGGGGGAGGAGAAGCGCTTCATAGCGACAATGCGGGAATCGTCTGCGCAATCAAAAGGCCCCGCATCTCTGCGAGGCCTCTTCACTGCTTACTAATCACTGAACACTGATCACTGCCCTACGTGCCTTCCTCCCACGAATTCAAATACTTGACCTGCTCCTCGGTCAGCGTGTCAATCTTCACGCCCATGGCTTCCAGCTTGATGCGGGCGATCTCGGCGTCAATATCTGCCGGCACGGAGTAGACTCGCTTCTCCAATTTGCCGGCGTTCTTGACCATGTACTCGGCCGCCAAAGCCTGGTTCGCAAAGGACATGTCCATGACCGAGGCCGGGTGGCCTTCGGCGGCTGCCAGGTTGATCAGGCGGCCCTCGCCCAGCAGGTTGATATGGCGGCCATCTTTCAGCTCATACTGCTCGACGAACGGGCGCACCAGCTTCGGCTCACCCTTCGAGAGTTCCTTCAGCGCCGGGATGTTGATCTCGACGTTGAAGTGGCCGGAGTTGGCGACGATGGCATTATCCTTCATCGCCTCGAAGTGATGCCGGTCCACTACGTTGATATCTCCGGTCAGGGTGACGAAGATATCGCCGATCCTAGCCGCCTTTTCCATTGGCATGACTTGGAACCCGTCCATGACCGCTTCGAGCGCCTTGAGCGGGTCCACCTCGGTGACGATGACCAGCGCGCCCATGCCGCGCGCCCGCGAGGCCAGGCCGCGCCCGCACCAGCCGTAACCGGAGACGACAAAGTTCTTGCCCGCCAGCAGGATGTTCGTCGCCCGGACGATGCCGTCAACGGTGGACTGTCCCGTGCCATAGCGGTTGTCGAAGAAGTGCTTGGTCATGGCGTCGTTGACCGCCATGACCGGGAATTCCAACATCCCATCCGCGGCCATGGCGCGCAGGCGGATGACGCCGGTGGTGGTCTCCTCGGTGCCGCCGATGATGCCGGGCAGCAGCTCGCGCCGCTCCTTGTGGATGGTGCTGACCAGGTCGGCGCCGTCGTCCATGGTCATGTGCGGCTTGTGGTCGAGCGCCGCGGCAATGTGCTTGTAATAGGTGACGTTGTTCTCGCCCTTGATGGCAAAGACCGGCACCTCGAACTGGTTGACCAGCGCAGCCGCCACGTCATCCTGCGTGGAGAGCGGGTTGGAGGCGGTCAGCACCAGGTCCGCGCCGCCAGCGACCAGCGTGCGCGCCAGGTTGGCGGTCTCGGTGGTGACGTGCAGGCAGGCCGAGAGGCGCACGCCCTTGAGCGGTTTCTCTTTCTCGAAGCGCTCGCGGATCATGCGCAGGACGGGCATCTCGTGCTCGGCCCATTCGATCCGCCGCCGGCCGCCCTCGGCGAGGTTGATATCTTTGATGTCAAAGTTGCTCATCTGTTTCTCCTTTTTCGAGAAAATAGAGATTAAAGATCAGTGGAGCAGGAGAGACTACTCTCTATTCTCTGCTCTCTAATAACTTGTCCAACCTGCCCCTATCGTCGAAATGTTTCCGAAAGCGCGCCACGAACTCCGCGCGGGTATATGAATGATTCTGCGGCCCTTTCTGCTCCAGGCAGTATGTGGCGGCCAGCGCGCCCACCTGCGCGCACAGTTCCCAGCTCCAGCCGTGGGCGTAACCGGTCAGGAAGCCGCCGCGGAAGGCATCCCCCACGCCGGTCGGGTCAACGATGCGCTCCGGCGGCGCGACCGGGACATTGTACTCCCTGCCACCGGCATAGACGGACGAACCGTCCACCCCGCGCGTGATGACCAACACTTCCACGTGCCCGAGCATGGCAGCCAGGTCGTGACCGGTCTTCTTGGAAATCAATTCGAACTCATAATCGTTGACGAACAGGAAGTGCGCACATTCCAAGTCACGCGCCAACTCCGCGCCCTCCAGCCGCAGCACCTGCTGGCTGGGGTCGTAGAGATAGGGGATGTTCAACTCACGGCACTCGGCGGCGAATTTGGTCATCGCCTCCGGCGCGTTAGGCGAGACGATGACCAGGTCGGGACGCGGCCGGACCTCGGTCAGGCTCTGCTGCGCCGCGAATCCCATCGCCCCGGGCGAGAACGAGGCGATCTGCGCGTTGACCTGATCCGTGGTGGCGAAAAACGAGGCGGTGAACACGCCGGGGACAACCTTCACCAGCGTAGTGTCCACACCTTTCTCTTCCAGCCAGGCGCGGTATTCCTCGAAATCCTCGCCAACTGTCGCCATGATGCGCGGACGCCCGCCGAGCAAAGCCATGCTGTAAGCGATGTTCGGAGCCACGCCGCCGCGCTGGCGGGACATCGAATCCACCAGGAACGATAGGCTGATCTTCTCCAGCCGTTCGGGCAGGAACTGATCTTTGAACAGGCCGGGAAAGGTCATCAGGTAATCGTAGGCGACGGAGCCGGTGAGGAGGATGTCCATGTTGTTCAAACCTCGTTTTACGAAAGGGCACAGGTAGACAAGTAAACAGGTACACAGGTAAACAGGTACATGCAACGTGTCCACTTGTCTGCTTGTCTACTTGTTTACGTGTTTACTTGTTTACCTGTCTACTTTTTTACATACTTCGGCAAATTCTCATTGAAAGGTGGATACACAATCCCATTCTCCGTGACAATTGCCGTTATCAAACGTGCCGGCGTCACATCGAAGGCTGGGTTGCGCGCCCGCGCCCCCTGCGGGGTGACACGCTCGCCATGCAATTGTATATCCAAAACTTCCTGCGGGTCGCGCTCCTCGATGGGGATTTGCCTGCCATCTTCGAGCGAAAGGTCAATCGTGGAGGTCGGCGCCACCGAATAGACCGGTACGCCGTTATCGTGCGCGGCCAGCGCCAGCATGTAGGTGCCGATCTTGTTGGCCACGTCGCCGTTGGCAGCGATGCGGTCCGCGCCGAAGAAGACTTTTTGCGCCTGGCCGCTGCGCAGGAAATACCCGGCCATATTATCGGAGATGATTTCATAGCGAATGCCGTACTGCTCCAGCTCCCAGGCCGTCAGCCGCGCACCCTGCAAGCGCGGACGGGTCTCATCCACCAGCACGTGGAGGCGCTTGCCTTGCTCATGCGCCATGCGGATGACGCCCAGCGCCGTGCCCCAATCCACCGTTGCCAACGCGCCGGTATTGCAGTGATGGATGATGGTATCGCCATCGTCAATCAGCGCTGCGCCGTGCGCCGCCATGCGCTTGTTGATCTCCACATCTTCATCGGCGATGCGCTGGGCTTCGAATAAAATTGCAGAGTGCTCATCTTCCAGCGATCCCGTTACGCAGTACGCATTACGCAGCATTCTATCCACCGCCCAGGCCAGGTTGACCGCCGTCGGGCGGGAAGCGCGCAGGGCTTGCGCAGCAGATTCCAGGTCTGCTAAGAGACCGGCGGCGTTAGGGGCTTTCGATTCGCGCGCCGCCAGCGCCAGCCCGAAAGCGGCTGCCGCGCCAATCGCCGGCGCGCCGCGTATCGTCATATTCCGAATTGCCTCCGCAACTTCCTGGCAAGTCCGCAACGAGACGATGACCAGTTCGCCCGGCAAGCGGCGCTGGTCTATCATTTTGAGTTCGTTCGTGGCATAATCCCATTCGAGTGTGCGCATGGACGGGCAGGAAACGACGCTCTCACAAGAGAGCGTCGTCGCTTGCGGGCGTAGTTTAGCACGGGAGGCCTGGATTGGCAAGCATTGACATGACTCTGTTTCGCCATTATAACCATCGCCATGAAATCCAAACGTTTGCTTCTCTGGCTGTGGGTGCTCATCTCGCTGGCCGGATGTAATCTGCCATCTTCCGGCCTGACCCTGCCCCTCGGCCCGTCTGCCACACCCAGCCTCACCCCCACCCCATTCGTCCTCACCCCCACCTTCACGCCCACGCCGACGCCCATCCCGGCGGTGCGCGTCGAGACTGGCGACCGGGCGCTTTTTAATGGCGACTACGCCCGCGCCCGCAGCGAGTACCAGATCGCATATTCCACCTCGACCGACTCCGAGGTACGCGCCGCGGCGTTATGGGGATTGGGGCGCACAGAATACGAGGCCGGCGTCTATGCCTCGGCATTGGAAGCATTGCGCCGCTTGCCCGTAGAATTTCCCAATTCACAGCACGCCGCTTATGCTTATTTCCTGCTCGGCGAGACGTACACGAGCTTGCAACGGTACGCCGAGGCTGCGGACTCTTATGCTTTCTATCTCGCCTTGCGCCCCGGTGTGATTGACGCCTGCGCGCAGGAACGGCGCGGCGACGCCCTGGTCGCGGCCGGAGATTATCCAAATGCCATTGCGACCTACCAGGCTGCCCTGGCAACCGCGCAGCTCGGCGATGCGGTCGCCTTGCAGATCAAACTGGCACGGGCTTACGCCGCTTCCGGAGACTCGGCCACAGCCCTTAACATGTACGACGACATCGCTGCAAAGACGAGCAACGATTTCGTCAAAGCCCAAATGGATTTCCTGGCCGGGCAAACGTATCTCTCGCTCGGAGAAAGCAGCCAGGCCTACCAACGCTTCCTGCACAGCGTAGATAACTACCCACTTTCCTATGATTCATACTCCGCCCTGGTTGCCCTGGTAGATGCCGGCGTGCCGGTGGATGAGCTTCATCGCGGCCTGGTGGACTACTTCGCCGGTCAATATGGCGTGGCCCTGGCCGCTTTCGATCGCTACCTGGCCGCCAATCCGCAAGAAGACGGCACGGTATATCACTACCGCGCCCTGACCCTGCGCGAACTGGGCCAGTACGAGGATGCCGTCACTGAATGGACGCTGCTCATCCAAAATTATCCAAACAATCGCTATTGGACGACCGCCTGGGACGAGAAAGCCTTTACCCAATGGGCTTATCTGGAGCAGTACGACCAAGCCGCGCAGACTCTCCTGAACTTTGTGTCGGCCGCGCCCGCCCATCCGAACGCGCCCCAGGCCTTAGTGGACGCTGGTAGAGACCTGGAACGGGGCGGGAAGCTCGAAGAAGCCGCCAAAACCTGGGAGCGCATCGCCGATCAGTATCCGGGCAGCGAATTGGTGCCGCAGGCGCTTTTCTGGGCCGGGATTGCCCGTTACCGCAACGCGAACCTGGACGAGGCGCTGGTCACCTTCCAGCGCAACCTGATCCTGGCGAGCGCGGCCGAAGACCAGGCGCGCGCCTATTTCTGGATCGGCAAGACACAGCAGAAGCGAGGCAACGCCGCCGCCGCGCAGACCGCCTGGCAGCAGGCCGCCGCCCTCGATCCCACCGGCTACTACAGCGAACGCGCCCGCGACACCTTGTTCGGCCAATCCATTTTCCAGCCGCCGCCCGCCTACAACCTGACCGGCGATTTGGCCGCCGACCGCCGCGCAGCCGAGGCCTGGATCCGCATCCAATTCAATCTCCCCTCGAACACCGATCTCAGCAGCCCGGGCGCGCTCCTGCAAGACCCTCGCCTGACGCGTGGCAGCGAATTGTGGAACCTGGGACTGTACGACGAAGCCCGCCTGGAATTCGAAGATCTGCGCCAGACTGTCAGCGAGGATCCGGCCGATAGCTACCGCCTGGCCAACTATCTGCTCGACCTGGGCCTATACCGGATAGCTATCTCCGCCATCCAACAGGTGCTGACTCTGGCCGGAATGAAAACCTATACTCAAATGCTGACCGCGCCAAACTATTTCAATCATGTCCGATACGGTTTGTATTATCAAGACTTGATCCTCGCGGCTGCCCAGCAAAATGGTTTTGATCCCCTCTTCCTGTTCAGCGTGGTATGGCAGGAAAGCCAATTCGAAGGCTCTGTGCATTCCTCCGCCGGGGCGCGCGGCTTGATGCAGATCATGCCCGAAACCGGCGCGAGCATCGCCCAGAACATGGGCTGGCCGCCGGATTACAGCGCCGATGACCTCTACCGGCCGCTGGTCAGCTTGAACCTGGGCGCTCACTTTTTGCGAACCAACCTGAATTACTTCGACGGCGACCTGTACGCGGCAATGGCAGCCTACAACTCCGGCCTTGGCAACGCCGAAATCTGGAAGGATTTGGCGGGCGGCGACCCCGACCTGTTCGTGGAAATCGTCCGCTATGAGGAAACGCGAAACTATATCCGCAACATTTACGAAATCTACATCGTCTATCGTTCGCTGTATGGCAGTTTGCCGTAATAACGTGCGACGAGGAACGCTCTTTGGCCTGTGCTATAATGGGATAAGCAAATCATCCCCAATGCCCATTCCAGGCTGCCAGAGACAGGAGGTCCCGATGAGTGATCAGGTTGCTGTCGTTGAAAAAAACATCCATATCTCTGCCGATCGCGCCAGTTACCTCAGCCGCATGGCTCAAGTCAAGGCATTGAGCGAAGATCAGCTTATTGAGAAGGCACTGGATATTCTTTTTAGCCTGGCTGACCTTTTAGACACCCAGGTCGAACGGCAGGGCTGGTCCTTCCTGTCAGAAGCTTCGCTTCAACGCGTCTGGGATAACGCCGAAGATGCCAGATACGATAACTGGAAGGAACTGTATGCTCTACCAACGCGGTGACGTTCTACTAGTTCCGTTTCCTTTCAGCGATCTAAGTGCAACCAAAGTCAGGCCAGCCGTTGTAATCAGCAGCCGCTACTACCATTCAACGCAGCCTGACATCTTGCTGGCGGCTATTACATCAAAGATATCTGTGGTTCCCGACCCGCTTGATTATCCGCTGAGTGACTGGCGATCTGCAGGTCTACGTTATCCATCCGCGTTCAAGCCTGTGATATTTACATTGGACCCTGGCAGAGTGATCCTCCACGTCGGCAAGCTCATAACGGTAGACATGACAGAGATAGACAGCCGTTTACGTTTGGCTTTGAATTTATAAACAAGCCCCGCCAACCAGAAACCCGTTTTCTCCAAGAAAACGGGTTTTTTTATTATCAGCTCATGTGCCGGATAATTCGTTTGTGGACGGTTTCGGCGTCCACGCCCATGATAGAGACCAGTTTATCCCGCCCGGTTTTTCCGGCCACAATATCCAGCCGGGAAACCGGCACCCCCAGCACCTCAGACAGGAACTTGAGCAAGGCCTCATTCGCCTGGCCCTCGACCGGCGGCGCGGTCAGGTGAATCTTGACTGTCCCATCGTTCAGGACTCCAAAGATCTCGTTCCGGCTGGCGCGCGGCGTGACGCGCACGGCCAGCGCGGCGCCCCTTTTCCCATCGTGTAATTCGTATTTTCGGCGCTCCATAACACCACCTCAAATAAGAAGGTTGATCAGAACCGTAGCCAGCACCTGAACCAGGATGATCAGGATCAACGGACTGAAATCAAACATGCCCACCAGCGGCACCACCTTGCGGATGGGGGCCAGCATCGGCTCGACGATCCGGTCTATCGTCCGCCTTATCGGGTGAAAAGGGGACATAAAGTACGACAAAATCACCTGCACGATGACGAGCAGGACAATGGCGTTCGCCAGAACGCTGATCAGTTTTGCGATAATAACGAGCACTCAATCACCTCATCGGTTATGTTGGCCGCGGCCCCAGGATGGCCTGGCCGATGCGAACGTACGTCGCGCCTTCTTGCACAGCAGCCTCGAAGTCAGCGCTGGTACCCATCGAAAGTTCGCGCCACTCAGCCTGCGGGAATTGCGCCGCCAGGTAATCGCGCAAGCGGCGTAAACGCTGGAAATAAGGCCGCGAGAGTTCGGCCTGCTCGAAGTACGGCGGCATCGTCATCAGCCCGCGCACGCTCAGGTGGGGAAATTGCAGCACCTGTCCGACCTCAGGCCGAAGGTCCGGCCAGCGCGTTTCGTCCCAGGCTGGCCAGCCGTACTTGCTCTCCTCGCCGCCAACGTTGAACTCCAGCAGCACAGGCAGGGTCTTCCCATACGCCTCGCAGAAACGATCCAGCCGCGCCGCCAGCTTGAGACTGTCCAAGGAATGCAGCATGGTAAAGTGCCCGGCCACCAGGTCAGCCTTGCGGCTTTGCACGTGGCCGATCATGTGCCATTCTACCTCAGATTCACTTTTCAGGGCTGAAATCTTCGCCACGGCCTCCTCGGCATAGTTTTCACCGAGGACAAGTATCCCGGCCTCTATCGCCGCCTGAACCACCGCCAGCGGCTGGGACTTTGTGACCACGACCAAGCGGACAGCCCCCGGGTCGCGCCCGGACCCTTCGACAAGCTCAGGGCAGCGCCTGGCGGCTGCTGCAGCAATCTGGCCGAGCACACGCTGGCGCCGTTCGCGGATGGAGGAGACGAGGGATTCGTTCATAATTTCGTGGGACAAATTGACAATTTGTCCTACTTCAATCCGATCATCGCGCCGAAGCGACCTGTGCGGCCCTTTTCGGCGCGGTGGGAATACCAATCTTCGACGTGACAGGCCGTGCATAAACCGGCAACCTCGATCTGCCGGACGCCGGCCTGCTCCAACAGCAGACGGTTGGCCGCCCAAAGGTCGAAGTGTATGCCACCGTTCATTGTCGTCAGTAAGCCGGAGGCATCCTCGCCGAAGGCCTGCCGCACCTGCGCGATTACGTCCGCGCCGACCGCGTAGTGATCCGGGCCGATGGAGGGGCCGATGGCAGCCTGCAGGTCGGCCGGCCGGGTGCCGAACCGCGCTTGCATGGCCTCCACCGCAGCCCGCGCCGCACCTCTCACCGTTCCCAGCCAACCCGCGTGCGCCAGACTGACGGCCTTCCGCACCGGATCGTACAACAGGATCGGCACACAATCGGCGAAGCGCATGAACAGGGTCAGGCCCGGCTTGTCGGTCAGGATAGCGTCCGCCTGCTGGTGAGCGGATTGGGGCGGGTGAGGCGCGTCGGCGACGACCACGTTGACGCCGTGAACCTGCCAAACGTCGAAGAGCGTGGCCGGGTCCCGGCCGAGCGCGGCAAACGCCCGCAGACGGTTCTCCCGCACCCGCTCCGGTTGGTCGCCCACCGTCCCGCCGACGTTCAGCGAAGCCCACGGCGCCGGGCTGACGCCGCCCTGCCGGGTGAAGAGAGCCTGAGTAACGCTCGAGTCGAGCGACTCGAAGGAAAAATAACGAACGCCGGCGTGAGTCTGGAACGGCATCACTATGCCTTCGCCGCCACGACGGCAAACTTCTTCGCAAGCAGGCGGCGCGTATCCGCCATGACTTCCTCGATCACCGGGAAACCGTACCAGGCCGTGGTGAACCCGAACAAGAAACCGGTCAGCGTGCGCAGGAAGGGCGTGCTCTCGCGGTAGGGCAACACAGCATGGAGGGCAGGGAACGAGAACTGGCTGATGATCTGCGAAACACCGTCCAGTCCAATCGGGAACATGCCGACCAGGATCCAGACCCACCAAGGCAGGCTCGGAATGCGGCGGCCGGTCACGGCGTAGATCAGGCCGAAGAGCAGCATGGAGCCCCAGATGGCAACATCCCGTTCGCACAGGGCGACTTTGAAACCCAGGGTTGGACTGCCCTCGAACTGGCGCGCCCCCAGGCGGGCCGGATCGTTCTGATCCGTGATTCCGGTCACGGCCTCAAAGGTGGTCACGCCGGGCATATTGGCCGCGGCGTGAGGGTAATAGGCCTGTTCGCCGAACAGAAAAAAGGATCGAAAAGCCCATTGGTGGCATAACGGGCTATACACTTTATAAATGACCTCCGCAGCGCCGTTCGCGCCAACTTTCTTGAGCATGGGGGCCAGAAAAGGAAGTCCAACGTAGAGGAGCAAGAACAGATTGAATATCGCCAGGTAATGCCTGGAAAGCCAGTAAGAGACCCGGTCCGCGCGGGTGATGGTCTCGCCGCGCGCCACGGCGGCGCGATAGGTCTTATCGTCAATCCGCTCCAGCTGCGTCTGCCGGTCGCTGGCCGCGCCCAGCGTCTTTTGTAAATCCTGAGTCGTGAACGGCGCTTTCAGCCGGTATGGGCCGACCTCGACAAGCGGGATTTCCAGTGCGTAAGCAGATAACAGCGCCGGGTCAGAGTCAATATTGATCTCGACCAGGCGATGAGGGTATTTCGCTTGTAGGATTGCCAGGTCTGCTTTGGCTTGTTCGCACAGGTGGCAATCGGGGCGGGTGTAGAGGGTGACGGTGAGCATGGTTTAGGGTCGAAGGTCGAAGGTCAAAGGTCGAAGGGCGAAGGTCAAAGGTCAAAGGTCGAAGGTCGAAGGTTTAAAGCCCGAAATCTACGAAAAGGCCGTAGCGAGAGAGCAATTCGAAGGTGCCCAGGAAGAGCATCGCACCGACGATCACCAGCAGGACGCCCATCGCAACCTCGACGTAACGCATTACCTTTCCGTACTTGCGCAAGATGACCGATACCCAGCCGATGCCCAATGCAGCGATCAGGAAGGGGATCGCCAGCCCGGCCGAATAAGCGCTTAACAATTTCACGCCGACGAGCACCGACCCGCCGTTCAATGCCAGGGTCAGGATGGCGCCCAGCACAGGCCCAACGCACGGCGACCAGCCGGCCGAGAAGAATACCCCCATCAAGGCCGAGGAGATATAGCCCCAGCGCGCATCAACCTGGGAATGCACGCGCAGGTCATATTCCAGGAAGGGGATGCGAAAGACGCCGATCATGTGCAGGCCAAAGATCACCACGATGATGCCGCCGATCTTGGCCAGCCAGGTGCGCATATTGAAGAGCAATCCGCCAAAGGCCGAGGCGGCTACGCCGAGAAAAATGAATACCATGCTGAAGCCCAATACGAACGCCAGGCCGTGCGAAAACGTCGCCCACCGGTTGCTGGCAGTATTTTCACCCCCCGCGGCGCGTCCGCCCAGATAGCCAATGTAGGCCGGCACCAGGGAAAAAACGCACGGCGAGAGGAAAGACGCCAGCCCGGCCAGGAATGCCAGGCCAAGGCTTACATTTGCAGCACTCAATTATTCACCTCACGTTATCGTTACTACTCAGGTATGTCACCCTGAGGAAGCGTTTCTTGCGACCGAAGGGTCTCCGAGCCATTCGCGGGAGATTCTTCGCCGCTGGAAAAGCATCAGCGTCTCAGAATGACGCCACGGCTGGGCAGTTACCTCTTAGAAATACCGCTCTTCTACGATCACCTTGGTACTGCCGCTGCGCCAATCATTCCAGGTCACATCGCTCGTTTCGAGCGAGACCGGCGGCGTCGTCCAGCGGAAGATCCACTTGGCGTCTTCCGGTCTGCAATTGACGCATCCGTGCGAGCGCTTTTCGCCAAATTGGTTGTGCCAGAAAGTGGAATGGATTGCCTGCCCGTCGCGAGAAAAGAGCGCCGTCCACGAGACGCCGGGAGTATCGTAGCCGGCATCCACCGTCCCGGCAGCCATGTGGATCGAAAACGTTTTTCGCCAAACTGCCATCTCTCCCAGCGGGGTGGCAGCGTCGCCGCCCGCGCCGGTCGAGACTCGGCAGAAATAGACTTCTTTTTGGCCCTCGAAACACGAAAGGAACTGGTTGGTCACGTTAACGACGACCTTCTTCTCGTTGGGGTCCACATCCGGGCTGATGGGGGTGATCTCGTCCCCGGTCAACGGGCGAAAGGCCGCGCCCTCTGCCCAGAAAATATCACCGGGGCTGCCTCCCGTAACTCCCGGGGGTCTGCCACCATTCTCGTTCACACGATAGAGAGGGTTACCAGTCACCTCGCTGAGTTTGATCTGATCAATCCACATCACCTGGCTGTAGTAGAGGCGCGTCGGTAAACCGTTCGCGATTTGGTTTCCCAAGCCCGCCGAACGCGCTGGAGGGTTATCCAGCACAAAATCCACATAAGGGACCGTCACCTCCGCCCAAAAGCCGGATTTCCCTTCCGGCATGGACTTAAAAGGGGTATTCGGTTGGTTGCGTACCGGCTGGAGATAGGAGGAATAGACAAATCCTTCCGGCGTCTCGACCCAGCGCTGGTTGATGCGGTTGAGATCGGGGTTGAGCGCATTGACTTCCCGCAGCCACGGCAGGATGGTATCTTCATAGACGGTTTTGACCGTCGAGCTGGTCACGTCGGGCTGGCCCTTGATGTCAACCGTGCCTCCCGTGCAGTTGCGTCCCAGGCGGTCGGAAGCGGGGAAATCAGCCAGGGGCAGCGCACGGCGGAATGGGTTGAGCGCCAGTGTGCCCAGGCCGAGGCCGGCCAGTTTGAGAAAGTCACGGCGCGAAAGATTCGGCTCAG
>Ga0210056_1000631_pt1 | contig 29673 bp, 26 predicted proteins | sample CryGeyCG2014_080_2_FD_183965 | JGI IMG/M metagenome (GOLD analysis project Ga0210056, IMG submission 183965) | Groundwater microbial communities from aquifer - Crystal Geyser CG07_land_8/20/14_0.80 (SPAdes) (version 2) | ecosystem: Environmental > Aquatic > Deep subsurface > Groundwater | place...
CAAGGCAAATCGTGATAAAACAAGTGGCAATGTAGCGCTTTCTTGGAATCTAAAAAATGCTATTTCGTCTACTGCTAATCCGCAAAAAGTCAATTTCGCATTGTATCGTACCAGTCAAAATGGACTCACTAATAAGATTTACTCAAGTGATGCAAGCGGTTCTAGCTCTAACCCAACCGGACAGTTTACTGATATTTCTACCAATAAATTTGAAAGTTATTCCTACCAACTAAAAATCTTTTATCCCAAAGAGGGTATTACTTCAACGAGTAAAATTGTTGATAGCGACTACATCACCATTGAACAGGCAAATGGCAAAGATATTGTTAAGGTTGATACTCTCGTTCCTCCGCCTCCGCCTCCGCCAATTCCAGACCCGGAGATCATTAGTTTCTCGTCGGATAAATTAACAATAAGCAGTGGAGAATCTGTCAAACTTACTTGGGTGGCAAAAAATGCTTCTGCAATATCTATCTCCAGCACCAATAGTAGTGGTGAGATATTTCCGTTGTCGGTTAATCCCAACTTAACAGGTTCAATAGATAACACTCCGCTTGGTACAACCAACTATAATATTAACGCCAGTTCTGTCTCCGGAAAAATGGCAAAAAAATCATTAACCATAACAGTAATGCCAAAACCTGCAAGTCCGATAATAAATTCATTTTATAGTGAAAAATCGACTCTAAATGAAGGCGAGAAAACAAAGCTGGTTTGGAACACCCAAAATGCAACCAAATGTGCCCTTTGGGAAGTTCCTGAAGGATATAATCCTTCTTATAGTCCTGGATATGATCCATTTACTGATGCAAATAAAATTGTGTTTTGCGGTGCAAATTCTTCAAAAGAAATTCAGCCAGTTATTAGTACAAAATATTACCTCAAAGTCGGTAATGATGTTTCATCAGTAAGCAGTTTAACAAAAATTTTTGTTGCGCCACAAACAAAGAATCCTGTAATTACTTCATTTTATGGACAACAGAGTTTATATTCGGGCGATTCCACGACTCTTAGCTGGAAAACAGAGAAGGCTAAAACTTGCACGTTATCAAGTACTTCTGACTCTTCAAAAAATGTAGATTGCAATAGTACCGAAACATTAAAACCAACCACAAACACAACATATACCCTTAAAGCGGAAGGCGCTAAAGGAACCACTCCTCATCAAAAAACTTTGACTGTTGATGTTTATCCAAAAGTTGAGTCTCCAAAAATATTATCTTTTTCAAGTAATAAATTAACTGTAGAAAAGGGTCAGAATGTTTTGCTTAGTTGGGAAATTGAAAATGCTAGTTCATGCGTCTTATCGTCTCTAAACGGAAAGTATAATTTTGGAGGTGTAAATTGCGGAAAAAGTAGCAAAACAATTGCCATAAATGAGGATGTTAAATTGACTCTTTTTGCAACCAGTAAAGATAATATTGGCGTATCATCTGTTTTAGATATAGTTACTACCGATCCTAAACCAGTTGTAACATTATCGACATCTTCTAAAGAAATTACCTTTGGTGATACTTTCACACTATCCACGACTTTGACTAACCAACCTAAAGGAAAAGTTTCTTGCTATATTCCGTTTGGTGAAGGTAATGTCGTAACCACCAAAGACTGTTCAAATGTTGCTTTTGAGCCAAAAACGGCTAATGGCGAAATGTACTACGATGGTCTGGGTAAAGAAAGCGATTATCAAACTAAGAAAATCGTGACTATGGGTGTGAGTGTTGCGGTCAATGGAAAAATAATTGGCGAAGCGCAAACCCAGCTTATCGTCAATCCACCCAAGCCCAAACCCCTGCCTCAAATAAGCGATGCTACTGGAAAATGGATAGTACCGGGATTTACTTTGAGAAGTTTATTTGGTTCTGGTCCAAAATATAAATATATTGGTAAAACAATTGAACTTAATTGGAAACAATCACCGCTTGATATTGGCGCCGATATTGTAGTCGCCAGAATCGATAATAATCAAAAACAAATATTATCTACTGCTAAAATTACTTCCGAACAAGGGTATATGAGTGAACTTAGCCCCGAGATTTACGATGATCATACCTATTCAATCCAAGTCGTAAGAGGAACTGAAAAAGGTGTGGAAACAAAAGTTACTGTTAAAGCGTTTGAGAAAAAAATTCCCGACCCAGTAGCACCAGAGCAGTTTAGCGCTACACTCGAAACAAGCCCGACATTTATCGCAACCACCAACACTTTTTCGTCGCCACGGCATGTAAGACTTAGCTGGAGTTTTAAGGAAAAGGAACCTTCGGGAACGGTAACCATCACTAGGACGATGGTTGCGGGAGACCTAACCAGCGAGCCACTTACTATTGCGCAAGATATCCCCGCAAAGCAAACCGATTTTATCACCGATGATCCTGGTGGTATCGGCAGTTTTACTTACTCGCTCACCGTTTCAAATAGCAGTGGCAAAACAACTACTCCCAAAACCGTTGATATTACCATGGAAAAGCCAACACCGCCACTTACTCCAACCGATGTGCAAGGGCAGTGGAATATAGAAAAAGAACCATCTCAACTCCAAATTTCATGGGTTCAGCCCTCTTCCAAGATAGCAGTTGACCAATATATTATTGAGCTTATATCTGACGATGTAATAATCTCTTCGCAAAAAGTTGCTGGTAGTTTGCGATCTTATGATTTTGCGGTTGACCCAACAAAAATATATTCTTTCAAAGTTATGGCAATTGGCAAAGACGGTTTGTTTTCCAACTCCGTTGAAGTCGGAATAAAGCCGATAGTTACTAAACCTCTGCCACTTGAAAACGGCGAAGCAACATGGCTCGAACGGTCTATCCTCGACCGAATAAACGGCAAACCGGCGAAGCTCGAACTTGCTTGGGATAGACCAAACGACAGATTTTATACAATTGATAATTATGAAATATATAAGCAAAATACCGATTCTAATTCATCAAACCTTGTCGGTACAACAAAAACTAATCAATACACCGTTGACTATCCTAATGAAAATGGAGAGATTTATCAAATTGTTGGTGTTACTTCAAAAGGTGCAAAAACCGATACATTGAATATATATATATATGCCCAAAAACCAGATATTATTCCCACCCCGCTTACTATTAAAGTAGTACCGGCGGATACGACCGCAGAGATATCGTGGACATTTGATCGGGATTATCCTGTCTACCAAGATATTTTGAGAAAAAATGTTATTACTGGCGAAGAACTAATTGTAGCAACTCTAAAAGACGGAGCGCAAAAAACTAATAGCTACACTGATACGAATATTCCTGCCGGAGAATACATTTACCAAGTAATTACTAAAGAAATCGGCGGGCTTGGCAGATCCTCGCAGCCAAAATATTCTGAAAATGTTGTTGTTGCTCCGGCTCCCAAAACGCCCATAACGACTGCTAAACAAAATGAAGAAGGCAATGTTTCAATCATAATTAATAAACCGATTGATGAGGATATTATTACACTCGTCAAGATTCAAAGATCTGTGGACGGTAAAATCTATGAAATAATCGCTGAGTCGGTAAGTATTATTGAAGAGTTTATTGACCAAGATCCTATCATTACCCAAGGTAAGGAAAAATCAGTTTGGTACAAAGTAGTTTACGAATCATCTTTTGGCAAAATAAGCGAAACCCAACCACTAGAAGTTAAGATTGTTCCCATAATCGGTTCTGGCGGTATAGAATCATTAAAGGCAACAGGTACATGGGTTGCTGGCAAAGACGAACCACAAGTTGGATTTTTCAAAAATCTCTTTAGAGACATACCCGATTATCAAATTCCGCCAGAGTCGGGCAACTATGCAGTAAAAATAAACTGGCAGACTGAAACGACAGCAGATATTTATCGAATTGAAGGCAACCAGAGAATTAAAATAAACGATCAGCCCCTTGACAGCGGTTATATTTACGATCACACTACTTCGCCGATGATAGACAATACCTACGAAGTTGTGGCTTTGGCAGAAATAAGCCAGAGGACTTTGGTAATTGTCGAAAAAACGAAGTTTGACGAAAAGCCCGACGAACCGAGCGACGGAGGCAGTGATAAAAAACCTGACAAACCGCAAGAGCCCGACGAGCCAGTTTTGGAACCAAGAGACTCCGACAATCATCTTATTTTAGATTTGTACGACACTCTCGATTCTCTCCTGCCAAGCAATGATTCGATAAAAACCGAAAGTGGCGGACAAAAAGACAAAGTACTTTCATTTAAATGCGATAAAACATCGCTTGATGTCCCGGTGCCGGAAAAGCTAAAAGGCGCCAAAAGTTTTAGCGTCGAAGCGTGGATGTATACCAATAGAGATCACGATGGTATGTTCCCTATCGCTCAGCCCTCTTTAGATTGGGCGACTTACGCATGGGGACTGTATCACCCGTTTGCCAATAAAAACCCCGAAGGAATTAGCTTTTATGTATTGCCCGAAGGAGCACAGGATATTAAAGATAATGCGGATTATCAAAAACTGGTTCGCTATATCAATTACACTCCTTACGAAATCCAAAAGTGGAATCATATTGTTGCTACATATGATGGCGCAAAAAGTACGCTTTATGTAAACGGCATAGCGGTGGCGCAACGCACAGATGAAAATAAAGCGGTTCTTTTTTCGGCATTTCCAGTTCGTTTAGGTGGCATGCAAAATGGCAGATGGTCAGGATGCTATGACGGCAAAATCGACGGGTTCCGCCTCTATGATAAAGCGATTGATGGTCAACAGATAAATGATCGGTTCGATATTTCAAAAGATAAATACAATTTAGCGACGACAAACCCTGTATTGCCAAAACTAGAAGTTGAACGGGGTTTAAAGTTAACTTGGAAAAAACCAAATTCAAGTGTTGACGAATATATTATTTATGCGTCAGAACAAACTCAAAATCGAGGTACAGAAGTTGGGAAAGTTGATGGTAAAGATGATTACTATTTATTGCCAATTGAAATTGACAAAGATTATATTATTACAATTGTGGCTGTTAAAGATGAAAAAGAAGTAGTGATCAGTAGTTTCGACTACAATCCAAGTATCGATCAACAAATTAAAGAGGAACGAATAAATCCGCTTGGGTTAAACGTTATTAACGGGGTAATTATTACACATCCAGATGAAAAAAATCAGAAAAAGGTCGAAATTTACAGAAGCTACGATACTAATGATGATATTAAGATTGAAGAAAAATTTGACAAAAACGGACAAATTTTTGATAATCAAGCGCCACTCTATTTAAATATTGAATATTATTACATTTTTAGTGAAAATGGTGAAGAAAAAATATCACTTCCAGCAGTTGTTAAAAAAATTGATGAATTGCCAAGTTATCCTCCACCCCCAACTAGTACCGAAATTCCTATCAACTCATTTATTCCAATAAAAATTGGTGAATACCAAACGATATTGGGTGTCGACTTTAAACTTCCAGACGAAAAAAGAGTTTTATCGAATATAATTTCAATTGTAGGCGCAAGATTACCGACAAAATATTTTGCTGTTATAACTGCTACCAGTCAGTTAAATTTTGTTAAAATTTCTGAAGCTGGAGTAGCCAGTCAGCCAACAAAAATTACTGATTTAAAGTATCCTTTAACAGTCTCAACCAATACTTGGGAAAATGGAGATAATCTGCGCCAAGACCAAGATGGTTATTGGCATATTGTTTTTGCCGATGGAAATAAAAAATATTATGTTAAATCGGAAGATATTTCTGGTGAAAAATGGAATGTACCAATATTGATTGACGAGAATAGCGATACAGAAAACAGTGCTACAACTTCATCTGAAGAAGCCTGGAAAATGACAGTCTTGCCGAAAAAATTAGATGTAGAAGTAGTTATCCCAAGTTCAAAAGAAGCTCACAGCAATTTAAAGATTAAAAAAATTTCTGGAGATAAAGTTGAAACAAAAGCCGAAATCAAACCAGGTGGAAAGGCACATAATAATAAAAGTTCCACCCGATTAGATGGCAGTGTGACTGGAACAGTTTATGTTTCAAACGATTCCGACGATCCTCGTGCTAACCCGAAAAATATTGTTTTTGAAAATATTGATCAAGCTGGTGTAGTTCAAAAAGAAAATATTACTGAAACTGGCAAGGCTGATTTAGCTAAAATTTTAGAAAAGTCAAGCAACCAATTTGTGATTGTTGGTTGGGATAATTCACTCGATATTGGTGGAATTTTCTATCAAGAGGGTTATTATGGATCGTGGTCAGACAAAACAATTATTGTCAACAATGCGGATCCCAAAGCGTTAGTTGGAGGAAATAATATTGATGCTAAGATTGATGAAAGCGATAATGTTTATATCTCATGGGTGGGCAGAGATAATAAAATGCACTATCGAATTAGATATAGTAACGGAACATTAAGCGATATAGTTGATGTTTTCTCAGATGTTAACGGATTCGTTCCTAAAATTGCAACCAATTCATTAGCGGTTGTGGCTGGTGAAACTGTCGCTATATATGACAATAATCAGCATTCAAAAACTGTCTCGCCAACACTCTGCGGGGAAGAGAAAGAAATTAAAAACTACGAAATTTGGGTAGATGGAGAAAAATATTTAGAAAATGAAACTATCACAGAGATTGATGACATTGACGGATTAGCGGGTGGCAAGAGTTATCAGATCTTTATCCGAACCAATTATTGCGACGGAAGCTATATTGACAGCGAAACAAAACAAGTTTCGATTGAAGAGAAAAAAGTAGCAAATGGTGAAGTGGCTTTACCAATCGTAGACATTAATCAACCAATTCTTGAGATTAAACCCGAAGATAAAAATGAAATTAGATTACAAAACAGTCAAAGAGCGAATAGTGAAAATATCGCTTTTGCTTCGATTACTTTGTCGGCTTTAGCATTGACGGTAAGTGCAGTTGGATCGGGGTTAGCAAATAGTTTGATCAATGGCGCAATTGGTACAGCTACTTCGACTATGACGGTTGGATCAGTTGGAGTAATTGGTGCAAGTAGCGTAGTTAGCGCTTTATCAAATGTAGCTATGGCAACTTCAAGTTCGCTAAGAATATTTTTCTTTGGTTGGTTGCCCAAAAAAAGGAGAAAGGGTTGGGCGAAAATTAAGAACAAAGATGGTAAAGCAATTTTGGGAGCTATAGTTAAACTATTTTCAATTGAACTTGAAAGAGTAATTGCGCAGACTATAACTGATAAAAATGGTAATTTTGATTTTTCAATCAAGAAATCAGGGAAATACCAAATAATCGTTAGTGCTACTGGTTTTGAAAATTATTTTAGTCAGGAAAAAACTATTTTAGAAAACAGTTTTTCTATCTTATTTGAAGATATTATTTTAAATTATTCCGCTATTGCGCTGAATAAAAAACACCCAGTTTTTGTTTGGATAATTATTATCCAGTCAATGGTCAACATTATTTACAAATTGCGTTTGCCAATAATAATTATTGGTACGATCGTAGCGATTTACAACGAGGTAAAATATTATGATTTTTGGTCTTTGGTAGTGGTGATTTTGTACATTTTAGTTTGGGCAATTGAGATTATATCAAAAAAACAGACTAATTCTAAGGGACTAATTTTTGACAAATCGACCAACCTACTCTTAGAAAAGGTGATAGTTAGGTTGCTTAAAGAAAATACTGACAGTGAAAAACTAATCTCAACTACCGTTACAGACAAAAAAGGTGAATTTACTTTTATTGTATCAGCTGGAGATTATCGAGTAACAGCGATTGGCTTTGGTTATAAACAATTTGTTTCGGACATTATTAAGGTTAAAAAAGAGAAAAAAATATCGATAAAAATTGCGCTCAACAAGTCAAATTGATATCAATTTGACTTGCAAATCCTAAGCACTAAATTCTAAACTCTAAACAAATTAAAAATTCAAAATAATTAAATAAAAAATTAGAGTATAGTAAAGTTTGGAGAATTTAAGAATTTGTGATTAATTATTGTTTAGTAATTAGAAATTAGGATTTAGAAATTAGTGAATTATTATGTCAGGTCATTCTAAGTGGTCAACAATCAAGCATAAGAAAGCTCTAGTCGACGCTAAAAGAGGAAAACTGTTTTCTAAATTAGCCAATATTATTTCGATTGCGTCAAAAAACGGAACAGATCCAATTTTGAATCCTAGTTTGAGGTTAGCAATTGAGAAAGCTAAAAAAGCTGAAATGCCGACTGTGAATATTCAAAGAGCCATTGATCGAGGGAGTGGAAAAAGCGGAGCGATTGATTTGAAAGAAGAAACCTATGAAGCGTATGGATTAGGAGGAGTTGGATTAATTATCGAAACTATCAGCGATAATCTGATCCGAACTATCGCTGAAATCAGAGCAGTATTAAATCGTAATAACTCAAAATTAGCTGAAAATGGCGCTGTTTCGTTTCAATTTGTACGAGTTGGGCAAATAATTATTAATAAAGATAGTTTGAGTAATGATCTAGAGCTAGAATTAATTGATTATGGAGCTGAGGATATTTTTGAAAAAAATAATGAAATAATTATCTATTCTAAAGTTGAAGATTTGAATAAAATGGTTAAATATTTTGAAGAAAAGAAGATTGAAATAATTGATTCTGAAATAATCTATCAGCCAAAAAATATTATTAAAATTGATGAAAAAAAGCTTGAAAAATTAAATAAATTAATCGTCGAACTAGAAAATCTTGACGATATTACAAACATATATTCAAATTATTGTGTTTAAAAATTTAATCATTGAAAATTTAATAAAAATTGATAATTAAAAATTGTAAATTATGAAGATATTAGGCATTGACCCAGGAACGACCAAATGCGGATGGGGATTTTTTGAATACGATGGTAAAAATTATTCCCAAATTGATTGGGGAATTTTTGAAACTGGCAAAGAAATTAATATTGGTGATCGATTAGCGGTTCTGTCAACTGAGCTCAAAAAAATAATTCAAAATAAACGACCGAATGTTGTGGCAATTGAAGAAATATTTTTTATGAAAAATATTAAGACCGCTATTTCAGTCGCTCAGGCAAGGGGCGTGATAATTTCGGTCTGTCGTATAAATAAACTAAAAGTTTACGAATATAAACCAACCCAAATTAAGTTGGCATTAACCGGTTATGGACACGCTGACAAAAACCAAATTCAGCAGATGGTCAAAATAATTTTAAAGCTTAAAAACATTCCTCAACCGGACGATGCCGCTGATGGTCTTGCTACTGCCATTTGCTTTGCTCATTCTGAAAAGTTCTAAATCAAACCTGACCGCTCCGCAACCTTGAAGGTTGCGGAGCCTGGCTCAAGAGATTTTGGGTTGACAAATTGTAATTTCGAGGTTAGAATTAAAAGATTAAAGTTGGTATAATTAAATCAGGTAAATTACAGGTTATTAAAAAAATGGGGTTGATGATGAAAAAAATGCGAATCGGAATATTTTATTCAAGACAACATAGTGGCTCGTTTAGTTTAAAAAGATTGAAAAAAGAAGCCATTTTGATGGGGTTAAAACCAGAAATAATTGAAGGTGAAAAAGTAAATGTTTTAATGGCGTCACCTCGAAGATTTAGAGTTTATGTCCAAAACGAAAGATATGAATTACCTCCAGTAATTATTTCTCGACTCCATGCCACTTCATCGGAAACAAACTTATTAGTCCAAACCCATATTCAAAGAACTAAATCAAGCCGGATTATTAATCGATCTAATGCCATTTCAGTGGCTCGGGACAAATTTAAAACCATGCAGATATTAGCTGCTAAAGGATTTAGAATCCCAAAAACTGTATTGGTCGGTTCAAGTAAAAAAATTGAATGGGCAATCGAGGCAGTTGGCGGATTGCCAGTAATATTAAAACTTTCCAGAGGATTAAAAGGAGTCGGAGTGGTAATGATTAACAATCTAAGTACGGCTCGTTCGGTTCACGATCTGGTTGCAAAAGATAATATGATAATTATTCAGGAGAATATTGCAGTTGAACCAGGTGTTGATTATCGGTTCTATATTGTGGGAAATAAAGTGGTGGCGGCGATGAAGAGAGTATCAAAGTCTAAAGAGGAATTTAGAGCCAATATTGCCCGTGGAGGGCTAGGAGTTGCTTTTAAACCATCTGAAAAAATTGCTAAGTTAGCGGTTTCAGTTGCCAAAGCAGTTGGGTTGGAAGTTTGTGGTGTCGATATGATAAAAACTGAAAAAGGCTTTGTGCCAATTGAAATAAATGTTAACGCCAGTTTAAAAAGAATTGAAAAAGTAACTAAAATTAATATTGCAAAAAAAATTATTAAATATGCCAAAAAACAAGGGGAAGTATATTTAGCCCACAATAAATAAGATGACAAAGAAAAAACAGATTATCGGTGTTATAGAAAAAATAATCATTGCCGGTAGTAATGGCAAAAAGAAAGAAGTCTTTGCCCGAATTGATACCGGTGCTGATTATTCTTCAATCGACAAAACTATTGCTAGAAAAATTGGGTATTCAGAAACCATCAACGAATTTCACGATAAGTTGATTAAGTGTGGTAAAAAAATATTCGAGATGAAGAGAGTGGACAAAGAAGAATATTTCAGTGGCATTCCTTTCTTTAAAACCTGTTTTAAAATAAAATCGGTTCATGGGTTTAGTTATCGACCGGTGGTTAATATTTTATTTAATATAAAAGGTATGGAAATTAAAACCAAGGCAACAATAATTGATCGTTCACAATTAAAATACCCTGTAATTATTGGAAGAAAGGATTTAAGTGGGTTTTTGGTTAATATCATTAGTGAAAAAATGTAACCAAAATGATTACATATATTTCAGGAAAAATAATTGAAGCTGGACCGAATTATTTGGTAATTGAAACCAACGGAATTGGATATAAAATTTTTTCCGATTCGAAATCAATTAAAATTGGAAAGAAGTTAGAACTATTTACCTATCATCACATAACTGAAAATCGACAAGAGCTTTATGGTTTTTCAGATAAAAATAAATTAAAATTTTTTGAGTTACTACTGTCTGTTAATGGTGTCGGTCCCAAAATGGCGTTGGCGATAATGACACAAATTTTACCTGATCAAATCAAAGAAGCGATCACAAACAACGACTCGTCAGTGTTAACTTCTGTTTCTGGGGTAGGTAAAAAAGTTGGACTAAAAATTATTCTAGAGTTAAAATCAAAATTAGATAAATTAGAAAATTTTTCTTTTGAAGCAATTTCATCAAATCAGGAATTATTTGATACACTAAAATCAATGGGTTATTCAGCTAATCAAATTTCAACCCAAATTTCAAAAATTCCTAAAGAGTTGGTAAAAGTTGAAGAAAAAATAATGTGGGCAATAAAAGCGTTAGGAAAAAATAATTAAAAGGAGATTTATATGAGCGAATTTATTTCGTCAACCATCGAGGGTCAATCGTTGTTTAGAGATAGAATGTATCGATAAGTTGATGGGTTCATCGAAGAGATTGATCAGACAATTAACGATTCAAAAGAAAAACCTCCTTTGTTTGAAATTGAGAAAAAAGAACTTATTGAATTTGAAGCTATGTTATTTGAGCAATTATCTCCAACGGAAAGCATTGTCCTTACAAAGATTATTTTGCATCCTGATTACTTAATGTCAACTGAAGAACAAGCATTAATAAATGAGTGTGAAATTGATTTCCCCGACACAATTAATATAGACGAAATCCCTAAATTTATCTATGAAAACACAGAATTATTTTCTAAAATTAAAATCGCATCAAGAAAAAAGCTTGAAGGTCAATCGACTCGATTATTTGAAGAATCGGTGGTTAATAAAATAGCTAGTAGTATTGAAGGTAGTGACAATGAAATACAATTTGATGGGCTAGACAGAGTTAGTATTTCATTAAAACCTGAGAAAATATTAGAAAAAATAATTGGGTTAAGGCAATGTAACAATCATTTAAGGAGTTATATAAAACCTTAAATCAAGAAGATCTTTCTGAGCAGAAAAAAGAATTGTTAAAACTTTATATTAAAAAACAAATACTTTAATAAAAAATGTGGCAAGCTTTGTAAGAGGGATAGAATTAAAAAAAGAATTTATGGTGGAATACGACGAGACTGGTTCAATTGGCAAGCGTTATCGCAGACAAGACGAAATCGGCACACCTCTATGCGTAACTTATGATTTTGATTCAGTCAATGATAAAATGGTAACAGTAAGAAATCGAGACACTATGGAACAAGACAGAGTGTTGGTCACGGAATTGAGTAAGTATATTTCAGTTGAACTTGAAAATTGGTGAAGATAGAATGTGGTATGATATAATTATACCAACAGAATATAGATTTTAGGTTTTTGATTTAAGAATGAATTAAGAATATTGAATATAGAAAGATCTTCGTTTTTGGTTCCAATTTCATTCTAAAATCCGACATCAATAATTAAAAATATAAATAATTTGGAGGGGAAATGAAATTATTAAATAAAATTAAGCTTAAATCCAGACTTACTTGTTTAGTAAAACATAAAGATAAAAGATTAAAACCAATAAAAGCTTTCACCCTTATCGAACTTCTCGTTGTTATCGCCATCATCGGCATCCTGGCTGGTGTGGTGGTTGTTAATGTGGGATCAGCTCAGGCAAAAGCCAGGGATGCGAAAAGGATTAGCGATATGAAAGCAATTCAAACTGCGCTTGAAATGTATTATGACGATAATGGAGTATATCCGATATATTGTCCCACTAGTGGGGGCTCATATTGCCTTGCTACTTCACTAAGTACATACCTCAGCGGATTTCTTTCGACTTTTCCTACTGATCCAATCGAAAATAGACCATATGCTGGGCTCACATATAGATATTCAAGTTACAATGATGGAAAAGGGTATCGGATTTTTACTCGGATAGAAAATAGCATTAACAGCAATGTCGTAAATATTTTTACTGCAAGAGATGGAAGCGGAAGTTCAAGTGATTGCAATACTTATTATCCTTGGGAGATATATTTACTTTCGTCAAATGTTGCTGGCAGTGATTTAGGCAACTGTTCATATCCTGGTTGGGATAGGTAATAAGTAGTGGGGGGATGTTTTAAAATATTTCCAACCAATTGAATATATTATGAAATATAAAACTTATAACAAATTATTCAAAACCAATCGCCAAAAACCAAAAAAAGCTTTCACCCTTATCGAACTTCTCGTTGTTATCGCCATAATCGGTATCCTGGCGAGTGTGGTTGTGGTGAATGTGGGGAGCGCACGGGAAAAAGCAAAGGTTGGCAAAGCGGTTTCAGATATGAAAGAGATAGATACAGTGGTAAACATGTTTCTTAACGATACGGGTGTATATCCCGGCGATTGCGGTCTTCTTTGCACCGCCGCAAACGATCCTTTCATTAATAATCTTGGCGTAAGCGGTTGGAGCGGACCCTATATCTCCGGCGGGATCTATAGCAAAAACCATTCGTGGGGAGGGCATCTCGGATACTATAATGGTATAGATCCAGGTGGAAACGCATACTACTTACTTTATTTAGATGATGATCCAGCAGGCACTGACTCGACTAATAATACAGGTGTAATACCACTTAGTGCCCTCATAGCGATAGACAAAGTTCTCGACGACGGCATCTTAAGTAGCGGACGAGCTCGGGCTGGTGAAGAAGGAGATCATAGTAATGAGGGACGTTACAATGCAACCATCGGAGAGATAGTTATCAGAAATTATATTGATTAATATGATGATATAATAGTACTATGAAAAAAGCTTTTACCCTTGACCATTGGGCGGAAAAAATTGTATTGGAATTTGCTATTTCAAAAAAATGTGAATATTTATCCCATGGAAAAGATATTCATCCATATGTTGATAATCCGGGCTTAAGTCTGTTCAAAATGAGATCAGGTTGTCATCCTGTCGTTAGCTCCTCACTGGGAGAAGGTTTTATGAAGAAAAACGATATATCCACGATTGAAATTAATATTAAAGAACTGTGTAATAAATATGATTTTTTTATTTATTTTACAAAACAAGATAATAATGGTTTATATAAAATAATTAATATTTATCATAAAAAATCGTCAAATTCAGGTTTGTTTGTAAATGAATTTGTGAAAGTTTCCAACTGGCTTGGGCTAAAGATGGAAATAATGTGTTATTGACACCGGTAAATAAAATAATTATACTAAGAGTATAGGATATAAAATAAGTAATAAATAAGTAATCGGAGGGGAGTGAATAGAAAAATAGCCCAATTCTTCCTTAGTTTTTTCTTAATATCCATATTGATTTGTGGGGGTGGTGTTTTGGCACAAACAGAAGTGCCTAATTTTCCGGACACCGGCGATGGTTTGGCTGATCCAAATAGTATTGACTTTTCGGATGATATTTTCTTTGATAGTTTCAGTGATAATGTTGACAGTAATGAATTAACAACTGAGGAAACTAATGTAACTACAACTACAACAGAAATCGTATTAGACACTGAAGAAACGACTACGACGAGCGAAGTATTAACAACTACAACAACGGCTGTACTAATCGATATTGAAACTGGACCAGTTACTGACTGGATGATTGTAGTTTTGATTGGCTCAGTCTTTATGGGTTTAATATTTTTCGACTTGGCGATTAAATCATATATTTTGAGATAATTATGACGACAAAAGTAAAAATTTGGTTAATGATTTTGGTGCCGATGGCAATTATATTATCAATTTATATTACTTGGTATCTGTCAACTAACAAATCATCAGCTAATATTTTGACTGATCCAAATCAATCTGTGCCAACAACGACCGCAGTTAGCCTTATAACCACCACAACTACACCGGGAATTTTTCAATTAGTTTTTGAGGCTGGGTACAACCTGATCGGTCTTCCATACTATTATTCTCCCAATGACGGTAAATCAGTTTTTCATAACTCAGTTAGCAAAGATATCTATGCGTTAATTGATAATAGTTGGGCTTCTATTTTTGAAAGTAGTGCAACTATTTCTCCGGGGCAAGCTTTATGGGTAAAAGAAACTGCTGGTGAAGTAATTAAATCGAGCGATATCCCAGTTATTGCTAATCCGGTTCAAACCGATAAGCCTTTTACTATCAAACTTAAAAAGGGTTGGAACGCTTTAGCTAATCCTTTTCCTCAAGATATAAAATTTTCACCATTGATTAAAGTGGCAGGTAAAGGATTAATGACTTTAGAGAATGCTATTAAAACCAAAATTGTCAGTAACTCGTATATTGCTTCACCTTCCGACAGTAAATATATTGAAATAAAATCAGGGGAATTATTGAAACAATTTCAAGGTTTTGTTATTAACTCAGGCGGTGAAAATTTGAGTTTAGTCTTCTCACCGCCGTCTGGAGAGACATCAGCTACATCCGCAGTAACAACATCAGCCAATATTACGACTACTAGATCAGTGTCGACAACAACTACTTCTATAAAATGAAATTATGGATAAGTTTCGTTATACATATTACTCATCTATCTCAATCTTGATTATTGCCGTAGTCGGGTTAACGGTTTTTGCGTCTCGACAGAACCAAGTTTCTAAAGCGGATAAATTTTCAATCACAACTACCAGTCCTGTTTCTCAATCAATTTATAGCGAAACAGTTGAGGATAGCTAATTGTACTCAAAAACAAAATTTCTGTTAGAATGTTCTTATGTTAAAATTTAATAGTCAATTGAGCGAGATCTCAGGGCTGGGTGAAAATTATAAAAAACTTTTTGCCAAAAATGGTATTCTAACCATTGAAGACCTACTTCGTTACTTTCCCTATAAATATATTAATTTTAATCGAACAACTAAAATCTGCGATCTCAAACTTGGGAACAATTCAGCCATCAAAGTTAGGATCACTGATATTAAAGAAAAAATTAGCCATCGTCGTCGAATTTATCTTTTAGAAATTGTAGCTAGCGATGCAACGGGAATGATTAAATTTATATTTTTTAATCAACCATATTTGAAAAATGTTTTTTCAGTTGGCAAAGATATCTTTTTTTATGGAGAAGTAATTGAGGTAAAAAAAGCCTTAACTTTAAGAAATCCAAAATATAGTTTTTTCCCACAGATCCAACCAATTTACCACACAATTCAAAGTTTAACTTCAAAAAAAATTGCCTATTTTGAGCGTTCTATCATTAATTTAAATTCTGGTATCGAGGAAGATCTGCCGAATCAAGTTTTAGAAAAATATCAATTAATTTCAATCAAAGATGCCATTTATAAAATCCATTTACCTCAAAATAGTCATGATATTTTCACTGCCTATCGGCGTTTGGCTTTAGAAGAAGTCAGTTATATTATATTAAATTCTTTAAAAATTAGAGAAAAAATTAAACAACAGACTGCCTATCCAGTTGAAATTAAGTCAAGGTATCGAAAAGATTTTGAAAAAAAACTTGATTTTAAATTAACTACTAGCCAAGACAAAGTGATTAGCGAAATACAAAATGATATTTCAAAAAATCAACCGATGAATAGATTGCTACAAGGAGATGTTGGAAGTGGGAAGACCGTAGTTGGGGCGAGCGTTATTTATCAATGTTTTAAATCAGGAATTAAAGCCGTTTGGTTAGTGCCAACTGAAATTTTAGCTCGACAACAGTACCTAAAACTTAAATCAATATTCTCAGATGAAAATATCAATATCGGACTTTTAACTTCAAAAGAATCTTTGATAGAAAATAAAGTCAAAAAATCGTCTTTTATTGACTGGCTCAAAAAAGGTTTTCTAGATATTGCAGTCGGGACACACGCTCTATTACAAGATAGTATCGAGATAAAAAAATTGGGGTTGGTGATAGTTGATGAACAGCACCGTTTTGGAGTCAAACAAAGATACAAATTAAAGAAAATTTCTCAGAATCAAGCCATTGTTCCTCACTTTTTGTCCATGACTGCTACTCCAATTCCAAGAAGTTTAGCTTTGACATTTTTTGGGGATTTAGATGTTTCTCAAATTGATGAACTGCCAAAAAATAGATTGCCAATCATAACCACAATTATTAAAGATGAGCAACGAGAAATTGTCTATGAAAAAATTAAGACTGAATTAATCAATCAGCATCAAATATACATAATAACGCCACTAGTTGAGAAAAAAATTAATGAAGATGATGAAAAACTTTTTGATTTGGATAGCAAAAAAGCCGCCAAAGACGAGTATGAAATAATCAAGAAAAAATATCCAAATAATCGAGTTGGATTATTGTACGGTAAAATGAAATATGGAGAAAAATCAAAAATTATGGATGATTTCAAGGCTGGTAAAATTGAAATTTTAGTTTCGACGAGCGTAGTAGAAGTTGGAGTCGATGTTAAAAAAGCGACAGTGATCGTAATTGAGGGAGCAGAAAATTTTGGTCTATCTCAATTGCATCAATTTCGAGGTAGGGTGGGAAGAAGCGATTTACAATCCTATTGTTACGCTATTGCACCGAGTAAAAACCCAGTTTCGTTAGAACGATTAAATATTTTTTGTCAGTACAGCGATGGGTTTAAATTAGCTGAAAAAGATTTACAAATCAGGGGGCAGGGCGATTTAGGTGGTCTTAGGCAATCTGGAATGATGAAATTGAAGATTGCCCGTTTGTCTGATAAAATATTGATTAAAACGGCTAAAGAAATTGCAATAGAAATGATAACCAATAACTTATTTGATAAAAAAATTATTGATAAAAAACTAGCTCAATATTTTCATCATTTACATTTAGAGTAATGAATAAAAATAGTTTAAAAAAAATCGTTTCTAATCTTGAACAATACCAAACTTTAATTGGTACATTGCTGATAGTTAGTATATTAGTTGCAAGCGCTATAATGTTGGTCTTAAATTTTCAATCCGAAAAAAATAACGACACTAGCAACGAACTAGTGCAAAAAGTGACTAATTTAGAGCAAGAACAAAAAAATGTTAACCATAAAATTAATCAGATTATTGATTTATTAAATGAAAATAAAACCACCAGCAGTAATATCACAGAGACGGTCAAGAAAACTAGTGCTAGTTCAAAAAGTACTCAAAATATTTCTACTGCCTCAACGGGTTTGATTAACATTAATAGTGCAAGTTTAAGCCAACTCGATTCTTTATCCGGTATCGGTCCAACTTACGCTCAAAGAATTATTGATTATCGCAATCAAAATGGCGGGTTTAAATCAATTGAAGAAATTAAAAATGTCAAAGGCATTGGCGATAAAACTTTTGAAAAATTTAAGGGCAATATAACGATTTAGCCTTAAGTATTATGCAAAATACAAATATTCAACAAAACATTTCACTTGCACCGTATACAACCTTTAAAGTTGGTGGAATGGCTAAGTATTTTTGTGAGGTAAATAATATTGACGATCTTAAAGAGGCATTGGATTTTGCTCGAAAAAAAAAGATTAATTATTTTATTTTAGCTGGGGGAAGTAATTTAATAGTTTCTGACAAGGGTTACAATGGTTTAATTATTAAACCAAAATTTCAAAATTGTCAGATTGAAGGTAATAAAATTAAAGTTGGGGCAAGTTTTGTTTTGGACAAATTAGTTAATCTCGCTAATGACAAAGGGTTAAAAGGTTTAGAATGGGCAGGGGGATTGCCTGGAACGGTGGGCGGAGCGGTGCGAGGCAATGCCGGTGCCTTTAAAGGAGAAATACGAAACTGTGTTTCAAAAGTTAGATGTTCGAATCTAGAATCTAGAGGATTGAAAGAAAAAATTAGGAATAATAAGCAGTGTCAGTTTGGGTATCGAGAGAGCGTATTCAAGCATAACCACGAGATTATCTTGGAAGTAATATTGCAAATGCAAAAAGGCGATCCAAAATTATTGAAAGAAAAATCACAATTTACTCGGTATTATCGAAAAGAAAAACATCCTATCAATTTCCCCTGCGTCGGTAGTATCTTTAAAAACATTCCAACCGATACTACCACCCCCGGGGTAGTAATACGGTTTAAGGATGTCGTTAAAGATGATCCGTTTTCAGTGATTCCGACCGCAGCCGTTATTGACCGAGCTGGATTAAAGGGTTATCAGATTGGCGGAGCACAAATTAGTCCAAAACATACCAATTACATTATCAATCTAGGCAACGCCAAAGTGCAAGAAATTATCCAGGTTATCGAACACGAAGTTAAAACTATTAAAGAAAAATTCAACATTGATCTTGAAGTCGAACCACAGCTATTGGGATTTGATAAAAAATATGATTGGGAAAGTAATTAGTTGTTTGACAAATCTTTTGATAAATTTGACAATCTCATAATATGAGCTTAACTAAACATGACCTAAAATCAATTGAAAACATTCAAACTATAGGAGCCGAATTAGAGAGAAAGAGTGGTCTTATAATGTTCCAAATTATTTCTCAAATTTTCCAGTCACCCATGAAAATTCTTTTGAAAAATCAAGTTCAGGGCAAGAAAAACCCGGACTTTTTTCGGGCGTTATATCGTAAGTTTCAAAATTTGTTATTCCTAAGACATAAAAAGCACCCTGATCAGAATCGCAACCATATTTACCGGGTTCAAATTTTTGATAAGCAAAACTATAATAATTTTTGCTCTGGTTAAAGTTGTTGCATTTTCCAATATTTTGCAATTTAGGATATGGATCAACTGGGATATTAGTTATTAAATTTTCAGCATTTAAATTTTTTAAGAATGATTTCTCTTCACCCGGGTCAAAATTCATTAAGCCAAGATCGAAACCAAAACAATCATTATCACTTGTATCGGGATAACGATTGTTTTTATCATTGTAGAGTTTTAAAGTTGATTCGATTAGATGAATGTTAGTAATTCTTGTATCGTCTCGTTTGTGAGCTTTTGTTTGGCTGAGATAAATTATTGCTAAAACGAATATTAGGGTAATCGTAATTACGGAAACAAATAAATTTGATAATCTAAAGTTATTATTATTCATATTTAACTATTTTATCACAAAAAAGCTTTATTTTTAACTCATAATCGGCTAGAATTGGAAGAGTAGAGATACTTCATTTGATTAAAAATTGAAAATTATAAATTGATAATTCCAAAATCTTTGGTTTTGGTTCTGCCGAGGTGGTGGAATGGTAGACACGCAGCCTTGAGGTGGCTGTGCCCTATTGTTGGGCGTGGAGGTTCAAATCCTCTTCTCGGCACCATTCGATTTGTTATACTCGCCTGTGGTAAACCGATATAGTAAATAATTATGAAAAAAAGATTGGTACAGATTGGAATAATTGTTTTATTACTCTCGATTGGAGTGGGTATTTTTGTTAAATATTTTCCTCAAATCTGGGGAGAAGCCATCTATCCACTTGAATATAAGGATGAAATTTTGACTTCGTCGAATGAATTTGGCTTAGAAAGAAATTTTATCGTAGCCGTAATTTTTACTGAGTCTCGGTTTAATAAAGATGCAGTTTCAAGAGTCGGCGCCCGTGGCTTAATGCAACTTATGCCAGCCACTGCTCGTGGTGTAGCTAATAGTTTGAATATGACCGATTTTTCTGATTCAAAATTAAATGAACCAGCAATTAATATTCGCCTGGGTTCTGCCTATTTAAAACAGCAATATGAAAAATATAACGGTAATTATGATGTGATTTTAGCTCATTATAATGGTGGTCCGAAATCAGCCGAAATAATATTATTTTTCGGTCAAAACGCTTTGAATAAAGAAACAGATGGATTTATTAGTATGGTAAAAAACATTTGGCAAACTTATGATAATATATACGGTAAAAACTGGGAGGGTGGAGACGGGTCATTTGGTATTAAGGAAAATAATTTTGTTGATTCGCTTAACATTAAAAACCTTTTTAATTTTGTGTTTAAATAATGAATTACTCTTGCCAAACAATCATAGAAAAATTTACTGAATATTTTGAGCAAAATAAGCATATTCTCCATCCCTCTTCTAATTTGTTGTCCGAAAATGATAGCTCGGTGCTTTTCACAACAGCTGGTATGCAACAATTCAAGGAATATTTTGTTCATTCCGATCAAGTTAAAGAAAAAAATATTGTAACTATTCAACCCTGTTTAAGAACCAGTGATATTGAGGAAGTTGGGGATAATATACATTTAAGCAGTTTTATAATGTTAGGAAATTTTTCTTTTGGTGGCTACAATAAAGAAAAGGCAATCCATCTAGCTTGGAATTTTTTAACTTTACCTCAATATTTAGCAGTTGATAAAAACAGAATTTCAGCTACCTTTTTTTCCGGCGATAAATCAAGACAACTTGAGGTTGATCAGGATTCGAAAAATATTCTTGAAAAATTAAAAATCGAAGGTTTGAAAGATATTTCAGCTCAAAATTATCAAGAAAATTTTTGGTCGCTAGGCATTGACAATAGCCCTGCTGGACCAACGGTAGAATTTTATATTGACGGAGTTGAAATATGGAATCTAGTTTTTAATCAATATAAATTTATTGACAATCGATTTCAAAAGTTAATGACCCTTGGGATTGACACAGGTATGGGAGTTGAAAGATTGGTCATGGTTTTAAATCGTTATGCAGATGTTTTTCAAAGTGATTATTACACAAAAGATAGAAATATGTTATCGAAAAATAATTTATCTCAAAAAAAATTAAATATTTTGCTTGATCACCTTCGTTCAATTAGATATTTATTGGCTGAAAAATTACTGCCTTCAAATAAAGATCAGGGCTATATTTTAAGAAGATTAATCCGTCGAGCGATTTTAATTCTCGATCAAAAAAAACTTTCAATAACTCAGTTTATTAGAGAGACTAATTTAGCAGTTGAGGAGAAAAATTTTAAAAATGTTATTGCCAACGGAAGAATAAATTTGCTCAAAATATATCAACGAAAAAAAAATATTTCAGCTCAAGATCTTTTTGATTTATACCAGTCTTCAGGTTTACCGTTAGAAATTTCTCAGAGTTTAATTAAAGATGAAAATATTCATATCAAAAAAAATGTTTATGATGAATTTCAGAAATTATTCAATCAACATCGAAATATTTCTCGTTCAAATTCAAAAGCTAAATTTTCAGGTGGGTTGGAAAATAACAATCAAATTACGATTAAATTTCATACCGCTACTCACTTATTACTATCGGCATTAAAAAAAATAATCTCCAATAATATTGTTCAAAAGGGATCAAATATTACTAGTGAAAGATTAAGATTCGATTTTAATTACGATAAGAATTTAACCGAACATGAAGTCAGTAAAATAGAATCTTGTGTCAACGATTGGATTGACAAAGGTCTTGTGGTTGAACATGAGAAAATGAATATCGATGACGCTAAGGCAATTAATGCCGAAGGACAATTTGCCGATCGCTATCAAAAAGAGGTCTCGGTTTATACGATAAAAGATGGTAATATAGTAGTATCACAAGAAATTTGTGGTGGACCACATGTTGAAAATATCAAGAAATTGGGAAGTTTTAAAGTAATCAAAGTAGAATCGGTTGCGAAAGGGATAAAAAGAATCAAGGCAGTTGTCACTAAATAGTTTGATAAAAAGGGAGGGTATTTGTTTCATCTTCTGAATCCAAAAAAATATCAAAACTGGGGGATCGCTCTCGACATTGGAACGGCTTTTGTTAAGGCGGTCATTTTTGAAGTTAAAAATGGTCAAGCTAATATTAAGGGGTATGGATTTCAAAGACAACGGCTTTCCGATATGCACGGGGGCGTTGTGACTGATATAGCCGGAGTGGTTGAAAATAGCGAATCGGCTTTAGAAATGGCGGCTAAAAATGCCGGAGTATTGCCTTATCAAATTGTAATGGGAATTGCTGGTGAATTAGTTAAAGGTACCACCACGACTGTCAAATACCAGAGGGAGAATCCAAAAATCAATATTACAATTGAAGAACTTAAAGGAATTGTGAGTAAAATTCAGGATAAATCATTTAGTCAAGCTAAAACGGCTTTAGTTGCAGAAACCGGTCACCAAGAAATCGATATTAAATTAGTTAATACCGCCATTGTCGATGTTCGAATTGATAATTACAAAGTTACTAACCCGGTTGGTTTTCAAGGCAAAACTATTGAGATTGGTGTTTATAACGCTTTTGCACCCAACATTCATCTATCCGCTTTACAAACTATTGCTGAACAGCTTGAATTTGATCTATTATCTGTGGCAGCTGAACCCTATGCAGTCGCTCGAGCGGTAGCGGAAGAAGAAGCGGTTGATTTTTCAGCTATTATTTTGGATATCGGTGGAGGAACATCAGACATTGCGATTGTTTCTAATGGTGGGGTTGAAGGAACAAAAATGTTTGGTATGGGCGGAAGATCGTTTACTAAAAGCATTGCTGATAAATTGAACATTCCTTTTTCTCAATCTGAACAGCTAAAAATTGATTATTCTAATCGTCAACTAGAAGATGGAGAAAAAAAATCACAGATTAAAGATGCGGTTTGTGACAACATTGATGTTTGGATAATGGGGGTAAAATTGATGCTGGAAGATTTTTCAAATCTTGATCTTTTTCCGTCAAGAATTTTGCTTTGTGGCGGTGGTTCTCTTTTGCCAGAAATTAAGGCAGTTTTAGAAACTGAAAAATGGCACAATATTCCTTTTGCTAAAAAACCTAAAGTGTCGTTTCTTCATCCAAACAATGTCGCTAAAATAAATGATGAAAAAAAATTGTTAGACAATCCTCAAGATGTAACACCATTGGCTTTGGTAAATGTGGCTATCGATTTGATCGGTTCAGATACTATAATTGAAAATGTAAAATCAAAAATTAAAGGTTCATTAAGAAGATAAATATGAGCGAAAAAAAAGAAAAAGAGATTATCTATTTAGATGTTGACGAGGAACTGCCTTCAATTGTAGCCAAGATAAAAAATTCAACCCAAACTCAAATTGTTTTGGTCGTACCAAAGGGCGCTCTGATTCTTCAAAGTCTAATTAATCTTAAATTGATTAAAAAAAATGCTGATAAAGAAAAGAAGAAAATTTCGTTTGTCACTCAGGATCAAGTTGGAAAAAACTTACTTATTAAGACTGGCTATCAAATTGATAATAGTGTTGGGGTTATAAAAGATAAATCGTCCGAAAACCGTGAAGAATTTGGAGCTGAAGAAGATGTTCCATTAGTCACAGTCCACCATTTTCAAAGTACGAACACAGAAGTGGCTGACGAAGAAGAAATTGAAAAAAAAGTCGAAGAAGAGAAAAAGATTAAAGAGATAGCTGGATCGTATCAAGAATTTAATCAAAAAAAAGTTGAGGCTATTAAACTGCCCAGAAAAAAATTCAATTTAAACTTTAAAAAATTAGCATTAATAATTCTATTTATCTTACTTCTGTTTGGAATAATTATTTTTGGACCGAGTGCCACCGTAAGTATTTCGGTAATTGGAGAGCCATTTAAACAAACAGAAAAAATTGAAATAGTTGAAGCCACAAGTAAAGATAGTTTAACAGCCAATCAAGTCTCGGGGAAAATTTTAACTTTTGAAGCGAAAGCTCAAGAAGATTTTCAGACCACCGGTAAAAAAAATGTCGGTGAGAAAGCCAAAGCGACCATTATGGTCTATAATAGCTGGTCAACCGAAATTCAGACGGTAGCTAAAGACAGTGTTTTTAAAAAAAATGATCTTGAATTTATATTGCTAAGTGATATTTCCGTTCCTGGTGCAACTCTATCGTTAACTGAGGGAAAAATATCCACGGTGGCTGGAAAAACTTCCGCCACCATTGAAGCTAAGGAGGCTGGGGATAACTATAATGTCAGTAGTGGTCGATTTATAATCGAGAGTATTTCGGGTGAAAAAAGAGAAAAAATCTATGGTGAAACTGACAAAAGCATGACTGGTGGCTCAACTCAGGAAATAAAAATAATTTCTCAAGAAGATTACAATTTAGCGGTTGAAAAATTGGAGAATTTAGCTAAAGAAGAAGCCAAAAATAAACTGGTTGAACAAAATAAAGAACTGCAAATTTTTGTGGATGCTATCAGTACTGAAACAGTTGATAAAAAGAGCAGTAAAAATATTGGTAGCGAAGCAGAAAAATTTAATCTTTTAGTTAAAGTCAAAGCGACTGTTATAGGCGTCGATGCCAACGAATATAAAAATAAGTTTATTGAATTAATTAAAAAGCAAGTGCCGGAAGATAAATCGCTTAATCTGAGAGAGAATGATGCTATCGAAATCAAGATTGAGACTCAAGATTATGCCAATAAAAAATTAAGTACGATTTCAAATATTTCAACGCAACTTTCACCTAAACTAGATTTAGAAAAAATCAAAAAAGAGATTGTTTTTAAACCAGAGTCAATTGCTGAAGATATGATTAAATCTGATCAAGTTGAGAAAGTGATTATCGATCTTAAACCCGCCTACAATCCGATTAAAAAGTTGCCAATTATTTCAAGTCGGATTAAAGTACAGATTGAATATGAATAATAATATTTTAGCTCTCGATATTGGAGATAAACAGACCGGAGTAGCGGTTTTAAACACTATTTTGGCTATCAGTCTTGAAAGTCTTGAAACTACAAAACTTTTGGAATTTATCCAAAATTATGCACTACAAAAAAAAATTCAGAAAATTATCATTGGTTTGCCAGTTAATGATGATGGTAGCGAAAATGAACAGTGCCAAAAAATTAGAAATTGGGCAGAAAAGATTGATATTTTAGGTGAGTTTGAAATTATTTTTGAAAATGAGTTTTTAAGTTCAATCGAAGCTCAAAATAATCTGCGAGTTTTAGGTTTATCTCCAAAAGAAATAAAAATTAAAGAGCATAGCGAAGTAGCTAGAATTCTGCTGGAACAATATCTTAAAAATGTATCTTAAAAGACTACTATTTAAATTAAATAAAAATAACTTTAACTCAATAAAATTTATATTTGGGGTAGCTATTTTGGCTATTATTGGTTATTTTATTATTGAAATAATTAGTTTGAATTTGGCATCAAAAGAAGAAACTCAGGTCTATTTTAGAATTGAAAAAGGACAAAAAAGTTTAGAAATTTTAGATCGTTTAGTCGAGGAAAAAATAATTAAGAGTAAATATTTTTCTTATTTATATGTTAAAATTACTGGCTTAAAAATCCAACCTGGAATATATTATTTATACACTAATCAACCGCCGAAGAATAATCTTCAAATCATATCGAATGGTGAAGTTTCAGAAAAGAAATTTACCTTCATTGAAGGTTGGAGGGTTGAGCAATATGCGCAACTTTTAGATCAAGAAGGTATTATCAGTTTTGAAGAATTTATCGAAACAGCTCAAAAATATGAGGGAAAACTTTATCCTGATACTTATCAAATCGCAGTTAAAACAACACCGCAAATAATTGTTGATAAACTTTTAGCAAATTACAATCAGAAAATGTCAGAGAATAAAATTAATCCGAGTGATGAAGATTTAATTCTAGCTTCAATTGTCGAAAGGGAGGTAAAATTCGATGAAGATCGAGCGCATATTGCTGGAGTTTTTAAAAATCGGTTAAAGATCGGTATGGTGCTCGAAGCTGATCCAACTGTTCAATATGCAAAAGAAAATAATCAAAAAAAAGATTTTAAATTTTGGCAAGAATTAAAAGTAGGTGATATTTCGGTCAATTCGCCTTTTAATTCGTATCGAAATGATGGTTTGCCACCTAGCCCAATTTGCAACCCGTCAATCAAAAGTATTCTAGCGGTCATTAATTACGAAAAAAATAATTATCTCTATTTTGTTCACGATTCGGAAGGCAGAGCCCATTTTGCCAAAAACATTGCCGAACACAATCAAAATAAAGAAAAATACCTAAAATAAATATTAGCAAAATGGTATAATAGTTATATGAAAAAAGAGTGGTTTAATTTAATAATTTTTGGGCTTGGTTTTGTAATTATTAGTGCAATTTTTGGTTACGCAATTTATAACAATATTTCGAGCGCCGAAACTTCTGCTAAAGCTAAGGTTCCAGCATCAACTAAAATTGATAAATCTTTGGGGTGGGACAAATTGGTCATCGGATTAAAAGGATTGAGTAAGTATTCTAACTCCACTGACTCAGGTAAAATTAAAAATCTAGATAGTATTTTATTGAGTTATATAGAAATCGCCCTTGGTTTTGTGATTTTTATCGCAGTCGGATCAATAGTATTCAGCGGTTATCTCTATATGAGTGCTAGTGGCGATGAAGCAAGATTAGAAAAAGCTAAAAAAAGTTTAATTTTTTCAATAACTGGTTTAATCCTCTCCTTATTAATCTACGCTATCCCCGTATTCGTCAATAGTGTGTTAAAATTATAATATGAGCTTAACTAAACAAGATTTAAAAGACATCAAAGGAATTGTTAAGGAAACTGTTTCTACAAAAATCGATAGTTTCGCTGTTATAGTGGCAAAAGGTTTTAATGAAATTCATGATAAACTGAGAGAACATGACCAAAGATTTGAGATAATAGACCAAAGATTCGAGAAAAATGAAAGCCAATTATCTTACCTAAAACAGAAAATGGATCAAAACCATCGTGAATTGATTGATAAAATAGATCATCTAGGAAGACGAGACAGCGAAGATATCCAAGCGATTGGAGTTGATGTAGCTAATCTAGACAAACGGGTCACTAAATTAGAAAGAGCAAAAGCCTAATAAATATTTATTAATAACTCTATTGAAGTTCTCGGAATTTCTGATAAGTTACATATATGTTCGAAAAAATATCTCGATATTTTTCTTGTGATGTTGGAATTGACTTAGGCACTGCGAATACCTTAGTTTATGTGGCAACCAAAGGCATTGTTATCAACGAGCCTTCGGTTGTGGCAATCAATAATAAAACCAAACAAGTCTTGGCGATTGGTGCCGAAGCCCAGAAAATGGTTGGCAAAACCCCCGGTTATATTGTTGCGTCTCGACCGCTAGTAGATGGGGTTATTTCAGATTTTGAAGTGACAGAAGCGATGTTAAAATATTTTATTAACCATGTTCAGACTAAAAAAATTCCATTTTTTTCAAGACCACGGGTTGTTGTCGGAATTCCGTTTGATGTTACGGAAGTAGAAAGACGAGCAGTCGAAGAAGCCACCTTAAACGCCGGTGCCCGTCAAGTGTTTTTGATTGAAGAACCAATTGCAGCCGCCATCGGCGGACGATTGCCAATCCAAGAGCCAGGAGGTTCTTTTATAGTTGATATTGGTGGTGGAACAACCGAGGTAGCAGTTATCTCGATGGGTGGGATTGTAGTCTCTAAATCTCTAAGAGTGGCGGGTGATGAACTAACTCAAGGAATAATTGATTATACACGAGAAAAAAATAATCTTTTAATTGGAGAGAAAACCGCCGAAGAGATTAAAATTAAAATTGGGAGCGCTTTACCCTACAAAGATGATATGAAAATGACGGTTCGAGGCAGAAATTTATTAAGCGGATTGCCTTTTGAAACAGTTATTACTAATGGAGAAGTTTACCAAGCGATGAAAAAACCGATCAATCAAATTGTTGAAGCAATCAAAAATGCGCTTGAAGAAGCTCCGCCTGAATTAGCCGCTGACATATATGAAAAAGGAATATTTTTAGCCGGTGGAGGAGCATTGTTAAAAGGAATGGATAAATTAATTAATTCAGTCACAAAAACAAAAGTTAATATTGTTGACGACCCATTAACTGCAGTCGCTCGGGGGACAGGGTTTGTTTTAGAGGATTTGGACAATTTGATTGATGTGCTTTTGCCGACTGAATTTGGAAAATAAAAAAATGTTAAGAAAAAATTATAGAATTGTTCTACTTTCAATCTTAATTGTTTTAAGCTTATTATTTGTGATAAAAAAAGTAATTTTTTCAGATTGGCAAAGTCGTACTTTATTAATTATGGCAAAGCCAATTGAGGTTGGCAACAATTTAATTAGTCGATTAACATCACCTATCTCAGGGATATTTCAAATCGGAGATCTTGATCGGGAGAATAAAGAATTGCGTATAAAATTAATTGAAGCCCAAGAAAAAGATTTCAATTTAGCAATACTTGAAAATGAGAATAAAATTTTAAAAGAAGAATTAAATATCCAAAATAATACAACTGATTTGCTCGGAGCAAAAGTTATTGGGAAAAATCCTGTTCTTGAATCGGGATCAGTATTAATAAACCGAGGTAAAAAAGACGGTATTCAAGTCGGAAAGGCAGTTACCTACAATGGTTTTTTAGTTGGAATGATCGAAGCGGTTAAAGATGAAATATCAACAGTTCGTTTAATAAATTCTAGTCAGACTTTAATTCCGGTGACAATTATTGAAGCTAATACCATTGGTTTGCTCAGCTCAAGGTTTGAAGGAATTGTTGTTGAGCAGGTTTTAGTCGATAAAAAAATAGCGATTGGTGATAAGATTGTATCCAACGATATTGAGAAAGAAACCGGCTCAAACCTGTTAATTGGAGAAGTAAGCGATATTATTTCCTCACCATCAGATATATACCAGACCTTGAAAGTCAAAACACCGATTGATTTTCAAGGTCTACAATTTTTATTTGTTCATAAATAAATATGAAAACAAATTTGTTTCTTTTTGTTGCGCTCGGTTTATTAGTTGGTTGGGTGCAATCAATATTTTTTAGTCTTAATATTTTTGTTAATTTATATTTGCTAATTGGGATAATATTATTAATAATTGATAAAAAATCGCAATTAAAATTAACAATCTTTTTATTCACCTACTCCATATTAATTATAAATAGTTCCTATTTCGGACTGATTTTTATTTTAATTTACTTGTGGCTAATTATTGCCAAATATTTATTAAATTATTACCA
>Ga0210056_1000632_pt1 | contig 29648 bp, 31 predicted proteins | sample CryGeyCG2014_080_2_FD_183965 | JGI IMG/M metagenome (GOLD analysis project Ga0210056, IMG submission 183965) | Groundwater microbial communities from aquifer - Crystal Geyser CG07_land_8/20/14_0.80 (SPAdes) (version 2) | ecosystem: Environmental > Aquatic > Deep subsurface > Groundwater | place...
TAACTCAACAAACTCGTTTTCTCCCTCAACAGTATCAATCCACAATTTTTCTAATATCTCTTGACCAGCATTAGTTACCATAACTTTTCAACCACCTTTTAAAGAATTTTACCAACTTTGGCTCAGGTAAGGTTTCATATCCACAATTTGGGCATTTTATCATGTCACATTTAGCCATTGGGCATCCTTTGCAAGCCTCAACACCTTCCTTCTCGCTAAATTCATATCCACAAAATACACATTTCATAACTGGACTCCCAAGGCAACAAGGGCCTGATTCAGAACAAAACCAACCCCAAATGCGAAGAAGAGGACGAAGGCAAAGATCAGCACTGCGGTCTTTATACCCCTCTCTTTTATCATCATCATAAATTGGGCAACGCATGGCACAAAAAGCGTTAATATCACTGCCGCCACAGTAAGCTGCATCCCTGTCAGGGTACTTTGCATACTGTACAATCCCGCTGCCCCATAATCACGCCTGAAGAATCCAAAGAGAAACACCCTTGCGGTTTCGTCCGGCAAACCAATAAGGTTTACAACCGGCTCTAAACCATTTGTTATCACATGTAAGACTCCTGTTAACTGAGAAATCCATATCAGGACACTTACTACGATAAAAATAGGGAAAACCTCTTTGAAATACCATACCATCCTTGAGTAAGTCTTTATTAAGACATTTGAAATCTTGGGTAATCGAAGAGGGGGCAGCTCCATATAAAAACTGGGTTTTTCGCCCGGCAATATCCTTGCAGCCAAAAAACCAATCAGAATAAAATTAAGCAATACTACGACAACCCAGATAAACAATGCCAGTGGATGACCTGCTAAAATGGCAAAAATAACCCCTAACTGTGCTGAACATGGCACAGCCAAAGCCAGCAGCAATGTGGAAATTACCCGCTCACGTTTAGTCTCTTGTGTCCTGGTTACCATTGTCGCCATAGTGCTGCAACCTAACCCCAGCACCATAGGTATAACCGCCCTTCCACTCAGCCCAATCTTCTTGAAAACCCTATCTACCAGCATGGATAACCGGGGAAGGTATCCACTATCCTCAATAACAGAAAACACAAGGAAAAATGTACCAACAATGGGAAGTATTATAGCCACGGCATACGTTATACCTAAGGTGATGATACCGTATTCACCCACTATCAAATCCTGTATCGGCCTATAGGGGACATTGCTCATAACAAACTTGGTTATTACAGGATTGATTTTCTCGCCAAAGATTGTCCCCTCAATCAGATTAACAAGCTTGCCTGCACCCAAGACCCCTACAAACCGATAAAGTCCCAAATACAGTATAGCGATCAAGATGGGTATTCCGGTTATTGGATTTATCATTACCCTGCTGAGTCTCTCTTTGAAACTGCCTGTTTTCAGAGGTACGGCTACTAAAGATGACGAGGTTATCTTCCTGACCTCATTTTGTAATCTAATTTTTATGATATAATTCAAAGGATAACCGTACTTGCGACTCGTTCTCTTCACAATCCCGTCGATCTGGTCATAATCCTTGCTTTCCTTTTGCTTCACCAAACGCTGCATATCCTCGTCTTCTTGCAAAAGCAATAGAGAAACAGACCGTTTTGAAATTGGATAGCTGTTTTTGAGGAAGGATTCAATTTCTTTTATCGAGGATTCTATACCCTTCCGATAACTGGTTTGGAATTTATCTAAAACAGGAACATATTGATCGATCTTTCTAATGAGTTGATCAATACCCTTACCGGCAGTCGCAATTATAGGAACGACGGGTATGCCAAGTTTGCCTTCCAGGTCATTAAAATCTATGCTTATCCCTAATCCTTCTGCTTCATCCATCATATTTATTACGAGTATAACCGGAAGACCTGCCTCAATTAACTGAAGTGTCAGGGGCAGCATTCGCTCCAGGTTCTTGGCATCAATCACATGGAGTATTATCTTCGGTCTTTCTTCCAGAAGCATCAATTTAGCAACACGTTCTTCCTCGGTAATGGGAATCAAAGAATACATGCCAGGCAAGTCGATTACCCCGAAATCTCTGCCATTTATCTTACACCTGCCTTTATCAACTGTTACCGTGGTTCCTGGATAGTTTGATACGGTGACGTATATTCCAGTCAGCCTATTGAACAAAAGGCTTTTACCCACATTCGGATTCCCGACTATTACTATCTTTTGCAAACCCTCTATATCTTCCCCTGCCGGCCCGTGGCGCTGAGGTGCTGTTTTCTTTTTTCCTGTGACTGAAGGGAATTTCACTGATGACCTCCAAATGTTTAATTTCTAGTGGAATGTCCCTTTAATACCTTTACTATAAATATTCCCTCCCCCTTGATGGGGGAGGGGCAGGGTGGGGGTGAAGAATCGCTATGTCGCCCCCTCCCCTTAATCCCCTCCCACCAAGGGAGGGGAGACATTTTTGGTAAAGTTATTTATGAGTCAAAGCACTAGTTTGGATTCACTCTATCTACAATTGAAACTTTGCAATCCTTTCCTTCCTTCTTCAGACACTCCCTACAGTATCCAAAGAGTTCCAGCTTATGCCCGGTCACTTCAAAACCATGACTCCTTGAGAATTTCTTCTCAATATCTAAAACCTCATCCTGCTTGAACTCAATGATCTTTCCGCAGCCAAGGCATCGAAAGTGGCAGTGATGCTCATGTCCTAACACGTGTTCATAGTGCATATGGCCATCTTCAAAGAAGACCTCCTTGATCAAACCGCTTTCGATGAGCAGAGGGATCGTTCTATATATAGATGCCTTTGATATACTACACTTCTTGTTTTTTAAACAAAGATAGAGGGTATCAACATCGAAGTGATCATGGGTCAAGAATATCTCTTCGATGATTACCTCTCTTTCAGGTGTATTCCGAAGCCCACTTTCCTTCACATATTTCCTGAAAACCTCTATTTCGTTCATAGATACCTTAACACAGGTACAATTATTATTGAGAATCTATTGCAATAATAATGCGCCATCCCTTCTTTGTCAAGGAAAAAGTATTTTCAAGGAATATTTTGAAAAAAGATATTGACAAATCAAATAACTTTTACTTATTATGATATTATAAAAAACCGACTGGTTGGTATAATTAATCAAAGGCATACATCTATTATGAAAAGAGAAAAGGGAAAGCTAACGAGAAAAAGTATCGTAAAAAAGTCGCTACGGCTTTTTTCGGAAAAGGGATACTACAATACATCTATGGCAGATATCGTTCAGGCAACAGGTTTGACAAAAGGTGGAATTTACGGCCAATTTAAGAGTAAGGAAGAAATTTGGCATGCAGTTTATGACGAAGCTGTCAACATCTGGAGAAGTAAGGCGTTTAGAGGAACCAGGGAGATCTCGAACCCAGTTGATCGAGTAGGGAAACTCACAGAGAACATCCTGAAGGACTTTCTTGGGGCAAAGGTTTTCAAAAAAGGGGCTTTTTTTGTGCCCATGCTTTTTGAGTTTTCTGGACATTCTGTAAACATGACAGATAAAATCTCTAAAGGATTCGAAGGATTCTCAAACCTGCTGTACCGCTGGTTGAAAGAAGCGGCAGACGCAGGATTGTTGAAGAAAGGATTGAATCTCGAGGAAATTGCAAACTTTATTTTCATCTCCCTTAACGGGGCCACCAGCTTATTTGTGGCGACAAAAGACCCCAGAATCTGGCAGCATACAATCAGGCAGCTAGAATTCTACGTTAATCAGTTAAAAAGAGGATAGTTACTCTTCCGTATGAACTTTTTAAGACAAAGAGAAGTTTAGAGTTTTCGAGAAGTAGATTTCTTAAGAGGAGGTGAAGGAAAAGAGACTTATTAATAAAAAGAACCTGTCACAATACGTACTCATAAGAAAGGAGAACGTCATGAAAAGAAGATATGTTTTTTTAAGAATGATTGCCCTGGTTTCAATCATGATTCTTTTGGGAAGCATACCTTCTTATGCAGAAAAGGCTAGAGGTGTAACAGATGACACCATAAAGATTGGACATTTTGTAGATATGACAGGAGTGGCTGCTGCCGTGGGTATCCCCGTAACCAATGGGATAAAGACGCATTTTCAAAATATCAATGATCAGGGAGGAATCAACAGCAGAAAGGTAAAGTTCATCGCTGAGGACGATCATTATACGATTCCCGGTGCTTTCGCTGCTTTCAAAAAACTGATCTTTAAAGACGAAGTTCTGTCCATTCTCACTGTCGGGGGGACAGGTCAGTCCTTTGCCCTTATGAGACAGATTGAAGAGCATAAGGTTCCCGTAATAACTGCGAGCGCTGCAGAGGGATTAACAACTCCAGTGAAAAGATATGTATTCACACCAATGGCGAGTTATGATGACGGGCTAAGGCTTATCATAGATTATATCATGAAGGATCTAAAGGCAAAAAACCCGAAAATAGCACTCGTCTGTCCAGATAATGAAGTTGGTAAAACCGGTTTGCGGGCCATAGAAAAGTATCTTTCAAAGTATAACTTAAAATTGAGTAATAAGACAATAATTAACTTCGGTGAGATTGATGCAACTTCCCAGGTCTTGCTTTTAATTAAAGAAAATCCAGATTATATAATCCTTCATGAGGCCGTCGGTGGCGTTATTTCGTTTTTTAAAGCTGCAAAGAGATATGGTTTAAGAAGTAAGGTCCTCGGGTCATTTTATGTCAGTGATGAGGATAATATAAAAGTTATTGGAGATGCCATGAAAGATGCCTTGGTGACAAGCTCCATTGGTTATTGGGACGATAATGCTCCTGGAATGGCTGAACTGAGAAAGATCACCAAGAAATACGATCCTGAGACGAAGTGGATGACAAAAAGTTACATAGAGGGTTATCACGCTGCAATGGTCTGTGTAGAAGGGCTAAAAAGGGCAGGTAGAAATCTAAATCATGAAACTCTGGTAGAGGCTTATGAAACCTTTAAAGACTTTAATACCGGTGAAATTTCGGGGCATGTAAGTTACAGCAAGAATAATCATAAAGGCGGAACGACGAACAAATTGTATAAAGTGGACCTAAAGAATCAGACCTTTATGCCGATTACCGAGTTTAGGGAGCCAGCTTTCAAGGATTAATAACCAAAGAAGATTCTGTGTCACCCTTAAAACAAGTGTAAAGGAAGGGAGGAGTAATTAAGACATAAAAGCTCGCTAGAATAATAAAAGCAGGCAAACAGGCGTTAGGTATTTAGAATAATCGAGAAAGGGTATTTCACAGCAGAGAAGACCTTAAAAAATATCTGGCGATATGCAAAAGATACATAATAGGAAACAGAGTAAATACAAGTAAAGGAGGGGATGAAATGTCTTATCAACTCAATGAAGAACAAAAGATGTTTTATCAGAGCACAAGGAGGTTTGCCCAAGAAAAATTGGCTCCCCTGGCTGCTGAGATAGATGAAAAGGGAGAGTTCCCAAAAGAGGCGTTCGAGCAACTTCAAGAGATGGGTATCCTCAGCCTGGTTTTTCCCGAGGAGTACGGAGGGGCAGGGGCAGATCATCTCACCTTCTGTTTGGCTACGGAAGAGGTGTCGAGAATAAGCGGAACTCTCGGCTGCCTTGTGCTGTACCAATCCTTTCCCTTCTCCCTGCTCAAGACAGGGGGTACCGATACACAAAAAGCAAAGTACATACCTAAGCTCGCCAGCGGAGAGCTGATTCATTCATTCAGCATCACCGAACCACATGCGGGTTCTGATGTTTCAGGGATCAAGACGAGGGCGACATTGGACGGAGACCACTATGTGTTGAATGGAAGCAAATGCTTCTGTACCCACGCGCAGGCAGCAGGAATCGTGACGGTCTTTACTACCACCGATCCTGCAAAAGGGAGTAAAGGCCTGAGCGCCTTCATCGTGGAGAAAGATACCCCTGGTTTTTCCATAAGCAAGATCGAACAGATGATGGGCCTCCGAGGGACATCCTCATGCGAATTGGTATTCGAAGAGTGCCGGATTCCCAGGGAGAACCTATTGGGTAAGGAAGGGGATGGTTTTAAACTTGCGATGGTCACCCTCGATGAAGCCCGACCTGGATCGGCAGCCATGGGTGTGGGCATAGCTCAGGGAGCCTTAGATTATGCCTTAAGATATGCGAAAGAAAGGGTTCAATTAGACGGGCGGTGGACGGTAGATGAGCTGGCGGACCTGATGCCCAGGACACTTGCCGCTAATCTAGTGAACCCTATGCCACCGAAGAAGGGTTAGTTGCCGGGACGCTGATTACCCTGCATCCAAAACTATGCCATGTTTCCTGAGTTTTTATACACAGTGTTTCTAACCCATTGAAATAAATGAGGAAAAGAAATTATAGAAGTAGAAGGCAACATTTTATTAAGAAACGGTTGGATACAGTTCTCCTTGAATAATGGGACGTAATTTCGTATCAGGCGGGGTAAAATCGAAAACGGCTTTTAAGAAGGACATTATAATCTTATAGGTAGCCCCCCACAGTATTTCATCTGGCTGGCCGTCTTCACGATGGATAAAACAGTCATGATCGACCCAATCGTTATCGAACATCTTTCTAAACCTTCCTTCTACTTTTAGTTTGTAAGTGGCATAGTCGTTATGGTTAAACAATGATGTCAGGGGGAGTCTGAGAATTTTATCCACTTCCCAGTTTGGTTTGAGTTTTATCTCTTTTTTCATTATCCCTACCATTGGGAAGACCAACCTATGGAACAATTCTAACCTGTAACACCTCAAAGCCCCCAAAAAATCTATCTTAAAGGGGTTGAGTCTTATCTCTTCGAAGCCTTCCCGAAGGGCATTCCCTAGAAAATACATGATGGTTTGGAATGACTCCCTGTTGTTTTTCTTGTTCATCTGGAACCCTATGCCTTTCTTCAATGGAAGGATGTAGGGGATTATCAAGTGGCTCAATATGAGGTCCATCCATTGGTTGGGATGTCCCCCTGGAAAACACAAATCCCCTGGCTGTTGTACATTAACTGATCTTTTATTCAGTAAAAAAAAGTATTTGTCCTCTGAATTACCTTGTATTGGGTATTTCCCGAGAAGGACAAGTACCCCTGCTGTTTCCCATTTGACTCCCCTCTTTTTCTCTTCTCGAATGAATGACATTTGTTCCCTATAATCCAGGGGAAGTTCAGCAAGGGCATGAACGATCCTGTTTTCTAATTCGTCTTTCAATTTGTATTAACCCTTTACATATTCTCTAGCTGTCCTTTAGCGCCCTTTGCACAACCTACCAAGAGCTTTGAAGAAGTACCCTGAGAGCAAACATCGTCAAAAACCGGAAGTCGTAAATCGTGAATGGGTGTTATACCTTTTATTTACGACTCGCGACTTACGATTTACGATCATAGATGGGTCAAAATTTATCCCGTTGAAAAACGGGAAATGTATGCTGAAGCGAAAAGTGGTACTTTTTCAAAGCTCCCTATAAATCTCTAACCTGTTAGTGGAAAATCAGAGTAGGAATTAGCAGAAGAACCGCAGTGTTGAGTGGAGTTAGAAATTTTAAAGGAGAAACACTATAGGATTTACTGTCTTAGTGGCATCACTAAGAGCTCAGGAAGAACTGTCTGTTACAACATGTCATATATGTCATACATAAGTCTTAAGATCAAGGGAAAAATCAGACGGATGCAGGGTCATGCGGAAATTTCAAGAATCCATCCATCTCCCTATTCCGAGATGAGCCGATGGTACGGGTTGAAGGAAACGCAGCTTGTTAGTTTATTTTTTTGTTGACAAGATCACCAAAGATTGTATACAAATATATATAGTATTTTATATAATTTGGTTAGTATTTAATTGAGAGAGGAAATTATAATCTATGGATGACACCCGGGTTTTGCTTAAATCTAACTCAGAGAAACCTTCAAGAGAAGGTATAGTCAAATTGCTCAGGGAGGCTATCTATTCTGGTCAGCTTCCTCCTGGTATAAGACTGATAGAATCAGAATTGGCAGAAAAGATGCAGGTTGGCCGAACCCCCTTAAGGGAAGCCATTCGGCAATTACAGGCAGAAGGATTAATAAAGGTAGTCCCGAACAAAGGGGCTACGGTAGTGACTTATTCTAGCAACGACATCAAAGAGATATACAGAATTTGTGCAGCCCTGGAGGGAATGGCAGCTTCTTTGGCAGTAGAGAATTTAGGCCAATCCGAACTGGATAAGATCAAGACAACAGAGGCTAAAATGGAAACCAAAGAGCTACAGGCAAATAGACGAAAATGGTTTTTGACAAATAGGGAATTACATTCGGTTTATCTGAGATGCTGTTATGCTCCCAGATTAACAAAACTTATTAAGCAACAGATAAACCAGGTCGATCGATACTGGTATATCCTGGTTTCAATTCCTGGCATGATGGAACAAGCTATCTCGCAGCATAAGGAGATTATACAGGCATTTGATAAAAGGGACCCCGATCTTGTACGACAGATGGTGGAATACCACATATTCTCAGTGGGGCTTTTGCTTGTAGGTCATCTTGAGTCTCTTTATCCAGCGGTTTTTTGAGAGAAGATGTCCATGATCTCCAGCAAACCAACTCATTTTCTGAAGGAGGTAGTGTCAAAATAAAAGGGTAGCTAGGGATGCCTCCATAAACAGTATTTAAATCTTTAAAAGGGAGGAACAAGTTCATGAGAACCAAATCTATCTTTTCAGTTATGGTGTTGCTGAGTTCAATTATGGTAATTCTATTGTATTCCCCTATCCATGCTAAAGAGGTAAGAGGGGTTACGGATGATACCATAAAGATCGGTGCAATACTTGATATGACGGGTCCATTTGCTGCAGATACAGGCCCGGAGGGATACACCGGTGGGGTTAGGGTTTACTTTAGACATATAAATGACGAGGGAGGAATTCATGGCAGAAAGATAAAGGTAATAGCAGAGGACAGTCGTTATACGATACCGCTATCTGTGGCGGCCTTCAAAAAACTGGTATACAGGGATAAAGTCCTTGCGATCGTTGGATATACAGGAACCGGTCAGACCAAGGCCCTGTGGTCACAGATTGAGAAGGAGAAGATGCCCAGCTTTACCGTCAGTCTTGGTGAGTCCAATGTTAAGCCTGTGCAACGCTACCTTTTCATCCCCGCAGCTACCTATGAGGATGAAATCAGTATCTTGACCAAGTATATAGTGGAAGATTTAAAGGCCAGGGATGCAAGAATAGGCATAGTTACTATGGATGTCGAATATGGGAAGGTTGCTATAGCTGCGCTAAAGGAGAGGGCAAACGCCTATAAACTGCCCCCCCCCACATGTGGAGATCATAGACCCGGGGGCAATAGATGCAACCTCCCAGGTACTTGGCTTAGGGAAGGCTAAAGTGGATTATGTAATCCTACATATGGGTATAGGACCCACTGCAGTGGTAGTGAGGAGTGCGCTGAAATTCAAGTTTTCTCCTACATTCTTTGGGACATTCTATTCATGTGATGAGGAGATTATAAAGCTGGGTGGTAAGGCTGCAGAAGGTTATATCGGCATCCATTCCTTTAACCCATGGTACCACAAGAGTCCAGGTATGGATAAATTAAGAGAGATTACCTTGAAATATGACCCTGTAAAATCACGTAACAGACTCTATATTCAGGGGTGGGTTACCAGTATGATCCTGGCGGAGGCCATGAAGAGGGCAGGCAAGACAGCATTGAATAACGAAACTCTGACAGATGCAGTTGAGGGCATCAGAGACTTTGATAGTGGAGACATCTGTGCCCCCATCACTTATAGCCCTACACAACATAAAGCCGGTGAATACTGCAGGCTCTATAAGGCGGATGTGAAGAATATAAGATTTACACCCTTGACAGGATGGATCAAACCATAACCGTTTTCAATGCCCGTGTTAGCGAGAGGCGTCTGTTCCTATTGACCAACCGAAGGAGACATTATCCGAAAGGTGTGGAGTGTGAAAATTTTTATTTAAGAACTTCTTCAGAAGAGGTGAGTCATCAATGAACGATAAAAGAATCTTGGTAGGGGTCAATGAGCTTGCCATCCCCAGGGAACAAGAAGTGCCCATACCAATCAGCCGGGATGCCTGGCTGGATGACTCTGCAGAAAATGACCTGGTTGACATTTTCAGGAAGTTCAAAGAATCCCGCAACATTCAAGAGGTTAAAGAAAGCCTTAAATACGTTCAGGAAGAAGCAAAAAAAGAAAAAACCTGATGCCTTCTACCATCGAAGCCGTAAAAGCCAGGGCAACTATGAGCGAGATCATAGGAATAATCCGGGAAGCCTACGGTCTACCTTACGATCCCTTTAAAATGATTAAGAATCCTTTCTGGGAGGTAAAGCATGATTGAAAAAAAGGTAAAGGTTTTAGTTGCCAAACCAGGGATGGATATCCACGAAAGGGGGGTAATAGTATTATGTGAAGCCCTGAAGAATGCCGGAGCCGAAGTTGTGTATACCGGTTTATGGCAAACGGCTGGGATGATTGCCTCAGCAGCCTTAGAAGAAGATGTGGATGCTATTGCCGTAAGCGTTCTGGACGGTAATCTATTGACTATTTTCAGCGGTATAGTGGAAGAGCTGAAAAATCGAGGGATTAGTGATGTTCCTATCGTTGCCGGGGGCATTATCCAGGATGAAATCAAACCGGCTCTATCTGATCTTGGAGTAACGGGTTTTTATGGTCCAAAAACCCCTCTATATACAATAACAGAACATATATTTGAAAGAGCAACAAGCAAAAACAGAAAGGAGGTAAGAGATGAGTAACAGAGCGTTTTTAAAGAAGAGTACTCGTTTGTTTTTAGTTGGCATAGGGTTTTTAATCCTAACCTTCATTTTCAGCCAGGGGGCTTACTCGGGAAATGTACGAGGGGTAACTGATGACACTATAAAGCTTGGGGTAATAGTTGACCTGACGGGACCTATTGCTGTGAACACCATACCCTATCTTGAAGCGGCAAGAAACTACTTTCGATACATAAATGAGCAGGGTGGAATTAATGGAAGAAAGGGGACCATATAGGCGGAAAACACTGCAGGTTCTTCAAGGCTGATGTGGATAAAGGGTTGCTTGTTCCTCTTACAGGATGGAAGGAGCCTAAAGGGAAAGATTGAGAGACCTCGGTAGTTCTTCAAACCTGATCTGCTAAACAACAGACTCATTGCCATAACAGATTGGAAAAAACCGATTGAGATGAAATGAAACAACGGTTAACAAAATACATTACAACATAGCAAGATTATACTCATATCTTACTTAAGGAGGTTATAGAAAATGGCTTGGACAAAGTGGGAAAACGTAGCTGGATTTGATTTTAAAGATATTATATACGAAAAAAAATACCATACGGAATTAGAAGGCGGAGTAGCACGAGTGACAATCAACCGTCCAGACAAACTCAACTCTTTCACCAATTTGACCCAGGATGAAATGTTCAGGGCAGTGGACGATGCCAGTCATGATTCCCTGATTGGTGCGGTAGTTCTTACAGGTGCAGGCGATAAGGCATTCAGTGCCGGTGGTGATGTCGGCTGGGAGGCCACTGGTCTGAGAGAGCAATTTTACTGGAGATATCCCCCCAATCAAATTGTTAGAATGTGCCGAAAACCGATTATTGCCGCGGTAAAAGGGTGGGCTATTGGAGGAGGCCATCACTTAGCCTATGTATGCGATTTTACTATAGCAGCAGACAATGCCAAATTTGGGCAGAATGGGCCACGGGTTGCCAGCCCGGCAGATGGTTATCTTGTTGCATACCTGACAAGGGTAGTGGGAGCCAAAAAGGCAAGGGAAATCTGGATGCTCTGCAGACGCTACAACGCCCAGCAGGCATTAGAGATGGGACTGGTAAACGCTGTAGTACCCCTGGATAAACTGGATGAAGAGGTGGATAAATGGTGCGAGGAAATCCTGTCCTTGAGCCCAGGTTGTCTGGAAATTCTAAAGGCCAGCTTCGATATGGATATTGACTACATGTCTGGTTCGTATGGTCAGATGTCAAGGGTGATGTATCCTGATTGGTTTGACAGTAAAGAATGCAAAGAGGGGCCCAAGGCTTTTATGGAAAAGAGGAAACCTGATTTCTGGAAGATCAGAAAGGCAGAGATTGAAGCAAAGAAAAAGCGTTAATCTATATACTGACCAAACATTACAGGAGTTTTATTGCTTAACCCCCTTTAATGCCTGTATGTTTTGGTTAACTTTCTTAATCTTAATCAAATTTATTGACTATATTCCCAAAGGGGCATGTAGATGGCATAAAGAACGAAAGGAAATAAGAATTTACCTTTTTGGTTCTGGCTACGCCAGGTTGGGGATAGATAAGGTGTGAGAGATAACAACTAAAGGTTTGAACAGGAGGAGAGAATGGAATTTGGATTTACAGAAGAACAGAAGATACTTAGAGAGAGTGTCAGGGATTTTATGGAAAGGGAATGCCCTCCGGAATATGTGAGAGAGCTTGATGAAAAAGAACAATATCCCTATGACCTTTATGGGAAGATGGCAAAACTGGGTTGGTTTGGCCTGCCATTTCCTGAAGAGTATGATGGGAGCGGATTGGGCGCTGTAGATTTTGTGATTGTGGGAGAGGAGATGTCCCGGTTTTCCTACGAAATCGCTGCTGGGTTCGGTATCAGTATATTCTGTGGATTGAACATTTTGGAAAATGGAAACGAGGAGCAGAAGAACTTCTATATACCTAAGATGATAAAAAACGAGATCAGGCTCTCCATATCTATAACAGAGCCTAATGCAGGGTCTGATGCTGCTTCCCTCATGACATCGGCGGTCCTGGATGGGGATAGCTGGGTTATAAACGGGCAGAAGACCTTCCAGACAGCAGCCGATGCCAAAAACAACATTATGAGTGTCTATGTTAGAACAGACAGGGACCTTCCCAAACACAAAGGTATAAGTCTGATACTTGTTCCAAGTAATAACCCTGGGGTTGAAATAAGAAGGATAAAGACTCTGGGAAGAAAGATGCTCCATACCAATGAGGTATTCTTCGAAGATGTCCGGGTTCCTAAGGGAAACATGGTAGGTGAATTAAACAACGGTTGGAAGATACTCCTTTCAGGGCTTGAGCTGGAAAGACTGTATGGATGTTCAACATTTATAGGAAGTTCCCAAACTGTTGTGGATATGGCGCTGGAGCATTCAAAGCAGAGGGTGCAGTTTGGCAGACCCATCGGTACCTTCCAGGCTATAGGTCACATGCTGGCAGACATGCAGACTGAAGTCGATGCTGCCCGCTTACTTACATACAGGGCTGCATGGATGTATGATCAGGGCATGCCCTGTATGAAAGAGGTGAGTATGGCCAAGCTTTTTGGATCTGAAACATACGCCAGGCTATCCAACCAGGGTATGCAGATAATGGGTGGATACGGATATTCTCTTGAATACGATATGCAGCGGCATTTCAGGGACTCGAGAATAATCACAGTAAGTGCAGGGTCTTCCCAGATGCAGAGGACGGTTATCTCTAGAGCTATGGGTTTGAAAGTGGTTTGATCCTATTCTTCTGCTTTCCCAGTTGGAGAGTTTCCGATGGTAAGCTGAATAAGCCAGGTATAGTTAAATAGATACATTTAGAAAAGTTAGTGAGTGAGGTGGTGACTATGACAGACGAAAAGAACTTGGATATAGTTAGACAAATGGAAGATGAATGGCAAAAGAATTATACAGAGAAGTACGAGAAGAAACTGAGGGTTAAAATACCAGAGTCTCATACAGAGTCAGGGATTTCCTTAAAGCCGGTTTATACCCCGCTGGACATATCGGATATTGACTATAGTGATATCGAAATGCCCGGTTCCTATCCATATACCAGAGGGCTCTATCCTCTAACGTATCAGTATCAGCCATGGATGACACAGCAGATCCATGGCTATGCTAGGGCTGAGGAGACGAGAGAGAGAGGCGAAAAATTGGCCAGGGAAGGTATGAAGGGGTATAAAGGAGCCGTTCTCTTTGTTGTTCCTGATTTGGCATCCGCTTATGGCTATGACCCCGATACCCAGGAGGCGAGGGGGATGGTTGGAATAGGCGGTACCTCGGTGAACTCAGAAGAGGATATTCGGATTATATGTGATGGATACGATTTGAAAAAGACGAGGGTGGGCTTTAGCACAAAGACGACATGTCTGCCCATATTGGCAATGTACGTCGCATATGCTGAGAGGCTGGGTTATGAGCCGAAAGATCTCAATGGACAGAGCCAGAATCGCAGGAAAATTTCCTGGCTGGGACAGAATACCAGGGATCACCCCCCACAGGAGCAGTTGAAGCTCCAGGTTGAGCTGATCAAGTACTGTGTTGAGCATATGCCTCGATGGAACCATACAAATCTCTGTGGTTATGTGGTGGGAGAAAACTGTGCTTCTCCTGCACAGGAGATGGCATTTATGCTGTCCGAAGCTATAGAGTTGATAGAGTGTGGGATAAAGGCAGGCCTTAACCCTGATGATATGATTCCCAGGTTTAGTGCTCAAATGCATATGGGGATGGACTTTTTTGAGGAGATATGCAAACTCAGGGCATTCAGGAAGATGTGGGCAAAGACCATAAAGGAGAGGTTTGGATGTGATAAGGCAGCTTCTCAACAATTCAGAATCCACGTGCATACAGGTGGTATAAACCTCACAGCCCAACAGCCCCTTAACAACATAACCAGGGCTACCCTTCAGGTTTTAGCCTCAGTGCTGGGCAGTACACAATCAATCCATACATCTTCCTATGATGAAGCTCTTTCGCTTCCATCGGAAGATGCCGCCATCACCTCTCTCAGAGTAAACCAGATTATCCTCAACGAGTCTGGTGCGGCTAAGGTGTGTGATCCCCTTGGGGGCTCCTACTATGTGGAGTGGCTGACGGACAAGTTAGAAAAAGAGGCTTGGAAGATTACAGGGGAAATCGAAAAAAGAGGTGGGTTCACCCAATGTATGGAGACAGGGTGGCTGTGGAACATGCTGGATCAAAGGATCAGGACGTGGAGGCAAGAAGTGGATTCCGGGCAGAGAATCATTGTAGGCGTCAATAAGTACAGACAGGAAGAGGCATTGGAAGTTCCTGAGTTCACTGTGGATCAGGGGGTTGTAGAAAAGATGGCTGCTCAAAGGATCAGAGAATGGAAACAGTCACGGAACCAGGATGAGGTGAAGAATGCGCTGAAAAGAGTGGAGGCGGCGGCCCGTGGGTATATGTCGGTTGACCAGGCAGGTCATCTGATGCCGGTACTGATTGATGCTGCGAGGGCCAGATGTACTCTTGGAGAGATGGTGGAGGTTTTTTTTCAGGTATACGGGCAGGCATATCCTTGCTGAAGGGGGGATTCTATGGAAACAGCCAAAAAAGAAAAGGTCAGGGTATTATTGACACGGCATGTTTTTGAAGGCCACGATATAGGTTTGAGAACTATTGTGAACAGATGTAGGGAGTCAGGGATAGAAGTGATATATTATCCTAGATTCAAGGACTTAAATGAAGTTGTGAAGGTTGCAGAAGAGGAGGATGTGGGACTAATTGGTATAAGCTCTTCAACAGGGGCACACCTTTATTTATCAGAGGTTTTGATTTCAACGTTGAAAGAGAAGGGTATGGTTATGCCGGTAATAGTGGGCGGCATAATCCCTGATAAAGATGCCTCCACACTAAAAGGGTTGGGGATAGCTGGCGTATTTGGGCCTGGTTCAACCCCGGATGAAGTTGTCAGTTTTATATTTACACTGCTGGATAGACACTAAAGAACCATGGGGCTAACCCCCATGGTCTTTTCAATAAGGGCGGGAGAAACTCTTATGAGCAATAATGGGAAGAGTAATGTTGATGGCCTTATAGATGCCTACTTTGAAAAGCCAAAAAGGACTACAACATGGTCTGGGTTTCCAGTAAAGGATATCTATACCCCTAAGGATATTGACGGAATGGATTACGAAAGAGATATGCCGGATGCCGGGAAGTATCCTTATACCAGAGGGATTCATCCGGACATGTTCAGGGGAAGGTATTGGACTAAAAGAGAAGTGACCGGTTTCGGTACTCCCACAGATACCAACCGAAGGCTTAAAAAACAGATCGAGGAAGGGGTTTCTGGCCTGAATGTCATTCGGGATAATCCAACGAATCTGGGGATTGACCCGGATCATCCCCTGGCAGAGGGTGAGGTTGGCCTTGTTGGGGTAAGTCTCTGTTCCCTTAAGGATATGGAAATGCTTACCGAAGGGATACCTCTTGATAAGGTAAGCATGTCTTTGATCTGCGCTTCATGTCCTGCAATAATTATACTTTCTCAGTACATATTAATTGCGGAACAAAGAGGAATAAGCCCAGCCAAGCTAAGGGGAACCATTGCGAATGATCCCCTCCACTGCCGTTATTGTGGCTGGCGGCCTTCCAACCCGATAGATCTGAGCCTGAAGCTCTCTGTGGATATTATTGAGTACTGTACTAACAGTATGCCCCTCTGGAATACAGCAGTGGTGAATTCATATGATTTGAGAGAGAATGGCGTTAATGCCGTTCAGGAGGTGGCCTTTGGTTTGGCAATGGCTATGGCATATATAGATGGAGCCCTTAAGAGGGGATTAAATATAGATGATTTTGCGTCCCGCAGGGCCTTTTATTGTTCCTCCCATATAGATTTCTTTGAAGAGATAGCGAAACTTCGGGCAGCAAGAAGGATGTGGGCAAGGATTGTAAAAGAGAAATACGGGGCTAAGAATCCAAATTCCTGGAAGTTCAGGTTTGCCGTACATACCGCTGGTTGTTCTTTAGTCCCTCAACAGCCTTTGAACAACATAATCAGGATAGCATATGAGGCATTGGCGGCAGTATTGGCAGGTGTCCAGTCTTTGCATAGCTGTTCTTATGATGAACCCATAGCTTTACCTACTGAAGAGTCACAACGAATTGCCCTCAGAACTCAACAGATTATAGCTTATGAAACTGGTGTTTCCAATGTGGCGGACCCTTTAGGAGGGTCTTATTATGTTGAAAACCTAACCAATAGGATAGAAGAGCAAGCCGCCAGGATACTGGATGAAATAGAGAAGATGGGGGGTATGGTAGAGGCTATGAGGACAGGTTGGCTGGACAAAGAGATAGATAAAAGCTCCCTTGAATACCAGAAAGAGATAGAACGAAGAGAACGGATAATAGTGGGGGTGAATGCCTTTGCCAGCCCACCTGATAAAAAAACCCCGGGGGGCGTGCATAGAAACCCGGCAGAATCTGAGAAAGAGCAGATAAATAGCGTGAAGGAGTTAAAGGTAAAACGGGATGACAAAGTGTTGAGGCAGTCCATAGGAAAACTGAGAGAAAAAGCACAGATGGGAGAGGGAGAGAACCTCTTTCCCACTATTATGGATGCCCTTAGGGCGAAAGCTACCCTGGGAGAGATAATGGGAACAATAAGAGAGGTGTACGGATACAGCTACGATCCCCTTAATATCTTAGAATCACCATTTTAGGGACGTGACCGTATTCCTTATGTAGGGGCAGGCCTGTGTGCCTGCCCTTGATAGATGGTTCAAGGTTGGGCAGCCACAGGGGGTTGCCCCTACGCGGTTATCATTACCATGTATTATCCATTGGTTTGAATAAATATTTTCAAATGATGAATAACCAATGACAAATCATAAATGAGATTGGAGGCATGAAAGAATATAATGATTCAACTTACAGAAGAACAGGATATGATACGTAAGACAGTCAGGAAATTGGCTGAAGAAAAACTTGCACCCATTGCGGTCAGAATCGATAAAGCAGGTGAATTTTCCCGCGATGTGGTGGAACTCTTCGAGGAATACGATCTATTAAGGCTGAAACTCCCTAAAAAATACGGGGGTTTAGAAACAGATCACACAACATATTATCTGGTCATAGAAGAGATCGCCAGGGTCTGTGCCTCATCCTCCATGTTGGTTGCCACACAGGGGTCGTGTCTGACCAGCCTGTTGGTGAGCGTCAATAAAGAACAGGAGGAGAGGTTTTTTGGACGACTGGGAAAAGGAAATGTAATTATGAGCTGGGCACTAACCGAGCCTGGTGCCGGGTCTGATGTGGGTTCCATGCGGACAAGGGCAGTTCTAAATGGTGATCACTATATCATTAATGGTTCTAAATGCTTCATAACAGCAGGAGGGGTTGCGGATATATACACTACCTTTGTTAGAACCGGTAGTGGGCAGGGGACAAAAGGACTCTCCGGGTTTGTTGTGGAGAAGGATACGCCTGGTTTTAATATAGGTAAGATAGAGGATAAGCTGGGTATGCGCGGTTCCCAGACTACGGAACTTATCTTTGAGGATGCAAGGGTGTCCAAGGAAAACCTCCTTGGCCGAGAAGGTGGTGGGTGGAGTATACTTATGGAATCTATAAAAGAGACCAGACTGGGAATTGCCAGCCAGGCACTGGGTATTGCTCAGGGTGCATTGGACTATGCAACACGTTATTCAAAAGAGAGGGTCCAGTTTGGCAGACCAATATCTGAAAATCAGGGCATCCAGTTCATGCTTGCCGATATGAAGATACAGGTTGAGGCATCGAGAGCATTGATATATCAGACTGCTTCTATGTTGGATCGTGGCATAAGAGATATCCTTCCTTATGCCGCTATGGCAAAGTGTATGGCTTCGGATACAGCCATGAGGGTTACGACCGATGCGGTACAGATACTGGGTGGTTATGGTTATATGAAAGACCATCCTGTGGAGCGTATGATGAGAGATGCCAAATCCACCCAGATTACCGAAGGAACGAATCAGATTCAGAGGATGATCATAGCCAGGTCTATGCTCAAGTGAATTTGCAGATGCAGATTGGGATTATTCTCTCATTCTCAGAATGAGAGAATAAAGGTGTAAGGATATATACAATTTTAATGGAAGGAGGACATTATGAAAATGAGGTATGTTTTTTTGCGAATGATTGCCCTGGTTTCGATCATTATTTTTTTGGGAAGCATACCCTCTTATGCTGAAGGAGTGAGGGGGGTTACTGACGATACTATTAAAGTGGGTGCAGTGCTTGATATGACAGGCCCTGCCGCTTACATATTATCTCCAGCCTGCGAGGCATACAGAACCTACTTCCATTACGTAAATGATCAGGGAGGCATTCATGGAAGAAAAGTAAAACTAATCGTTGAAGATGATCGTTATTCAATACCCATGGCTGTCGCCGCATACAAGAAGCTCATCTATAAAGACAAAGTGCTAGCCATCTTGAGTATGGGAGGAAGTGGTCAACACAAGGCTCTCTATGACCAGATAGAGAAGGATAAAATCCCTGTCTTAAGCAACATTGCATGGTCATATCATGTAAGCAACCCCCTAAAGAGATATAGTTTTCACCCTTCAAATGATAATATAGATGAGATAAAACTGATGGTTGACTATATTGTGAAAAATGTGGATAAGGAAAAGCTGAGATTGGCTTATGTTTATACCGATCACGAGGTTGGAAAATCTGGTCTTGGGCAACTGAAAGAAAGCCTAAAGAATTACGGGTTAGAACTCCTGGGGAAGGAGGTTGTTGACCTTGCAGCTTTTGATGCAAGCTCTCAGGTACTGAACCTGAAGAAGAACAGGATCAACTTCATTATATCATTTACAGGTGCTGGGGGCGGACTTGCAATGCTGAGGGATGCTAAAAGACTTGGTTATTTTCCTGTGATTATGTCTTCTTTTCACTTAATAGGAGACGATACCATAAAAATTGTGGGACAAGCGGCGAAGAACCTGCTCATGATTGGTTCTGTAGGTTCTTGGTATGATGATGAGCCTGGGTCGAAAAGAATGAGAGAGATAACATCACAACACCATTCAGGATCTGTTGATAAGTTTAAGTTAAATAGACACTATGCTAAATTCTGGGTTACAGTTATGATCCTTGCCGAAGGTCTCAAGAATGCAGGCAGAAACCTGGATCAGGAGACTCTGGTAGCTGGTCTGGAAAAGATAAAAGACCTCGATACTGGTGGTCTTATGCCTCCAGTAAGCTTTAGTCCTACCAGAAGGAAAGCACATGATAGTGGGAAATTCTACAAAGCCGATATAGAAAAGGAGCATTTTATTGCAATTTCCGGATGGGTCAGACCTGCCCACTGAAGTCGGTAATGCCGGTTTTTTGAAGATTCATGTCCTTGATGGCTTCGTAAAAAGTCGAAAAAATCCCTCTCCCTCGATGGGAGAGGGTTGGGGTGAGGGTGCAAAAGGCACTAATTCAACTACTTACATCCCCCTCCCCTTCATCCCCTCCCACAAGGGGAGGGGAAATGTGACTTTTTACGAGTTCATCAAGTCCTTGCTAAGCACAACATTTAAGAATGGAGGTGTGTTATGAGGAAGCATAGTCTTTTGATAACGGCAGCAATAGTGTTCTCACTTTTGGTTCTTTTTATGAGTGCCCCCTCTTATGGTGGAGAAGTCAGGGGTGTAACTGACCAGACTATAACAATTGGGGCGGTATGTGATATGACCGGTCCAACTAATTCTACCATCGGTGCATTCGGTAATGCTGGGGGAATCAGAAATTGCTTTCGATATCTGAACGAAAAGGGTGGGATAAATGGGAGGCAGGTAAGGCTGATCATCCACGATTGCGGCTTTACAATGCCCGGGGCCATGGCTGGCTTTAAAAAGTTTATCTATAAAGATAAGACATTTGCCATTTATCTTCCCGGGACTGGACAGACCCGTGCTCTAGCTCCCCACATTCAGAAGGAAAAGGTTCCAACTATCACCGGAGGCCTGTCAGACACTGTGATTACCCCAGTCGAAGAGAAACGATACATATTCATCCCGTGCGCCAGCTATCAGGATCAGATTACGGTACTGGTAGACTATATAATGAAGGATCTAAAGGCTAAAGATCCGAGGGTAGCCATTGTTACCCTGGAAATTGAATACGGCAAGGTAGGCCTGGCTGCTGCCAAGAAAAGGCTGAAGCACTACGGCCTTGATCCGGTGGGCGTGGAGATCGTGCCCTTAGGTGCTGTAGATTTCACTACTACGATACTCAATATTAATAGGGCAAGGGCTGACTATGTTATTGTCCATTTGGATTTAACAACCGCTGTCCCCTTTGTTAGGGAGACGAAGAGGTACAAAATGGGTGCCAGGATGTTGGGAGACTATTATTCCTGTGATGAGGATATCGTTAAGGCGGCTGGTATTGCTGCAAAGGGTTATATAGGCTCACATGCATTCAACTCCTGGTATGATGACACGCCAGCAATGCCGGAATTGAGGGACGTAACATTGAGATATGAACCCAGGGGGCCAAAAACGCGAAACAGGTACTATGTCCAGGGATGGGTCGTGTCCCTGATCTTCGCTGAAGCAATGAAGAGGGCAGGCAAGAACCTAACACCTGAAAGGATGGTAGAAGCTATGGAAAGCTTAAGAGATTTTGATACCAATGGTTTATCAGGCTCCATCACCTATACTCCCACTAACCACAAGGGAGGAGAGTCTTGCAGGCTTTTCAAGGCCGATGTAGAAAAGGGTAGAATGGTCCCTATAAGTGGGTGGGTAAAGGTTGCAAAGTGAAAGAATAGCAGGATGGTGAATTTTTACATGGAGGTACAGAAATATGTTTGATAAAGATAAAATTGAGTTGCTAGCGGAAAAGCAAAAGGAATGGGAGGGAAAAAGGGAAAGAAAAGCCCTGGAAAAGCTGGGGGAGAGGCAGGATGTATTTGAGACCCATTCCCAGATACCTGTAAAACGCCTTTATACTCCTAAAGATATCGAAGACTTCGACTATGAAAGGGATACCGGATTTCCCGGCGATTATCCATTCACCAGGGGAATATATCCTGTAGGTTATCGAAGCCGGACGTGGCAGGCGAGGCAGGTATGTGGGTTTGGAACCCCTGAAGAGACCAATGAGAGGCTCAAGTATCTTATTGAAATGGGAGAAACAGGTGTAACGGTAGTCTTCGATCTTCCTACAAACAACCATGCTATAGATTCCGATAACCCTCTGGCAGAAGGTCAGGTAGGGATGAACGGGTTGCCTGTGGATACATTGCAGGATATGGAAGACGCCTTTGATGGAATTGATATAGTCAAATACCCGGTTACCCTTATTGCCAGGTGTCCTGTTATGTTGTTTATGTTAATTGCTGTGGCAGAAAAAAGGGGGATAGACCTTTCAAAATTGAGAGGTACGAGCCAGCTGGATTTTCTGACCTCTTATGTTGCCAATAAGCAGGCAATATTTCCTGCCCCTAAGGAGGCATTCAGATATTTTGTCGATATTATAGAGTATCTTGCCAGGAATATGCCCAACTGGAACCCGATGGCCATAGGTGGTTATGCCCATCGTGATTCTGGGACAGATGCTGTGCAGGAGATGGCATTTATGCTTTCAGGGGCTATCAGTTATACCCAGGCATTTTTAGAAAGGGGGTTGAAGTTAGAGGAATTTGCCCCAAAGTTTACGTTTTTTATGGGATGCCATAATAATTTCTTTGAGGAGATAGCCAAGTTCAGGGCAACGAGGAGACTGTGGGCAAAGATAATGAAGGAGCGTTTTGGAGCAAGGGACGCCAGGGCTATGCTTATGAGGCTTCATGTCCAGACAGACGGGAACACCTTAACAGCAGAACAGGCATTGAACAACATTGCACGACGGGTAGCTATCCAGAGTCTGGCTTCTCTTCTGGGCGGTGTCAGCTCGCTGCATTCTGATTCTTACGATGAGGCTATATGCATACCTACAGAGGAGTCTGCCAGGATTTCCCTGAGGACTCAGCAGGTACTCCTTGAAGAAACAGGCGTTGCAGATACAATAGACCCTTTGGCCGGCTCTTACTATGTTGAGTGGTTGACCAACCAGTTAGAGGAGAGGGCTTCAAAATTGATAGAAAAGATTGATGCTATGGGTGTGGTATGCCAGGAGCTATAGAAAGTGGCTGGCTTCAGCATCAGATGGATAATTCGGTCAACCGGTACTGGGATGCCATAAGGAAAGGGGAAAGGACAGTTGTAGGCCTGAATAAATACAGGATTAAGGAGGAGATAAGGGTTAAGGCATTCAAAGTCGATCCGTCCTATGAGAAGAAACAGTTGGCAAGACTCAAAAAGGTGAAGGAAGAAAGGAACAATGAAAAGGTAAGGTCAAGTCTATCAAAGATTCAAGAATCAGTGAGAAACGGTAATAACGTTGTACCGCCGAGTATTGAAGCTGTGAAGGCTTATGCTACTATTGAAGAGATTATGAATGCCCTCTTTGGGGATAAAGTGAGGGCATATCGGGAGGTTATCAGGGCCAGACACAGGCAGATATAGTATTTTGGATTGCTGATTTCAGATTGCGGAATTTCATTTCGCATTCCGAAATCAGCCTGATTTGGAGGAATGTTAGGTATGGAAAAAAGGAAAAGGATATTGTTAGCTAAGCCTGGCCTGGATGCCCATGATATGGGCATAAAGCTGATAGCCAGGGCATTGAAGGACGCTGGCGCAGAAGTAGTATACGGGGGGATTTATGTAACGCCTGAAGAGATTACAAAGACTGCTCTGGAAGAGGACGTGGATATATTGGGTTTGAGTTTTCACTCGTCTACGCACCTGGTGGAGGCGACAAAGATAATGAAGCTTTTGAGAGAGAAGGATAGAGATGACTTGACTGTTGTTGTAGGTGGGTGTATACCTCTTGAAGACGTTTCTGACTTGAAGAAGATGGGTGTACGAGAGGTATTTGGATCCGGGAGCTCCCTGGATGATATTGTTGATTTTATGATACAATAAGTGTAACTGTTCAGGTAGGCACAAAGGCACAGAGCACCAAAGGCACAAAGTAGGAAGAAACAACAAAACGACTCTGCTCCGTTTTGCTTTGTGCGTTTGTATCTTTGTGCCTGAATAGTTACAAAATAAGTAGACCTGGAGGTAAAAAAGTGGCTGACTCGGTAAAGGCTGAAAAAAGAGAGGATACAAAGATAGATGGTTTGATGGAGGCATATTTCGAAAAGCCGAAGAGGTTGACTACATGGTCAGGATTTCCTATTAAAGATATTTATACCCCTGCTGATTTAGAAGGAATTGACTACGAAGGAAACATAGCCAATGCAGGAGACTATCCCTTTACCAGGGGTATCCATTCGAATATGTACAGGGGCAGATACTGGACTATGCGCGAGGGTAGTGGATATGCCAGGGCAGCCGATACGAACAAAAGGCTTAAGTTTTTGGCGAGTCAGGGGGTTAGCGGTTTCAGCATCTTTCGAGATCTTCCAACCGTCTGGGGGATCGATGCAGACCACCCCATGGCTGAAGGAGAAGTTGGGCTGTCCGGGGTAAACCTCACATCATTGAAGGATATGGAAGGAGTCTTGGACGGTATAGCCCTTGATAAGGTTAGTGTAGCCCTTCTCTGTGCTTCATCCCTTGCCCCCGTTATATTTTCTCAGTACTTAGCAGTGGCAGAGAATAGAGGGATAGATATAGCAAAGTTAAGAGGGACCATCGCAAATGATCCTTTACATTCGCGATATTGTTATGGTAAACCGAGCAATCCCATTGATCTAAGTGTGAAATTAGCAGTGGACATAATAGAGTTCTGTACAAAACACATGCCTCTTTGGAATACCAACTCAGTGAATGCCTATGATATGAGAGAGACCGGCATCAATGCGCCCGAGGAGATTGCCTTTGGATTTGGGATTGCAATGGAATATATTAGAAAAGCTGTGGAACGCGGTTTGAATGTTGACGATTTTGCAAGTAGGATATCCTTCTATTTCTCGGCTGGTATGGATTTTCTTGAAGAGATAGCCAAACTCCGGGCTGCCAGGAGGTTATGGGCAAAGATTATGAAGGAGAGATTTGGAGCAAAGAAGCCTGGTTCCTGGAAATTCAGGTTCGGTGTTCATACCGCCGGCTCTTCCCTGGTGCCGCAACAGCCTTTGAACAATATTATACGGATTACTATTGAAGCCCTGGTTGCTATACTTGGTGGGGTACAATCTCTCCATTGCTGTTCTTACGATGAACCCATAGCTCTTCCTTCCGAAGAGTCTCAGCGTATAGCTTTGAGGACCCAACAGATTCTGGCTTACGAGACTGGAGTGGCAAACACCGCAGATCCATTGGGCGGGTCCTATTTTATAGAAAACCTCACGAATAAACTTGAGGAAGAGGCTGTAAAAATAATCAAGGAAATAGATGAGATGGGCGGAATGGCAGAGGCTATGAAGAAGGAGTGGGTAGATCAGAAAATAGACCAGGCTGCCCTTCAACTACAGAAGGAGATAGAGAATAAGGAGCGGGTTATAGTAGGTGTAAACGCCTTTACAACCGCTCCTGAGGATAAGACTCCAGGGGGTGTATACAGGATCCCGCCTGAAACAGAGAGGGAACAGATAGCCAATGTTAAAAGCCTTAAAGAGACTCGTGACCGAAAAAAGGTAAAAGAGACGATAAGGCGCTTGAGGGAAAAGGCTCAGATGGGAGAGGGAGAAAATCTTATCCCCTCCATAATTGAAGCATTAAAGGCATACGCCACCGTGGGGGAGATTCAAGGGACTATACGAGCAGCCTATGGATTGACTTATGATCCCTTTGATATAATGAAGTCTCCGTATTGATAATACCCCTAAAACTGACCACTGACCACTGATCACTGATCACTATTCCAAGGAGGGTTCTTAATGAGCCTTGAGTTTACCGAAGAGCAGAATATGTTGAGGGAAAGTGTTAAAAAGATGGCCAGGGAGAGGATTGCCCCCCGTGCAGCAGAGATTGATGTCACCGATGAATTCCCCTGGGATATGGTTGATCTCCTTAGAGAACATGGAATTCTCAATATGGCGGTGCCTGAGGAGTACGGTGGTTCAGGCAGCGGTATTGTCACTTTATGTATAGCGGCAGAAGAGATCGCGAGGGCATCCCTTTCTGTATCTACCATGTTTATGGTACAAACAATCGGTGGGATACTGGTTATGAAGGCGGGGGGCACCAAGGAGCAGAGAGACTGGTATTTTCCACAGATAATCGGTGACAAGAAACTGGGATGCCTTTCTGTAACAGAGCCAGAGGCTGGTTCAGATGCGGCTTCCATGAAAACCAGGGCAAAATTAAACGGAAATAATTATATAGTGAATGGGACCAAGTGCTTTATATCTCTGGGTGGTGTGGCTGGCTTCTTTTCTCTATTCGCTGTGACAAACCCGGAGAAGAAACACAGTGGCATCTCTGCCTTTATAGTGGAGAAGGATACACCGGGATTTTCCATAGGCAAGCATGAGAATGAGATGGGGCAGAGGGGCACTGCAATGACAGAACTCATATTTGAGGATGCTGTTGTCCCGGAGAAAAATCGTTTAGGTCCCGAAGGGAAAGGCTTTAATATTGTCGTAGGGGTATTCAATCAGGCCAGGGTGCTTATGGCTGTAGAGGCGGTGGGAGTAGCCCAGAGTGCCTTTGATTATTCCCTGAACTATGCAACAAGAGAGGATCTGCTTTGGAAAGCCCCTGACCGAATTTCAGGGCATACAGTTCCAATTTGCCGATATGATTACACAGATAGAGGCAGCCAGGGGTATGGTATACAGGGCAGCTAGTATGATTGATGATGGGAGAGAGATTGAACTAATACCCAGATTTGCCTCTATGGCGAAGTACCTTGCAACAAAGGTTGCAATGAGAGTAACCACAGAGGCTGTTGAAATCCTCGGTGGTCACGGTTATACCAAGGACCATCCTGTGGAAAGAATGATGAGAGACGCAAAGGGCATTCAGATTTACGAAGGCCCCAGCAATATTCAGAAGATGGTTATTGCCAGATCGTTGTTTAAAAATTGACGGCTTCGTAAAAAGTCCATCTGCGGCGTTCCGCTGCATCCTCAGTCATTGCAGCGTATAGGTAAATACGCCTCATTCCTTCGGATTTGCGCGCCTTGCATCTGGAGCTTTTTACTGTGCCGTCTGATTTTTGACTTTTTATGACTTCATCAAATTTAGGTACTTATAAAATCATTGAAAAACAAACACTTGAATCCTTGAACCCCTGAACACTTGAACCCTTGAACCCTTGAACCCTCGAACCCTTATTTAGATATGTTTCAATCCTACAACAAGTCAATAGAATACCTGTATGCCCTTCAGGCATCCGGCATAAAGCTTGGGCTTACAAATATATCCCGTCTGTTAGAATTATTGGGTAATCCTCAAAGAGGATTAAAGAGTATTCATGTGGGAGGGACCAATGGCAAGGGTTCAGTTGCTGCTATGGTTTCTTCTATTTTGGATAAAGCCGGGTACAAGGTGGGGCTTTACACCTCTCCCCATTTAGTGAACTTTACCGAAAGAATCAGGATAAATAATCATGAGATCCCAGAGAGCAGGGTAGCTGAGCTGACGGACATTATTTATCGGAAGATTGAGGGCACCGATCTTACCCGTGATATCACCTTCTTTGAATTTACTACAGCCATAGCGATGTTGTACTTCCTGGAACAGGGTATTGATTTTGCTGTTCTAGAAGTAGGGATGGGTGGCAGATTTGACTCTACCAACGTAGTTGACCCTCTGGTCTCTGTTATTACCAATGTATCTATGGATCATCAGCAGTACCTTGGGAAAACGATTCATGAGATTGCCTTCGAGAAGGCTGGAATTATTAAGAAGGGTGGCATTGTCATTACTGCAATAACCCAGCCCTCTGTTCTTTCCTCCATTCAGGAGAAGTGCCTGCAAGATGGGGCTGCTCTCTACATAGTTGGCAAGGATATTAAAGGAAGAAGGATGGCCGATGGGAGAGTTGATTACTATGGAATGAAGGACAAGTATTCAGGCTTAAGATTGAACCTATTAGGAAGACATCAGGTTACGAATGCCGTTATTGCCTTGGGGGCCATTGAGGCACTGAAGGAAAAGGGTTATGAGATAGAAGACAAAGCCATTTATGAGGGATTGGAGAGCACGTACTGGCCTGGAAGGCTGGAGGTTGTCAGGAGAGATCCCCTGGTTGTTTTGGATTGTGCCCATAACCCTGCTGGGATAAAGACCCTCAGGGATGCAATATCCGATGGAGTATTTTCCTTTGAAAGATTGTTCTTAGTCTTGGGGATAATGATGGATAAAGATTTCAAGTCCATCATCTCAAAATTGGTTCCTTTAGCAGATAAGATCGTGCTTACTAGACCCCGGATGGATAGGTCAGCCTCTCCCCAGATCCTCTATGAAGAGGTTAAAAAATACTATAAAGAAGCTGAAATAGTCGATGATGTCAAAAAAGCTGTATCCTTTGCCATTTCTCTGGCTCAAAGAGAAGATATGGTCTGTGTAACAGGCTCTATATTTACAGTAGGGGAAGCCCGGGAACTATTTTTAACCCACGCCCGTTGATAGGCAATAGAAGAGCATCTTTTTGTCTCCATCTTTAGATTTGCAGAGTGCCCCCTTAGCTTCTTTCACTTTGAACGTATTTTTTCTTGACTTTCTGGTGGATTATTGTAGTTATATACCGAAATTAAATTTTTCTGGTAGAAAGGAGATTGAAGATGAAAATGGGTATGAAGTTGATTTTGGTAGTTATGTTATTAGTAATTCCATCTTGCAATCAAGATAATATAAATGGTACAATTCCTCCAATCCAAATGGGAAGGAGGAAGCGATTATGCCGAGAACCGCTGTTATCAGTCAAGAGGTTGTAGAAAGAGCAAGAGATATTTTGAGGACGATACCCATACATAAGGATGCCCTTAAAGCTCTTTCGATCATGTTGCCAATGGTCTTGGGTGCCACAATTCATCAGATAGCGACTGTTTTGTGTATCAGCACGGCTACCGTGACGAGACTCCAGGCGGAGATTCGCAATCAAGGATCGGAGAAAAAGGATAAAGGATCCTGGGGTGGCAGAAGAAGACAGACGATAACATTGGAGGAGGAAAAGGAGTTTCTTCAGTCCTGGATCGAAGAAGCTAAGATTGGAGGTGTTCTCACGGTTCCGCCGCTGCATCAGGCTCTTGAGGAAAAGATCGGACATCCGGTTTCTCCTTCGACGGTATATCGGATGCTTGCCCGCCATAGGTGGCGAAAAGTGCAACCTGACACCTATCACCCTAAGTCCGATCCCCGGGTTCAGGAGGAATTTAAAAAAAATTCTCCGAGAGGCTCCTGGAAGTGGCTTCCATCGCAGGAGGACGTCCGCTGAGGGTAATGTTTCATGATGAAGCGAGATTCGGGCGCATATCTGATCCTCGATCCTGCTGGGCGCCCTCGCCGATACGTCCCAGGGTCGCCTTGGCACTCGTGAGGGAATATGTATATGCGTATGCGGCAGTATCGCCCCTGGACGGATCTCTGGACTGGATGATCGTGGAGAAGATGAATACGGAAATGATGAACAGGTTCCTCGATATGATCGAGGCCCGCTATCCGAATGAGCATATCGCAATGGTTCTGGACAGCGCAAGTTCACACCGTTCAAAAGATTTGACATTTCGTGATCATGTGTCATTGATTCGTCTGCCGCCATATTCACCTGAGCTGAATCCGGTTGAGTTACTTTGGGACGAGCTGAGAGAAAAGGAATTTGTCAACAAAGTGTTTGCCTCATTGCCTGCTGTTGTATCTCAGCTTGAGCACGGAATGAATGCATTGGAACTAAACAAATCTGCGATAAAAAGTCTGTCTGCATGGCCGTGGATTATAGGAGCTATAACATCATCTTGATCGCAAAATGGAATAA